>Ga0116228_10003485_pt1 | contig 13809 bp, 12 predicted proteins | sample S1TSphfallax_2_FD_89694 | JGI IMG/M metagenome (GOLD analysis project Ga0116228, IMG submission 89694) | Host-associated microbial communities from peat moss isolated from Minnesota, USA - S1T2_Fc - Sphagnum fallax MG | ecosystem: Host-associated > Plants > Peat moss > Unclassified | place... | reverse complement strand
ATCAATGACAGAGTCTCTGGTGTGCAGCACACAGCTCATGATCTTACCCAGAAAATAGGACAGCTTACACACTAGAGTTCTGGTGGGGACAAATATGATCAAAAACCTTCAAAAGTTTGATATTTATTCAATTGAGAAACATGTGAACAGCAAGTTGACTTTGAAAAGTTTACATTTTCAACGTTTGTCATTTGTTAGGGATATATTTTGTGGGCCATTTCTGCAACTTCCCTCTTAAATGTGTGTATCTTTTCTTTTCAGTCTCTGAGGATTTGTCCCTTTTTGAGAAGCTGTTTGGGACCCTCTCAAATGGTGCTTGTAAGGGCTCTATATGTATGTTTTTATGTTTGTTGAGACTTGCAGAACTTGTGTGAAATATTGGAATTTGAGACCATGTGAGTCTGTGGTTCCAGAAAACAGTTAAGTATGTATATGGTCAGAAAAGTTGATAGCTCATCTAACAATTACCTTGTGCTGTGCCGGTATTTATGAAAGGAAGAACCCATTTTTCCTCTTCCACCAACAAGTTGTGAATTTGCTGAGTTCCACCTTTCATGGATCTTTTCAAGTGTTTGCTAAAATGTGGGGGCTGCATGGCGGGGAGGTTCAAGCAGTGGAGTCAAAGAGCATTTCTTCCCAGGATGCCCAAGTTCCAGTGCTAACTCGTGTAAAATGTGAGAATCCTCTGCTGCAAAACTGGTAAAGGACTTCAGACCATCATGTGCTAATTAATCCTTACCAACACACCTTTAACATGGGAATGTAATGTTTTCTCAGCAGAGAAAACAAGAGTCTAGAATTCCAAGGCACACATATGCGAACTTGCCAAAAGTGTAGCTTTGTTGTAGCATGCACAAATAAATTTTTGCTATAGAAGATCTGATGCCACGCGTCTTGGATGGGTATGCTTCTCTCAGAGAAATTTGTCCAAGGGGTTTTAGATGAGGGTTCCTACAGTATGGAGCTCCTTGACTCCACTGCTTGAACCATACACACATGTTCTTGGCCTGTGCTGTGCCTTAATTGTCACCTCTAGGCTTTTGCCTTCACAAGTACAGCAACTCTGGCACAGGAGAATGGTTATGAGGTTTCCAGTCATGCCAATAATTTGGCTTGCACAGTAGTCCCTTCCAGATAGTGGATTGCATCCACTATTTTGCAACTCCTTGGGCAATGCAATGTAAGTGGCAACCATTTGAGCATGTGCTTAGGGGAATGGTAAAAACCATTCAATGCCCTTGGCATACTGTTTTCCATGCTCTCCATCAGTGCATGGAAAACTCTGTATCTTTAGCATGCCGGCCTGCATAATATATAGTAAACAAAGCCATTGTCAGTTTCAGGGTGGTGAGATAGTGGCCCAGTGGAAGGAAGGGAGGCTCTAATTCATGTGCAGAGATGACTAGAGAAGGATTGCACTTGTCACACATGATTCTGTCTGGAATGTGTTTGTCAAGCATCTGTGGTATTTGAGCAGATGCTAAACTATCAGGGGTGTGGACCTCACCTCTTTATGAGGGGGCTGCACTTCTTCATCTTTTGCATCCCCCACATTGGCCAGAACCTACATGTTACAGCCACAATCATCTTTTCCTCTTTCATGTGCAGATCAAGACACATGCCCTAATTTGAGCCAATTTGGCTCCTTTAGACTTGAAATTACTGGAGTACCTGTGAAAAGAAGTATTTCTTGTGCGGATCAAGTCTAGCCACTTTTGGAAAATAGTTCTGACATGACTTTCAGGGGGTGCATGACTTTTGGGTGCATGTTTCATGCACTTGAAAGCCTTACAAATATCCACATGCTATGTGTCAATTCCAACGTCATCCATAATGTGCAAGATCTGTTGTTGCTGAGACAGACTGGTCAATCACACAAGTTGTCAATTCGAACTGAGGACCTCAACAAACAAAACAGAATCTGAGAAGGAAAAGATCTTACTATCTTGCTAAGTTCCTGCAACACAATTTGAGGCAAATTCTGCCTGACTTGATGGCCAATTCCTGTCAACTGAGGCCCGAGTGTACCTGATGTACCAAAGGTGACAATCTGCATGGTGCACCTCCATCACCAACCAGTCAAATATCAGTATCAGAGGCAAGGGACAATCTTCAAGGAGTGCTGTCCAGTATTCTACAGTTTTGGAATGAGAAGTCCAAGTTCTCAGTGCAATCTCCCTTGACTATCAGCATGCTTGCTAACTTGGAACTCAAAACAAACAAAGTCTTGTTGTAGAAATCAATCTCACTTGATTGGAATCTTTGCCTGTGAATCAAACAGCTGAAGAATATACCTCAGAGGCTGCCCCTACTGGAGTCCTGACCTTGAAGTGGGTAAACTCGACTGATGTGTTCCCTTGAAGCTGGCTTGCTGAAGGATCTGTGGTACGTTGCTTCTCATGGGTTGATCTCATCTTCCCACAGTTATCTATTGTTTTCTGACATGCCACCAGAGAGTAAAGCCCCAGGTGAGTTTGTTCTTCCTGCCCTGTTTTGTGGGACACAGACTCTTTGGGATATTACTAGTCAAAGGCTACCTACCTGCATGCTAAATGCAGCAAAGTCCAAGTCATGCTGTTTCCTATCAATGTCGTTCTCCAAATCTCGGAGGTCTCTAGGACAATACTTCTTCTTCTGCTTCTTATCAGGTGAAGTATACATCTGCATTGTCTCTGTTGAAAATGGCAATGACCCACAATCTCATATCAGGAAACTGACAAAATGTTTTACTCAGAGTTGTAGTTGTCACTCCTGTGTGTTACATCTTTGCAAAGAATCGAATTGATAGTAAATTCAAACCTTGGCTCAGCAGCCTGTAATCTTCATGGACTTGTTGCAAAGCTGATTCCAGCTGCTGTTGTATTCTGCTCAACATTTCATTATCTCTAATATCATTGGATTTCATACATGCAAATGCTGCTACTTGTTCCCTTTCTCTTTCAGATTCCAGCATATGAACTCGTTCCTTCAAGTTTGCAAGCCTCTCACTATTGTAGCTAGACCTTATATTCAAAGGTAGTCCCTCATCACTAAGCTCCAAAGGCTCTATTTCCACGAACTCAGGCATCCCCATGGAATCCATATCAGAAGAGGACCCTGCACTGTTGCTTGCTAGAAGATTGTTTCTTATTGCACTCTCCTCCCTCCTTTGACCTTTGATTACTTCTAGATTCTTCTGCAGCTGATGATGGGGCATCAGTGCAGTTCCCCTTACAATGGAGCTTCTTCTTGAAGTGCCAAGTGCAGGCACTTCAGCCACAGGCATGTGGGGTTTTGAAGATGACAATCTTTTGCTCAGGAATTCAACTTTCTGCAGTTGATCTGTACTTACTGCTATAGAGGGTCTTCTTGAGATCATGACAGTAGAGCTTCTCCTAGACAACCTAGATGTAAGCCCAGTTCCAACAGCAGGAACCATTCTTGAGGACCCACCTACAGAAACAATACCTGCAGTGATACCTGATCCCAATGCAGAAACCTGCCTTAGAGGAGCTCCATTTCCCAACCCTTGTTCAGGCAGTATTGTGGATGTTCTCATCTTGGCTACTAAAATAGTGCTTCTCTTTGATGCCCTGGCCTCCACAGGAATGGATTCCGGTTTAATGGAGGAGATCCTTCTGACAAGAACTTCATTGTTTGTTCCATCAAGACCCAGTGCATTGGGGATTACTTTGGAGCTTCTACTTGATGCCCTGACCTCAACAGGAACACGGAGTTTAGTGGAGGAATAGTTCCTGAGAGGCACCTCAGGTTTGATGTCCTCAAAACCAAATGGGTTTGTGGTCTCAGGGATCACCTTGGAGCTTCTTCTTGAAGCTGCAAGGGGTTTAGTAACAGGCTCAGATTGTGCCATAGCCATGGCTGCAGGCATAGTAGTTGCTGAGTAACTCTTGGAGGTAAGTTTGTTTGCAGTGTACCTTAGGAGGTTGTGAACAACCCGTGTCTCCTGGAGCTCATTTTCCAGCATCTCCTTTTTTGCTGCCATCTGATCAGCACAAACATAAAGGGCAGGTGCTGTCAAAGGTGGGTTCATGTAATATGGATGCAAGTAGCAGCAACAAGATCAGTGTTGCAGGTTTTCTGAAGAATCAATTCAAACCACATTTTGGGTACAGGTCCCACCTTTGAAAAAGCATCCTTGAGTTGCACCATGTTGTCAGAACCTGTTGAAGATGCCAGAAGTTCATCTCTCTCCTGAGAAATTTGCTCCCGCTCTTCTGTTTCCTCCTGGAGCTTCTGCAATAGCTCATCTCTCTCTGCAATCAAGTTCTGGATATCAGTGGCATCTTCTTCTGCAGCATCACTCATATGTACTTATGTGTGTTGCACCTATTGCCTCTGCTCCTGTAATTCTGACATCAATTCAACACATGTATTAGTTCATGTGCTCATGTTATGAAGAATACTTGCATATCCATTGGCTTTAAGTTGCAAGGACCTAATGGAGAAGATCCACTGTAGTTGTAAGTAGCTAGGTCTGGTTGAAACTGGGATCAGCATGGATTCAGAGCTCAGCATCTAATGATCACCTGCAGTGATCTCCCTTGCATCAGCAGTGAAATTACTGGTGCCTTCAGCTTGTTCTCTACATTTGTGCAGTTGCCTAAGCCCACTCTGCAGCTGCTCCCTATGAATCTACTTGCAGCTTCAGCTTGATTTCTTCTACCTGCATCTTCCCTTCTAGCAGCTTCCAGCTTGATTTCTTCTACCTGCATCTTCCCTTCTAGCAGCTTCCAGCTTGTTAGCCACTTCCACAGCTTTACTCTCTGTCAGGACAATCCCAGTTTTATCCTTCCCATGTTGGGTTGCCAAATCTCCAGAGTCTTTTTCTGCAGCTCCCAAAATGCTAGGTCAAATCTTCAGCCTTACACACTGCTAGGGAGTGCAGGAGCTTAATCTTTTCTCCAGTTCCATTCCAAAACATCAGCTTCTTCTTTTTTTGCAGCTTCCAATTGCTTAAGCCAATATACAGCATTGCCACTACTAGTCAGATTACTGGCTGCAGAGGTTCGATTCTTAGCATCTTCCAATTGCTGAGCCCAAATCACAACATCTGTTATATAGTCTTTGCTAACTTAGCAGCAGTGTCAGCTTCCTTTCTAGCATATCCTCTAGTTGCTGGGACCCAACTCCTCAATTTGCTTGGCAAGCTGCTCTATTAGTCAGCTAGCAGCAGCAAATCTGCTGATGCTCTTATTCAGCATTCAAAAATATCTCTAAGCATCTTTCAATGCCTCTCCTCCCAAGTCACTGGTCCGTCAAAACTACCCATCATGTATGGATCCCATTCTCCCCAACTTTCTTCCTCCATTGTGCGGCAAAATGGCGTTGTCTTTTTGCTTCTGTAGCTCCAGCATTTTGCCAGATCTGTCATGCCAACCCAAAAAAATACAAAGATTGCAGAAGCATTACAATCTTTCAAGGACCTTACAGTTGAAATTGCTGCTCTGAGACTACTGAGGAACTCTTCAATCCTCTAACTGTGATATATAAAGATTGTTGTTGTATAGCATACTTTTGAAGCATTATTAAGCTTGTGAACTGACAAAAAAGAGATCCAAAACATGGTCAGAAAAAATCCAAAGTTTCTCATCAAAATATATTGTGTGAAAACCTACTAAGGGAATGCAAATCGATTTTGTAAGTGAAGCTTTTATGCTAAGAGATGTACCCACTCAAGCGAAAAGCTCTGGCAGTGCACCTGTTGAAGATATTCTGCCTCCTGCTTTTAAGGCATGAAGTGGAGATCTTAGAGTGGAGGGTTAAACTTCAGGAGCAACCCATCACTCTTCTGCTACCTTTTGAGCTTGCTCCAGGCAGGAGACCTGCAGAAACCCATCACTCTTCTGCTGCCATTTGAGCTTGCTCCGGGAGAGAGACGTATGCATAACCCAACAAAAACTACAGAAACCCATCACTCTTCTGCTGCCTTTTGAGCTTTCTCCAAGAGTCTCTTGTTGGTGTGGCGCTACTGAGTGAGGAGTTTTGCTTTTGGTATGATGAAGAAGAAGGTGCTGCTGCTGCTGTCGTTGCTGCTGCCATGGCTACTCGCCCCGGCCATGTTCGCCCTCGCTGTGGCAGCAGTTCGTGCTTGGAACACCGATTCCCTCATCACGGCTCTTGTGTTTGTGGGTACGCTCGCTCCTTCTTCGCTTACTTTCAATGGAGTTTTCTTGTCAACGTGCTGGTCTTTCTCTCCGAGGCGGAATCTGAAACCGATCTTTTGTGTCCTGATTGCTCCGTTGTTGTTATCTTTGTGCAGTTCTGCCTTTGGCTGCTTGGATCGCAGCTCAACGAAGCTGCTGCAAGGATGCGATTCAGGAGCCTGTGTTTGCTCCATCTTTCGTTGCTGCAATTATTGCCACGACTTGCGGGACTTACGTCGCCATTTTGCGTCCTGGTAGTCACAACAAACTGTTGCTCCTCCTTCTCCAAGCAGCTGCAGATCAACAGCAGTTTAGGAAACTACAATTTTGTAACATTTTGGCAGTAAAATACATCTCTTTCTTTGATTGTCATGCATGTATGCTTGCTGAGAACAGCAAGAAACTCCAAAAAGAAAGAAAACCTTAGCTGGATCGGAGGAAGAAGCTTTGCTTGCAATTCTCTCTCTCCATGCCATGTTTAGACAGAAGAATGAGATCGTATGTGCTCTGTCTCCATTGCAACAGTTTGTGAGGAAGAAGAAGAAGGACTCTGACATCCAATGTTTTGTTGCTTGCCTGCTTGATCATCATCATCATCAGCCATCAGTGCAGGATTGGAAGTGGCTTTCGGTTCTGCAGCTGTTACTTTGATTCTTACATTCTGGAGGTCAGCAAATCTCTTGAATGTGCAATTGGCATCTGCAGTTATGAATTGAAAGACAGAGAGATACAGACACAGACACAGAGAGAAATCCAAAAGGGATTTGAATGTGGTCTCATTGAACATTGCTCTGCTCTGATGTGAAGCTCTGTCTGTTTCTTGGAGCATTTTCAGAGATCAGAGACATCATGGCAATTTCTAAAAATTTGCTTTTCAAAAATGTTGCTGCAGCAACAGACACAGATCTGAAAGCATCTTCTTCTTCATTGCTATAGCATCTGTTCTTGGAGCTTTTTCAGAGATCAGAGAGATCATGGCAATTTCTAAGAATGTGTTTTTCAAAGATGTTGCTGCTGCAACAGACACAGATCTGAATGAATCTTCTTCTTCTTCTTCAGTGCTATAACTAACTCTGTGTGTTGTTGCAAATGAAGGATGATAGTGAGTGATCCTGGCCAACTCCAGGTCACACATTCAAAGCTGAAGCAAGCACAGATTGGGGATCCAGATTGGGGTACCAAGTCCTCCTCCTACATAACCAGCAGTGGACATGTGACTGTGGCAAGGACCATTCCGTGTCAAACAGGCAAGTGGTTCCTTTGTGAGCAAACTTTCCATTTGTCACACAAAATGATTGGTTTTCTTCTGTGCAAGAATTTGGAACATTCTAGTGTTGATTATCTCTGAAAGAAATTGGATGACAACAGCTCTCTTGTGTCATGTATGTGCTCTGTTGTTTTCAGCTTTAGAGCAAGAGAATTGAGAAGAGCTTTTTGCATCTGTAGACGCTCTCTCTCCTAGTAGGTGTGGTAATGTTTTTGTTTGGGAGGAGTCATTGTGTTTGGCGGCTGTTTCTTGAACTCAAGTAGGAGCTTAACAGGGGTCAAGGATGTGGAGATCAGTGATGGGGGGTGTCTACCAACGAGCATTCAACCTCAGTTTCCAGACAGGGACAATGAAGGATTCCACAACAATGATAGCAGCATTGGGGATGAAACATTGCCAGTATGTCACCCCCCCTGATCTTAATCTGAATGCCATTCTTCAAGAAGTTCATAGTGATGATCTTGACACTTCTGCAATGAACAATTTGGGTTAGTTTTTGGGAGGTGAAAACAGAAACCTGGATTGCTTTCTTGGTTTGGATTGAAAAAAGGTTCTGTGGTGTTGATGTTCTACCCTCTCTCATCAATGTGTTAATGCTTGTCTTGAGGTTGAAGAGCTTAGTGTACTCCAGCTTTTGCTTCAATTTTGTTGAATTTCTGTCTTGCGATGTGAGCATGTATGCAATGCTTTGATTTGAAATGGCACTTTTGTTGTATGTGCAGCCTCAACGGTCACAGTTTTGTAGGCAGTGCAATGCATGGATTGACCACTTTGATCATCACTGCCCTGCAGTAATGAACTGTGTGGGTAAGATCCACATGAATTCTCTAGCTCAAAGCAGGCCTCTCAGAGGATGGGGCAAATCCAGTGCTTTTGGTTTCTGTCTAAAAGTTTTCTTGGGTGCTGGAAAAGAGCTAGAATGATGGTCAGTCAACCAGCAGCTGCTATCTCTTAGTTCAGTCTTTTTGGCCTTCCCATTCTTCTTGTAGCTGCCACTTTGTCCTTCAAAACAAACATTTGTGTCCATTGAAGTCTGGAGAGGTCTAGCACTGATATCAGGACCTGGGGAAGTTGCAGTCTATCTGCCAAATATGAGCAACCTGAAAAGACCTTTCCTGTGTGGATGCTAACTGAATTGAGGGTGCTTTTGGGTTAAGCCAGGACGTAAGAACCATGTTCTCTTTCTGGGCATGCTGCTAGCATTCATTGTTGCTGAATTTCTTTTTGTACGGTGCTGCTACATTTGTAAGTTTCATCTCCCTTGATTGTTGTGTGACCCAGTCATATGGTATGCTAGGGAGACTTCTGTGATCAGCTTGCTACTACATTCTTGCAAGTTCCAATAGCTCTTCAAGTAATTTTGAACTCTAATGTAACCTTGCCAAGTAGTTTTGAGCTTCTTTTCCTATAAGTTGTCATTTAGTGGTGGCCATCTCTTCTGTGAGATATTTTTACTTGTGATGGATGGTTGTTGACCCTGGGCACATTCTGCAGATCTGGCTGCAGAAAAACTATTCTCCCTTCCAGACTATACTATACCAATTATTGGTGAGTTTCAGGAGCAGGTGTGCTAGATTGGTTCAGCTACTCTTGCAAAAGAGAAAGGGACAGAGCATGCTTATTTGCAGAATTTTGCTTGTTGCATTATCAAGCACAATTCCAGTGAAAACAATATTGGCATGATTGAAGAGAGTGTAAAGTTGACAAAACATAATTATTATGCCTCATCGCTAATAGCAGAAGAGGAGTATTATGATGTGTTTATGGATTATGCAATGTGTGGATTAAAATAGCACTTTGCAACTGAATCTACGTCTCTCTGGAGCAGGTCTCCAAGAGCTGGACCAGGCCTGGCATGTTGCCTGCCAGGTAAAGGAAACACATTTGTCACAACTGGTTGGAATGTTTTTTGAAATCTTAGATGCATAAACTCAAACCATGCTTTTCACTGGAGCTCTGCACTGGAATTAAAGGAATTACATCTCACAAGAGTGAATCATGGACCCTGACTCTTATACTGTGAGCATTGCTAGCTTTTTTCATAAAAAGTATGCTCAAATGCCAGGTTAAACGTCCAAATTTCTTGGCCAAAAGCCACTGCTAGTTCACCAAGAAGGCGAAACTTTTGTGAAGAAATTGGCTCAGAGAGGTATTGTATTTTACAGTCAGATGTGCTCAAGGGGACAAGATGGTGTCTGTAGCAGGTGTTTGGCCAAGAACCTTGGGTGGCAAGCACAATGACTTTTGCTGGTTTACAAGTGTTTTGGCAGGTATGAATCTCATTGAGATTGGCTGGAAAAAGACCCAAAAAAAAGTATCAAGCAATAAATGTATGCATTGATATCTGGTTGATGCCCTGAGGGATAGCAGAGAAAAATGTGCAGTTGATTTCAGGCTGAAACATGTGAAATGGAGAGCCAATGAATCTGGCAGTATTGTAGCAGACATTCTTAGAGAAACTGAGAACCATTGTTTTGTGAATGTAGACCTTAGCCTCACATCCATGGACTTTATCCCAAGACCCTAAGACTGGAATTAATTTTCACCTGTTCATGCAGATTCTGTTGCTGGTTTTTCACATTTATTGTGCAGCTATCAATCTCACCACGAATGAGTGGGTAAGTTGATTCCTTGGAGGCTTCCAGTTGTGTGAGCTTATTGATACTTCATCCTTCAGACCCTGCATGAGGAAGACATGACACTGCAGGTGTGGATATGCAATGAGTGTGGCATTTCACAAGCTCAAGCAGAAGATATGGAAGATACAGAGGATGGCATTCTGGTCCTGCCTAGCATCCAAGTCTTTTATGTTGTGTTTACCAAGGCATATTGAAGCTGTTTCTTGATTGGAAGGCTGAAGAATGCTTGTGCACTGAGTTGGTTTGCAGATCAAGTGGGAGAAGTATTCTGCCCTATACATTGAGATTCCTCCAAAACCCAGTGAGTCTACCAACCCCTTGAAGAGACAAACCAGAGGAAAATGTTGACTGTGGTCATATTGGCTATGTTGATAATCAATGACAGCACTGACAGAGCTTAAGGAAGGGTTCAGTGTTCCTTGTATTATACTCTTGTATAGTCTGCTTGGTTGTGCTCAAATGGTTCACCAATAAGACCTTTCCAAAACCAATCGGAATGCATGTTGCTGCCCTCTCATTGCCTATCCTGAATGCTGCTTGGTGGTTTGTATGTACATCTTGCTTGGATCCTGAACTGACAAAGGACAGCATCACCATGTTTCAGGTCGACCATTAGGAGGAAAGAAGTTTGTGAACCCTTATGACCAAGGCATCACATGGAACCTTCTTCAATTTTTTCGATCACGTGTTTAGTCAAGCTTTCTTCTGTGTTTGGACAAGCTTGTAGTATGAGGATCTCCTGCAATCTCAAAACCTTTTCAGTTCATTCATTGGAATCACGGAGTACTATTTGGAATGAAAATCAAGAGGGTCCCTGTCATTGCTTGGGGTGCAATCATGTTCACTCCTACAAGTTCAAGTCCTCACACATTTGTACAATTGGTACTATCACACTCCTTGTATGTTAACATCTCAGTGCTTATTTTTCTTACCAGTCAAGATTTACTGTAGATTCTGACAATAATTCTGAGTACAACTCATTGAAACTTGCACTGACCAATTCAGGAATCAGGTTTGCAATTCAACATAAGTTATATCCGATAGTTGCAGTTGTCTCATGTGTCACTGGTGCTTGTGCAAGCCTGCCATAACATGATATGCAAACACAGGAATTTGTATGGAAGCCTGGTCCATTAACTCTGCAGCAACCCTTGACCACACTGGACTAAAGCATCAGTCCATATATTCCTGTGCCATTCTCCTGTGAAATGAGCAACATGCCCATGTTTCCATAACCTGCACCATGGAATGAGTTGTAGATCTTAAGAATGTGTCTTATTCCCTAAAATTCTGTAGCTTGTCTCATTTTTTATCCTTACTGTATCCTACAAGTGGGACATTCATCATCCATTTCACGGGAAGGCCTGAAAAGTGCAACTACATCCCAGAAGAACTGAGAGTAAGCAGCTTGTGTGTTGTATTTTTCGGAAGAGAGGATGGTTTGTACATATGGCTGGAGAAGAACACGGGAATCATCAATACCTGGAGATGGAACTCACAAATGGCAAGGTGAGTGCCCACTGCCCACATCCTTTGCCTTTGATCTGTACATTCTATAGTGCCATGGTTTTTCTGTTCTGTCATGTACCATTTGCTGAATACAACCACTGTGTTGTGTAGAATGTCAATGAGACCATCAACTTCACACTACTGCTTGGCAGTAAATAGCTGCTTCCATCACTCCTGACTGACTTTACCCCAGGTTCCTAATAACAATTTTGATCCTTGATTTCACACCTGTCTATCAAAATCAGTTTTCCACTCACAAGTTGGAACCTTGCTGGCAGTGCAGGTGAAGGTGCACTGGAGTTATTATGGTAGCAATGATGATAAGAATGAGGGCTTGAGCATTCCAAAGAATGGCCATCATCTCTGAAACACAAAGCTCTCCATCAAGTAATGTTTCAAATACTACCGGAGATATTACCAAACTGCTTCACTCTGGTAAACTGTACACTATTCTGTCCTCTTTCAATTTGCTGAACTTCATAGTGGGTTGTATGTTTATATCTACATTTCCAAATTGTGGCCAACCTAAAAGGAAGGAATCCAATGGCAACCCTCTTACTATTGAACACTGTTGTACACACCCACCAAGTCTACATATCCAGAAATTTAGATCTGTCAGTTAAGCTTAGACATCACAGGGTTCATTGGTCCTCTCTTTCCCAAGGGGTCTCAATCTCTGATCTCCAAAGAGATTGCTCTTATGTTCATGAGGTTGCAGCCTAATATATGTGCGAAGCCTGTATCAACACCTGAATCCATTTCTCCAATCCTAAGATGTGTTTTCAGCCACTTTTCACTACAGGCAAACCTCGGTGGAGAATGAGAACAATGGGTGGTTGTTTCTTCACACCTGAATTCCTCAAACAAATCTTTAGTGCCATGAATCAGTAAAATTCCTGATAATGGTGTTTCCTATAGCCCCCTTGCTGCACTGACAATTCCACAAAAAACTTGCTCTTCTTGAAACACTCATGCCTACCACCGAGAACTGTGATCACAGCCTCTTGGATTCAGTTCAACACTGGAAGAAACTACCACTACTAGATCTATCTATAGAGCATGCTGCCTTGTTACTGTCAGCACTATTTGCAAACAGCAGCTTGATAAATAGCAAGGGCACAGATCATCCCTGCAAGGTGAATAAATTGAAGGCCTCTGCTGGAAAGACAATTGGGATATTTGTTTCCAAAGAGATCTAAAGTATAGTGCATCCACATGTACTAGTTTTGGAAGGATCGGAGGGTGGTTGTAGGTAAAGAAATGCCAGAATTTTTCAAAATTTTTAAAGAATAGGATGCTTATGAATCTGAAAGGTCCTGTTGACAATCGATTGGGATCTTACATGGGGTTGCTGGGATTTTTCAAAGTTTTAAAGAACATATTGGAAACAGGATGCTTATGAATTTGAAAGTTCCTGTTGATGGTTGACTGGGATCTTACATGGGTTGTAAGATCCCATGTGGAGCTTACGAAGAATGTGCCCCTAGGGTGCATTCTGCCAGATGGTTTGTCCCTAAAGCTCAGCTGTGATTTGAAAGTTCGTTCCCTAGGGAGCAGCCATGTCTCACCAGGAGGCAGGCTGTGCCCTGGAGGCGCATTCTCTTGCACATAAAGGACTAATGGAATTGAAGGCAAATATCAGTACATGGGTCCAAATGTAAAACATAGAAACCTGCCCAATCTTCTCTAGTGTATCCAAAAGGCCCTTGCATATGTAGACCATCCTACCTACCTACCTACCTACTATGTATGTAGAGCACGGTGGGCTGTATTTCGGGCTGGCCAGAGTGAACCAACAGCCACCAGTGCACCATGAGGGATGGTGGATGGATGATGGGTCCTTAACATTACATATGCCCATAGTTGTTAATGCAGAGCAGTACAAGAGTACCGTGTTGCAATTTTTTTTTTGCTGTCTGCCCTATTTTCTTCCACCTTGGCATTTCTAGACATGTTTTGGGTCCATGTCATACATGTTTTGGGCATGTTATGGGTACTAAGGTGGTATGTAACATCATGTTACAGGACCCTTGGCACATGCTATCTGGCATGTTATGTGCCCCTTGGTTCTCGCAACATGGGAGGTTATGTGTAGGGTAATGCCCAAGGGTGGAAGGGGGTGTTGTTGAAATAACAAAAGTACTTTTTCATTGGGTTCCAGTTCCCTAGGTAACTAGGGTGGTTACCTCAGTTTCTGCTTTTAGTAGTTTCTGACCCATCAACCTAGACCCATTATCCCTTTTCCTAT
>Ga0116228_10003484_pt1 | contig 13809 bp, 14 predicted proteins | sample S1TSphfallax_2_FD_89694 | JGI IMG/M metagenome (GOLD analysis project Ga0116228, IMG submission 89694) | Host-associated microbial communities from peat moss isolated from Minnesota, USA - S1T2_Fc - Sphagnum fallax MG | ecosystem: Host-associated > Plants > Peat moss > Unclassified | place... | reverse complement strand
CGTATCTCATCTTGATTTGTGTGAGAGGGGATCTGGTTGTGCATGGGATGCATGGGGAAAGTATAGTCTGTCGTTGGGGGATGGAAGGGCTGTTGGAAGATGACGGCGTGATTGATGAGGAAGTGCGGCACCACATTGATGAAGCATGGAGGAAAGCGAGGAGGACGAAGCTTGTGAGAAAAGTTGGATCGGGCGAGGTAGACAGGGGAAGGATCAGTTAGGAAGATTGGTCAATTTTTGGTAGAACAGACAGGAGCTCTGAGGGAAAAGTCTAGACACTCTTCTTCCGCTGCCATTAGTGACCAGGAACCTCAAGTTTCTGAAGCGAGGAGAGAAGTGGAAATTTAGGATCAATGTAACCAAGGATACTACTTTTGGAGAAGGCACAAAGCTTGTGCTGTCGGGGATTCTTTTTGTGAAATACAAGCTATGAGATTCTGTCATTCAAGTTCTTTCAGTCTGAGTCGTGTGAGTAGGGACAGTGTCTGAGAAGCTCGGTGGAATAGCCCCTGTAGCTGAATCATGAGATTCCGATTGAAGACTGTGAGAAGTCGCTTGTTGTGTTGTGTCCTCGTTGTGTGATTGCATTGTACTCGCTCTGTCAGAGCGAGACCTAAGGGAGAGGGTTGCTTGTGGCTGTGTTCCCTATGCATTTCTTGTCTCCCTTCTTTTTGGTTACACAAAGTCCAAAATTGAAAAAAACATTTTTTCAAGCTTGTGCATCATTTTCTTCTGATTCAGGCCTTATCAAAATATGGTTTTCATGCATGATTTTCTATATTTTCCCTTTTATTTTCCATGTAAAAAATCACTTGGTAACTGTTAAACAATTTTCCCCTTTTGTTTTCATGAATAAAATCTCCTAGCAATAACTAAATGATTTTTGGTGAAGAATGATGTAGAAATTGTTTGGTGTCCATTAGGTGATTTTCCATTAGAAAATGATGTAAAAATTGCTTGGAAGTTGCTATGTGATTTTCCATTGAAGATTGATGCAAAAAATGCCTAGAGGGTGCTAAATAGTTTTTCATTAAAAAATGATGAAGAAATCACCTAGCGACCATTAGGCAATTTTCCATTGAAAAAAGGTGTGAAAATTTTTCAAAAAGAATTTTCGCCTTTTTAAAAAATGAAAAATCACTTGCTGGCCCATTTTTTGGGGGTTGAAAAGTTTTTGAGTATTCATGAGATTTGGGCTGCCATGTCCTCTTTGATTTTGCCTATAGAGATTATTATGAGAATGAAATTCGACGTCTAGGAATTGATAATTGGTGGTTTTGAATTTGAACAATGGTGTTTTGATGTAGTCATTGAATAGAAAATTATTCACAATCAAAATGGTTGGTGGTAGACGTAATAACTAAAGAGATATGTTTTGGTGGATTTGAAAGAACAAGGTTTTGCATAAATTCTATGCAAGATAGGAAATGTTGAATTAGGAGATAGGAGGTTCTTAATCCTATATAGACACACATAGTGAAATTTTGTATGTCAAAGACATGTACACCTATGGACTTAGAATGATATGGAAACTTCAATTAATGGATTAAAAAAAATTAAATTGAATGTAAAAGACAAAAAAAATCAACTCAATTCAAATTGAAATTCAAGAACAAAGGAACATTCGATTGATCTTTGAGTAAGAATGAGAGAGACAAAGAAGGAAAGATGGAGAGACACAAATAGAGAGCCAAAGATCTATTAGAAATTTTTTTCTTTCAAAATAGAGAAATAGAAAGAAAGATATAGAAATGTGTTACTCCTTTTTGATCAATTTCAAAAATTGATTGGAAGAAAACTTACTCTCTTTGAGAATGAGAATAAATCACTTTTCAATTCTACTTTGCTTGTTTATGGAAAGACAATTTGTTAAGTAGATGTTGGCTCCCATGTCATGTTGGCTTCACCTGTTCACTAAGAGACATGGAGAGAGGCATAAAAAGAGAAAGAATGATTTTCATGGTCAAGTTGAGGATGTGTTTGAAGAAGTGAAATTGAGATTTCTTATCATTGGCCATACACATGAAGATATTGATGGATGTTTTGGCTATTTGTCAAAAAAGTTAAGAGAACAAAATAATTATGTTTTGGTTGATTTGATGAAGGTGTCCATGGTCTCCCAAAAGTGATCGGTTATTCCTTTGTTGATTTAGGAGATTCCAAATTTTAAGTCTTGGGTAGTAGGTTATTGGAAGGATGCCTTTAAGATTTTGGTAAGGCATACTGATATGCATATTTTTAGATTTTTTGTTGATTCATCATGTTGGCTTGTGATACAATACAAAGTTTCTCCCACAAATCCTGTTTGGAGTTTCATAGGTGTGCTTTTAATTAGATTGTGGGAAGCTAATTCCGATTGTTTATGGGTGTCCTTAGCCCTATTCATTTGGGGCATTGATCTTTCAAGGTTTGCTAAAAGAAAAAAAATTCCCTAGTGTTGGGTTATCCAAATATGTGGATTTCTGGAAGGTGGGCATTGCACAAAGTGCAACTTATGAAATGAAGATGAAGTCATATGTTGAGTATTGGGAAGATATCTTGTTACATTTGTTAAAACCTTTTCCTATTCAAAGTGCCACCCTTTTGGAGGGGTTTTTGGCTTTAGGCAATTGGAGATCCAAGTATTCCAAGGTTTTGTTGTCAACCAATGTTGTTGGTGTTAATCTAAAGGACCCAATCCAATGTCTTTATGGTGGGTTGAAAAACATGAGGCCTTCAATTACGTACACCTTGTTTAAAGATCTTCATGATGGGCATTTGTTCTCGTTAGGCCACATGAGCCTAGCCTTGTTCTTGTTTGGATGGGAAGAGCACAAGGTGATGTTGTGAAAAATGAAGAGAGTGCATTTTTCAAAATAGTGAACGTTCAATGGTGCATTCCTATGAAGAAGGGCGCAAATTTGGATGAATGACATGTATCTATATGAGGATTACTAGAATGGCAAGTATAAATGTAATTTTGCAAATCTAAAAATATGACTTGACATTTGTTCTTGTCTAGTTTCTAGCCCAAACAAATATATTAAAGAAAAGTCAAATTACTATTCTTGTTGCTTGTGTTGGTAGGGTAAAGTAAATCTCAATGCCATTGATGCATTTAGCAATGTGTGAAGGATGTTGTTGACATGGAACAAATTGTGTTTTTGATTTCTTAGATCCTTTTATATCATTAAAAATTGATCTCAATGTTGTTTAATCAATTTATTCATGGTAGAAAGTTATTTGTATATATTTTTGGACATTAATGATCAATAATCTTTTTTATTACATCTTAACCTTAATCCTTGGTGGCCACATGTGTCCTCTTTTCTCATTTTTGGCATAATGCTTCAAATTTATTAATGATCATGTTATGTTTTTGTGTTTGATGAGGTGTATTGTTTAATCAATTTGTTCATTGTAAGAACAATTGTGTACATTGTTGAACAATCATAATCAGTGATTTGTGTTGTTGCACCTTAACCTAATCCTTAGTGGCCACCATGCATGTATTTTTCTCTTTCATGGCATTGAGTCTATAGGTATTGTGAGTGTTTTCATTTTTTGGTATTTTTGTGTTTGATGTGGCATATTTGTTAAGAAATTTTTTGATTGCTGAAAATGATATGTGTATATTTTTAAACAATCATGGTCAATGATCTTTTTTGTTTGACCCTAAATCCTCATCCTTGGTGGCCATTAGTTGTTTATTTTTTTTTCTTTCATGGCATAAAGTTCAAAAATTATTAAGGAATTTATATATTGGAAAATATTATTTATATGTACATTCTTGGATACTTGTTATCAATAATTAAAAAAAAATGCTTAACCCTAATCCTTGGTGGCCACCACATGTCTGCTTTTGTCTTTCATGCCATTGACCTGCCTATAATTATTAATGATTTTGTTTTGTATGAACAACAATTTTGGATCCATAGATTTTATTGCAATTGTGAATTGGTTCATGTTATGTTTTATTTTTTGTAATTTAATAAATATAATTTTTGTTTCTTATGAATAGGAGCATTGATTTTCTACTTTGATAATGGATAACTTATAATTTTCACTTGGTGGGCAATAGGCAAAAAAAAAATTTGAGACAAAAATTTAACAATTTTAAATTTAAAATCTAGTCTTAAATGAATTAAATATGTGTTATGGACAATTGAAATTCCATTTTTAAAGTCCAAATCCAATGTATTTTTCAATAAAATTATTTAAATGATCTTAAAATTCACATTTTTTTCTTCAACTAGATTCATATCACCCTAATTAAAACCTTTTAAAAACACCTTAACAAATATGGGCCTTGAAAAAATCAATTTAGGTATTTAAATGGATTTTATGCTTTTGAAATTTCCATTTTGAATTTAAAAAAAATAAAAGATATATTTTTATTTTATTTTTTCATCTTAAGTGTTATGATGTGTGGAGGTGAAAAATTATAGGCATGTTTTCCAACTCCATTAAAAAGCAAGAAGTCCATAACCATAATATTTTGGACTAGGACATTAAATTACATTTACAAAGTCCACCTTTGATTAAACAGTGGTAATTTTTTAAAAATTTGGGAGGAATATAATGTAATTTTCAATTTATCATTTCATTTTTGCTATATTTCTCAAATGCATTTGAGTTATATGCATTAAATTCGACTAACCTAAGAAAATTGAAATTGTGATTTCCAAAAAAATCCATTGTAGTGTGCTTTTACCTCCCACACAAATTTTTCACCCAAGATTTTTGAATATTTAAAAATTTATTCACCATTAGATTGAAAGACCCCCTATTGAAGTTAAATGAATAAAGGCACAATATGAAGAAGTGAGGACGCCCAATTGTTTTTTTTGAAAAATTGGTGGAAGAAAATCCTACAAGCAAGGCTTATTTTAAAATAAATTAGTAAACATTACTAATACTGAAGTACCTGAAATTTTTTGGCATAAATTAAAATTATTTTTTCTTTTGCCAAATTCTTGAAAAATTATTCCTTACTTATGCCGATTTTAAATTTTTTATAAAATTAAAATTTCGAAGGATGTGAATCGTCAGGTTTAAACCATGGACCGGAAACTTATTGGATTTTCAGGCTGAAATAGTTTAAATACATTAAACTATCCCATAATTTAAAAATATATATTTTTGGCTAACATTTTAAACCATTATTTGCTGAAAATTTCAGAATAAAAAACCAATTGCCAAAGTAAAGATTTAAAATTTAATTAATTATTTGACAGTTTGTTGCTGAATCCAATTAGGGAGTAGGTAGTCGGAATAAGGGAAGCCCTTGTAATTGTAGAACCAATTGTAAAATTCCTATTTGAAAAGTGGTCCTTAAATGTGAAGTAGGGGGTCAACTAACTTTGGATTAATGGGAAACACATGAGTAAGGAGATGCATAGTGCCAATGCTACCTACATTTGTGATAGGCCTCCTTAAATTGGTTGTGTTGGTCTTGTAAGAAGCCTAGTTTAGTTGCTATTATTAGGTGTTGTCCTTGGTAGGTGATAGCGAAAATTTGAATTGAAATACATGTGAAGAAGGTTAATACATTGAAGAGGAACCTTTATTTCATGAGAAGCTTGAAAAAGGTGCTAGATAGGATAAAAGGAAGTTTTGCAAGGTGGCCATGCATCGAAGATGAAAGATGACAAAATGTTGTTGAAAGTTTCATTGTCTCCTTCCAAATCATTATTAAATAACTAGATTCCTACAACATGCTTGGAAATAAAGAATTGCATTGGTGAGATGGAAGGAAACAAAGGTCTATATGTTGGTGGTTACTTTGTTAAAAAATTTCTCTTTGCAAAAAAACATACATGTGAATTTGGATTTGGGTCCTTGTAAGTTGAGTAATCCTTTGAAAATGATGTGCATGTGAGCCTAGGGGTGAGGTCCTTAGGGGTTGGGTATTTTGAGCACAAAACACACATGGAGTTGAGGTTTATGTTTCCAAGAATCAAGTCTTTACACAAAAGCATACATGTGAAAAAAGGATTGGCTCTTCAAATGCTAGCTCTTTCCAAAAGGTTGTATGTTCAAGGTTGGTTGTTTGTTCTTCAAGAGTTGATTCCTTGCACAATGATGTAAAGAAGGGAGGTTGAAGGGGTTGTTGGGGGACCGACATGTTTCAAAAAAATTAGTGGTAAATTAGAAGGAGGTTGTGTTGATCAACTAATGGCAAACTTGAGTTTCTTGGGAGGTTGGGAGTGAGTAAATGCTTGGCTCCATGAAGCAAGGGTTGTGAGCTTATGGAGATGGTGGGAGGGAAGGGCTTGACAAAGAGTTGTCTCAATCTCTCTCCTTAGAATAAGTGAGGTTGACTTCCTTTCGAAACAGTTGAAGAATCATTTGAAAAGAAAGATCAATAGAGAAGACTGGAGTTTGAGGGTCTTTACCATTAAACTAGAGGCTCATATGTGGAAATGTTTGTTGTAATTTTTTAATTAAAAAATTACATGTGCCAAGATCTCTTATTTTGGTATGTGTAAAGTTTAAAGTTATAAATTGTTTTCTCCAAACAAAGAGAGGAAGGCAAGTAATTTACTTGTGAAGTCATTGTGACACCATTAAGTGGTTCTAGGTTTAAACTCAATGTTATGAGCTTACCTCTACCCATACTATATCTAGACCTTTAACTATGAGAATTGAGTTGACATCCATGATTTTCTCACTAGTGACAATAGACTTGTTTGAGAACCACTCAACTTTTTTTCATTCTTTTTTATTGATACCCAAGTTGAGTTTTCAAAATTGAAAAGAGAATTTCTTTTCAAGAACTGGGCGGGTTCTCTCATTTTGTATTAATATCAAGAACCGGTGATACTCGCAAAATGGTGAGAACCGGCCAACACCAGTTGAGATGCTTCAAGTAGGCAGAGAAGAAAACAGACACAGTTCCCAGTTCCCACATGGCCTGTAAATGTCTGCACTTGACCTCATCATGGGCCATGGCAGCTTTCCTTCGTTTGTTCATTTGTGCTCCTTCGCCTTTTTGCAGATCCGACGCCTGTCGTCTCGCTCCGGTGTTCAAACTTGAATTTCCTACCCCTTTCCATTCCTTCTCCAAGATCAGCCTCACGAGAGAGTTGTGATGATTTTTCCGAAGTTCTGAATTTTTCTGAGACTTTGAAAACTTGATAACTTGGTTTTGTGATCAATTCCTTTCTTGTTCTTTTTCCTGTTGTGTCGATCTCAATTTTGTTTCGTGTTTCCGCATTTTCTGGGAGTGTCTGTTTGTGAATGACTCATTTTTTTGCTTAGTTCCGTGTATCTTTTTGTCTTTCTCCTTCTTTGCAAGTGAGGGAATTCTTGTTCTTTGGAGTTGCGAGGAGTAACTGGGACTAGTAAGGAATGGAGAATACGACCTATGTTGGTCTACATTGTCCTGCACGTGAACAACTTGTTGCTGTCAGTGCCGTCGTTCCTATCGAAGGTGAGAACATCACAACGTCTACTTACCCATTTGCAAGAACAGTTGCTTTTTACGCTCTTTTTTTTTCTGTTTCTTTCTCGGTTCTATTCTCCTACACACGGTATTGGAGCTCCACGACTCTCATGCTGAAACTCTCTGGGGTCGGGAAGAAATTGCTTCTGGCTATTGTGAATATAGATGACGTCCATGGATCGACTACAGTAGCCAATCTGTGTAATACAATGTAGTCAAGAGCGGGATTTGTAGTCTATATGAGAATGGGACACAGACTCTAAGTTCTCCTTCGAACCCATTCAATGAACAATACAGTTATAAAGAATAAGAAGGCCGTGATAGCAGAATCGAAAGCAGGTATTGTTTGTTTTTGGAATTTCAAGCTGTACCTGGGGCAGGTGCTGCGATGTCGAAGGTGACTCGTGCAAGGAAGAGCTGCACCGTTTTGACAGACAAGACAAATGAGCCGTCCACACCTTCAACTATGGCGAAAGTGGGAAATCGAAACAGTCTTGAAGCTGTCAATCCCGGCTCCAAGCATTGTCTTGAAGCTTCTTCAGCTGTAATTCCTGCAGAGGTAAAACAAACAAGCCTCGCGCATCCAGTCGAGTTGAGTTCTATCTTGAAACACGTTCGCTACCCTACGGCTACTTCTGGCAAAATCTCAAAACTTTTTGTGCTGCTCGTTTGTCTTGTGTAGATGGTCTGCAATGTCTTGGAACCGCAATGTGGACTGGAAGCAGCGGCTGCAACTCGATTAAGTGCACAGCTAGATCACTCCGCTGTACAAAGCTACAGTGGGTTTTCTTCACCCAACATCACAAAGTTCTTATCGAAGTGGGTAGGCATAGATGTTCAAGAAGTGGGACACTTCGACGAGGAGGATGAAAATGACGCGCTTCCAGACAGTGATCCATCTGATCAACTCTTGTGTGCTGGTAAGCTGCCATCTTGTGTGCTTATGAGCTCCATGGGAGCTGACCCTGTGCAGTAGCCGGCCATGATCAAGACGCTTCGTCCATCCCAGCAGCCTACCGGGGCAGTAAACTCGCTAACCATCACGACAGACAGTAGGAGCTCCAGCTTATGGAGGAATCCGAATCCCCTCACAAAGACAAAGTTGGAGAGGGTTGAGGGTTTAAAAGTGTCAAAACTTGTTGAAAAAAAATCGTAACAAGTAACAAGTGGTGCTGTTGATGACACTATCCAATTTGTGTTTGCATTGGATCTAACAATGGTACATGATAGCAGGTTCTTGACAAAATCAGTGCAATTCTGATTTCATGATCTGTTTAGTTTGTGCAATGAACTCCTTTATTTTTCCTGCACACTTGTTCATCTAATTGCAATGATATTGTTGTCCATGGTCAGTTTTACTATCTGATTTAAGTGCCCAATGGGTGTTTGATTGACTGTGACCATCCTTGGGCTCTATTGCAAACCTTCATTACCCTACTTGATACTTATTGTCGGTAGTTTTTTCACCAAAATAATTGAACAATGAAAGAAATAGGGATTCAACAGCCCCAATTTGCATCTCCCAAATTTCAATAATTTAAGAATAATATGAGAAGCAATTCAAATAAGGTCTATGCCCACAACCAAGCAGAAAACAGATGGTTATAAGCTCATTCAGTATTGTTCTTGTAAATCATTCAGTTCAGAATTCATTCCTCAGTTTTCTGTTAGGACAGTGTGGAATGTTACAGAAAAAGAAAAATTCAGAAATTTCCTTCACCTTAAATAGTTTTTTTGCCTTTGATATCTGACAAATCTCCTAAGGCGAAACAGGCCTCTGTTTCATGGAGAACCCTTCAAACAAAACAAGAAGATTGCAGAAAGGACCTCTGTGAAACACAGGCCCATTTCACCTCACAAGATCTCATTGAGGAACTTGGTTGCAAAGGACTCAAAGTCCATGTATTGCTGCTTTAGTTAAAATTTACAAGAAAAAAAAAAACCAAAATCCCATGCCAGGAAATAATAATCCTGCAAAACTTTCAGATTACAATGCTTACAGGATGGTGCAAAGAGTTACTTAGCACAAGCTTCATAAGCTTGTGTACAATAGGATGGTATTTACAACCAAAGAGTTGTTGACTACTATATAGTGCCACAAGGAAACTCAGAAATTTCTAGCCAAACCAAATGAAGGAGCGAAAGGGGTTCAGAATAGGTGAAGAGACCGCAGACGATTTACATGCTCTGCAGCTAACGTGGGTGGCTTATAGTTGCCATGCAAATCTTCCACAATGTATTCCTGCACACAGACCAAACCTGAGTTGTGTCCTGACCAACTTCTTCAAGGTACAATATTGGGCTAGGAAACTTCCAGTAATACTCTGGTGCGGCCACCCATTGAGTAGCTGAACAACAAGTAGTTCGAGATAGCAAGAGTGGACAAATGATTTGCATCATGTTTCTTCTCATACTGACCTTAGTGAGGACACGCTTTGTGAGAATGTGGTAATGCTGCTGCCAGATTCGTTGGATGGCCATTGTTGCAGCTAGCAGACCATAGACAACCCCCAAAATAGCAAAGAGGATCACAAAGATAATGAGGAACACACCACAAGCTTCGATGGATGCAGGAAAGCAACCCCATGCATAACATGCATCTCGGCATCCATCAGCACAACCACCATTATGGCCCATTGACAGGCAATGGATGACCATTCCAGCCACTCCCAGTATCAGAAAGAACAAGAATACACCTGTGCAAGGCATGCCGTCAAGGTCAGTCCTCTCTCTCACTCTTGCACACACCACAATACATTCTGTGCTCCTGAAAGTGAGCAGTACTTAGGGTTCCTTCAACACATTCAGCTCCTTTAGACAATAGAGAGATCTAGATCAAGCAATGTCCTTTAGATTTCTTTGACTTGAATCTCTCTTCCTGGTCTGGTGTCTGCATTTCCAGATGATTGTCATCAGTAGGTAATGATCAGCACCCCAGTGATTCAGGGCATTTATGTGGTGCAGCCCATGTCTGATGACAACAATGGGTGTCAGGCAGAAAATCCAAGGCCCCCAGCTCCATGACTTCATGATACAACCCAATTATGTATCTATGTGATATGCTCAAGTGTACTTGCTACATCTTGGGACTACTTCAAAATTTTACTTCTTGAGATTGGCATTCTGTGCCGAAGGATAAAGATGAATGTAAAGCCCACATTTGTCAGTAGGCCTGCACCAACCCAGTTTCCCTGAGTCAGGTTTTTGGAAACAAGACTAGTTGATTTTCTGGCAATATTAACTACAGTGTACAAGGTTACTGTTGTTGGTTGGACCCATAAAACAACACAGCTGAGAGGAAGGGACTGTGTTGGTGGGAGGTGCCAATTACTCTGTCTGAGAATACCTCTCCGATTTGTATAAGCCTGTTCCTTTGCTGGTGAATTTTGAAACATGTGCAAATCAACAACAATTCTATCTCATATGTGCGACCCACTTCAGGATGTAATCAAAACATGATGGCCTTCGCTCCATGCATTGCAGTGCAAATATATGCATATCCAAATGGCCATCACATTGCACATAGAGTGCACTATGAGTAGAGTTTTCACAACAGAATGACAATTGGAAAGTAGGTCAAAGGGGGTGAGTATACCAACACAGTAATAAAAAGGAATAGGATGCTTTTTGAAAATTTCATTCCAGCTCCCATTGAATGGACCTCTGAGCTGCCCATTATAAAGCAGATATGTGATTCCCCCTAAAACTGATATTGCCTGCACATACAAGGAATGACCCAGCTTGGTGATTTTATTTGGTCAGTTCGTCAAATCAATATGGCTAATGGTTCCTTTTGAGCAGGTATTGTCATCCCTTGCCATCGTAATGCAAATAGCAATAGGTAAGGTTGGCTTTTACATACAGTTTGAACAGCAAGAAATACAAGAAAAACATCGCGTGCCACAAAAAGTTTGAACTTGATTTTCCTCCAAGAGTGATCTTCTGGGAGTTCTGGTCGCAAATGAAATTGTGCTTTACATGTGGTGCAGTGTGAAAATGAAAAACCCTCCTGCATCAACAATGTCATTCAAGTTTCCACTGTTCAACAGAGCTTCTGGGACCACAGACAATGGATGAATACAACAGGTCTGCAAAACTTTGCTCAACATGATGGGGGATGTCATGGCCTTTTTCATTATCAATTCAAGAAATGGGGACAATTACATTGTACATATGGTAAGAGAAAACCATCTTCTATGTTTCTTATACATGGAGCAAATAATAACTTCATAGGTGTTTAGAACTTCTCCATATTTGCAGTCATAGAGGTTTTAGATCTAACAACTATCAGTGAACAGCAAAAAAAGCAGACCCAAATACTGAAAAATACAGGAAAAACTGAGGAGTGATGTGAATAATTTGAGGCAGTTGTCTGAATGTTCAGTGAACTTCAACAGCAACATATCTCGTAGTGAGCAACTACCATAACATCGCTGTTGGCTTCATCAGCTCAGTAGTGGTGGATGTCAATGTTGAATAGTAACCAACAATGTAGTGAATGAGGGTAGAAGATGACAGAAAACATGGCAGAAAGTGCATAAACAATCTTTTACCTTTACTGAGCGCCAATGGTCAAGGCAGCTACGATGCACAAGTTGCTGAGTACCTTTGCACATGCATGGTGCTATCAATTCATCCCCTGCCAAACTTGTTGCAAGGTTCAGTCAGATACCATTGAACCAAAGAGGAATAAAGAGGAACCCTTAAGATACCTCCTTTCTTCACAATGCTGACAAAAGTCTGGGGTTTCAGGATTTGAGGTCCAGCACACCTGGAGCAAGGGACTCTAACTCCAGGCAAATCCGGCAGCATGCTCCACATCCTGTCTCAATCTCACTTCCTTCACCATCTGATACACCTTCCTCAACCTGAGATATCTCTGGGGGACTTAGAAGCGGGAGTTTATCAAGGTCATTCCCACCTCCTGGTCTTCTTGCCTCTGTAACCACATCTGAAGCCTCTCCCTTCATCAATCTGCATAACCCACCTGCATGTCATGTCACAGCTATGGACATTACATGTTGTGGTCCATACCTTAGTGATGGAACCTCCTCACTGCTTTTCATGATGAAGGTGACGATGGTCTGACACTTGTGTGCAAGACGACTCTCAAAAGGTCATGAAGGCACTGCACTCATTGTCATGTTAACTTCCAATTCTTGTTGTGGAGTTTTCTCTGCAATTGCATGTATAGCTAATATGAAGGCTAACAAAAGGGTACAAGAAGGTGGCCCATACTCAGGAGACTCCAGGATGAGTACATCCATTTGCTGGCCTTCTTCTTGTCTCTCGTTTTCTCTTGCACCATCCATACCAGATGCCGTCTTCATGGCCACAGTGTTTTTCTACAACAAACTCGAATTTCTTCACATAGATCTTCAAAAAGGGTGCAGCATTCCCAGAATTGACGCAACAAACAACTTAATTCTCGTCAATTCTTGCTCGACACTAGAAGGGAAGAAGAAGAGAAAATTAGTGACTGAAATCTCTCTTCAAAATGGAACCCTCCTCTTTTACACTAATTTTTTCTTCTGCAAACTTCGGACGACATCCGCAAAAATTGCAAAGGAATTGTCTGAGATCGAAGACAACTGGAGCGCGCAGGAAGAAACTTACCTCAAAAAGTGGTCCCCCCTTCTTCCTGTCTGTGGATTGTGGAGTGTTCCAAGCTTTTGCCAAGCCTTGTTGTTCTTTTCCTTTGCGGGGGGATTGAACTTGGAAAGAGCGAGAGCTTCGGGGACGAAGACACGAAGAGACACACACACACATAAGGACAAACCTTTTTGGCTCTTCCCATAAACCGGAAAAGAAGGAGCACTGCAAAATCTGAAATTCTTCAATCCCTCTGTGAGCTGATTTGCAAATGTATCAATGCTTTCTGTAAGATTTGTGGCAGTAAATAACTTTGAAATGGAGAAAACAAGCTGCACGAAAGAGGTGCACAGTGCGCGCGCGCGGACACACAAGCTTTGCACAGCAAGTGCGCAGAAAGCCGAAGGGCAAAGAAGACGACTGTTCTGTGCAGAATGCGTCGAGGGACCCGCGGGGAACAGACCAGAAGACCACTGTTCTGCACAAAATGCACCAAGGGATTCACGGAGATGTGCGAGGGACAGGTCCAAAGTAGAACAAACCAGTAGTCGACTATTCTGCGCAGAATGCACCGAGGGACCCACGGAGATCAGACCAGAAGACAGTTCTGCGCAGAATACGCTGAGTGATCCACGGAGATGCACGAGGGACTGGTCCCAAGGAGAACAGATCAGAAAGACGAGTGTTCTGAACAGAATGTGCCGAGGAACCCATGGAGAACAGACCAGAAGATCACTGTTCTGTACATTACAGGACAGAACAGAACGCAAAGGCCAAAAAGCATGGCTCTG
>Ga0116228_10003483_pt1 | contig 13810 bp, 7 predicted proteins | sample S1TSphfallax_2_FD_89694 | JGI IMG/M metagenome (GOLD analysis project Ga0116228, IMG submission 89694) | Host-associated microbial communities from peat moss isolated from Minnesota, USA - S1T2_Fc - Sphagnum fallax MG | ecosystem: Host-associated > Plants > Peat moss > Unclassified | place: USA... | reverse complement strand
GACGCTCAGTGCGGGCAAGGCGACGTTCAGCAGCACGACGCTGCCCGTAGGCGCGCAGTCGATCACCGCGGCCTATGGCGGCGACGCCGCCGACAGCGCATCGACGTCGGGCGCCGTCACGGTCACGATCACCGTGGACATTCCCGCGCCGCCCACCGGCGTGAAGGCGACCGCCGGCAATGCCCAGGTGCAACTCTCCTGGAGTGCCAGCAGCGGTGCGACCAGCTATGACGTCTATGACGGGACGAGCGCCGGTGCCGAGTCGAAGACCCCGGTGCTGACCGGCATCACGGGCCCATCCGCGACCGTGACAGGGCTCACGAACGGCACCGGTTACTTCTTCACGGTTGCTGCGGTCAACGCCGGCGGCACGAGTGCCCCGTCGGCCGAAGTCACTGCATCGCCGGTGGCACCCACGACTTCGAATGGCGGCAGTCACGGCGGTGGCGGCCTCGGTGTCGATACGCTGCTCGGCCTGCTGACGCTCGTCGGACTGCGCGCGCAGCGAGTAGGCGCGCACCGAGCCCTTGGCGCAGCCCCGGGCGGAACTCGGCGGCGCTGAGATCAACCACGGGGTGAGCTTAGGGAACCGCAACGCCCCAGCCGGAATACTTCTGGCTGGGGCGTTTACTTTTTCCACACGGGCATCGTGACACGCGTCGGTCCGATCGCACGTCCGAGCTTCGCTGCACAGCGCTCACATCCTGCGCTCCCTTGTCGCGAAGTCTCAGAATTCACCTCTCGTGCCGCTGCGCTACGCTAAAGGAACACCCGGCATCGCCGATATCAGGTGCTCAGACCTACAGAAGCGGGAGTAAGAGCATGCTCAAGAACTTGACGGTGGGAGGGCGCCTCGCGTTGGGGTTCGGCGCGGTGGTTGTCTTGTTACTGACCGTCTCGGTCATCAGCGTGCTACGCCTGGCCACAGTGCATCAAGCCTCGATTTACATCACCGATGAGGTCTATCCAAAGGTGCTATTGGCAGAATCCGCCGAAAAAGGTGCTCTCAACAATGGCCGACTCGTGCGCAGCGTCTTGTTGGCCAAGTCCCCGGCGGACGCGGACAAGTTCTGGCGAGACCTGGAGCAATCGCGATCCGCCAACACCGATACCATGAAAAAGCTCGAGGGCATGCTCACGACCGCCGAAGGCAAAGCCAAGTTCAAGATCGCGGCCGATCGGCGCGAGACCTTGGCCGCAATGTACGAGAAGCTGCACGGTCTGAGCGCCACCGACAAAGGCAAGGCGGTCGACTACCTGAATGACGAATTCGCCGGGGCGAACATGGCGTTCGTCGCCGCTTTGGAGGACTTCAGCAAATTTCAAACTGAGGAAATGGATGCGGCCACAGCCAACGGCACCGCGGTATACGCAGCGACGCGCCTGCTGGTGGTACTGCTCTCCGCGACCGCGGTTTTCGTGGCTGCCGTCGTGGGTTTCCTGATTACGCGTAACTTGCAGAAGACGCTCGGTGGCGAACCCGCCTATGCCGCGGATGTGATGAAGAAGGTCGCGGTGGGAGACTTCACGGTCGACGTGATCGTGCGCTCGGGCGACACCAGCAGCTTGCTGTTTACGACCCGCCAAATGGTCGCATCAGCGGGCCAGAGTATCGATGATGTGGTTCGCGTCATGGGGGCGCTCGCGCAGGGCGACTTGACCCAGAAGATCGAGCGTTCCTACGAGGGGTCGTTCGAGCAGATGAAAACCTACGTGAACGACACGGTCGACAAGCTCAGCGAGGTGGTTACCGAAGTCAACAGCGGCGCCCACAACCTCTCGAGTGCCTCGGACCAAGTCAGTAGCACGGCCCAGTCCTTGTCTCAGGCAACCAACGAGCAGGCGGCGAGCATCGAGGAGACGAGTGCCTCGATGGAGCAAATGACCGCCTCGATCACCCAGACCAGCGAGAACGCGAAAGTCACCGATGGTATGGCGACCCAGGCGGCCCGTGAGGCGACTGATGGCGGCGATGCGGTCCGTCAAACCGCGGTCGCAATGAAACAGATCGCCGATCGGATCGTCATCATCGACGACATCGCGTATCAGACCAATTTGCTGGCGCTAAACGCGGCGATCGAGGCAGCTCGAGCCGGCGACCACGGCAAAGGGTTCGCCGTGGTGGCGGCTGAAGTCCGCAAGCTCGCCGAACGCAGCCAGGTGGCGGCGCAGGAAATTGGCGCGGTGGCGACCTCCAGCGTCGAACTTGCGGAGCGAGCCGGTAAATTACTCGATACGATCGTACCCAATATCAAGAGAACTTCCGATCTCGTGCAGGAAATCAGTTCGGCCGCGTCCGAGCAAACGTCCGGAGTCGGTCAAATCAACTCGGCGATCGCGCAACTCAGCCAGACCACCCAGCAGAACTCGGCGAGCTCCGAGGAACTGGCTGCGACCGCCGAAGAGATGAGCGCCCAAGCCGAGGAACTGACGAACACGATGAGCTTTTTCAAGGTGCATACGGCCGCCGGGGCGAAAGCGAAGCCGACCCGCGGCGCGGGCACTCAGTCGCGCGTGGCACGCAAAGCCGCAACGAGTGCGCTGCGTGATGGTGGCGGAGTTCCCGCTGCGGTAGACGACGAACAGGCGCTCGCGGTGCTGTCTTCGGCGGGACACTTCAAGCGGTTCGAACCGCGGTCTGCGCCTGCGAGGGCTTGACATAAATCGCATTTGTCGCCACGAAGAGACGCCTGTCACGCTTTCAATCGCGTCGTAGCACCAGTATTGTTCATACGAATTCTTAAGGATGGTGCGGATCGCATGGCTAGACCTACACCTTCGCAAGTGGCCGGTGGCCTCTGGCATTTGAACATCGATGACCTGTTCGGCCCGACCGGCGAGCAGACCAGATTGGGCGGACCGGGTCCCTTCGTCATCAATCTCAGCGCCTCCAGCGCGCCGATCAACATACCGGCGACGCCGCTTGCCAGCTACCCGCATGCGCACGTTTATCAGATCCAGCGCTACGAGGACGGCCGCGTCCGTTACCGGCTGCGCTTGGGAGCGTTCTATAAAGAAGAGGACATGGATCCGATTCTGGAACGCGTGCGCGAAACCTATCCCAGTGCGCTGACAGCGACTGCCGGTCCCGACGATCTATTCGCGATCGAGACGCTGTGCGCGAAGGCCGAGGCCCGCCGGCGGCCCGTCGCCGCGAAGGTTCGGGCGGCGGACATGGACGAGGTCGCCATACCACCAGTGTCCGAGGCCCGGGCGATCATCGCGGCTGCCACCGCTGATGTCGGCCCATCCAAGGTTCCACAACCCGAGGATGACAACTCGCTCGCGAACCTGGTCAACAGCATGGCCTTGCTTACCGAGCAATTGAACCGGTCGCAACCCCTCGCTCGAGCCTCAACAGTCGCGCCTTCGATTCCCACGCTGGAGCAAGCCGTGTCGGCGACTCCCGTATCGTTGCCACCGGCGGTCGAGGAAGCCGACGTGCCTGCCGCGCTCGTTCTTAATATCGCGCCGGGTGGCGCCGTCGAGACGCACGCCACGGAGCAAGCGGCACCCACACTGATCGCGCCTGTGCGCGGTCCCGTGGCGCCCCTTGCCCTGTCACCTGTTTCGGAGCCGGGTACCATGGCGACCGACGCTGCCTTTACCCTCGAGCTCGTCTCGGATGCTCCGGTGGCAACGCCGGCAGTGACGCCCGCTGCCGTTGCAACGGCACCTGAATTATCGGAGCGCGCAACACCCGCGGCCGCGCCCGAAGAAACCTTCGTTCTGGAACTCTTGGAGGACACACCGGTCGTTACGACGAGTGCTAGCGACGCGCCTGCCCCCGTGACTGAGACTGAGTCGCCAGGCATCGAGGTCGCGCAGCCCCTCGCGGTCGCGGCGGCAAACACACCGGTGCCGGCCGCAGCACCCGAGGTCAAATCGACCCTGCAGCCTGCCACGCCGAGACCGGCACCTCAGGCGCCCAGACTGCCGTTGTTCGCCTTCGTTCGGCAAGCTCTGCGGCGCATGCCACAGGCGCGCAGCGCCGATGCCGTGGCCACATCCGCCAAAGTCGCGCGTGCGGCGCCCCAAGTCCCGAATCCGGCGCCTGCGGCCAAGTCCGTGACCGCGCACCCACCGCGAGCCTCTGCCCCAGTTTCGACCGCAAAGCCTGCGCCGTTCGGCGCCCGGATCAGGACCGCCGCCGCGAAATCAGCTCCGGCGCAGGCCGCAGCGATCGCACCTCCTGCGCCTGCGAAACCCACCGTGCAACAGAGCAAAGAGCCGGCCAATGTCACGCCGGGGCCGGAGATTGCATCGACGCAGACCGTACGGGCCCTGACCCAGCAAGAACTCGCGGACCAGAGTTCTTTGCGCTGGTTCGTCGTCGAACTGGCAACCGCGGACAGCGAGTTCCTGCCCGAATCGATCCCACAACTCGACATTTATAGTGCCTACCGTCTGTACACGGTCAACACTTTCGATCAGGGCCGGGAAGTGCACTCGCTACGTCTCGGCTTCTTCGGCGACGAGATCGCCGCGAAAACCGTGGCGGGATATGTCGCCGGCTATTACGAAAAACCCTTGGTCAAGCGGATCAGCATCGCGGAACGTCGGCGTTTCGAGGAGCACGGCGTCGAGGCACGCAAGGACGTCGGCGCGACCGGCAAGTATGCGGTCATCGAGATCACTGACGAACTGGTCGTGCGCGACAGCCGCCTACAAGGCCTGCGATCCTGAGACGACCATAAGAACGCGCGGCCGGGACGCGTCAACGCTGCGAAACTCCCAATGTCCGCACCGCGATGTCACGTTGTGACGGCGGTCCCATTTTTTTGGCTAGTCTCGCGTTGTCGTAGTCAGACATGCGATGTTCGGCGGAGTCGGCTGCGGGCGGTTTCCGTAAATTTGCGGCAATGAACATCCAAGCGAAGGTGATCGCGCTCATTGCATCGCTGTTCGTGACCTTGGGCATGGTCGCGATCTACATCGATACCCACATATTGCAACCGAGCTTTTCGGAGCTGGAACTGGATGACGCACGAACATCGGTTCGGCGCGTCAACTATGCGCTGGACCTCCGGCTCAAAGGCTTGGGCGTATCGGCTGCCGGTTGGGGCAATTGGTCGGAAACGTATGCATTCGTACTGAATCACAACCAAGCGTTCATCACGACCAACATGACGGCCACGACGCTGAAGCAGCTCGACGTGAGCCTGATGCTCATCATCGATACGCGCGGAAACTTCGTGCTGCAGGACAGCTTCGACCTCAATAGCAATGGGCCGCTCGATCTGGATCTGATGCATCTCAAGGCGCTGCCGGCTGATTTCCCGTGGCGCCGCAACTTGACTTCGGGGCAAACGGCCAAGGGCTTGCTGACGACCAATCGTGGCGTCATGATGATCGCTGCCTCGCCGATCTTGGACGGAAACGAGGGTGGGCCGGTGCACGGTATGGTCATCCTCGGCCGCCTGCTGTGCGCAGCGGAGATTGCGCAGATCGGATCCCAGGCGCAGGCCACCGTGGCGATCGGTAAGGGTGGTACTTTCCAAGGTCCGGATCGTGTGGTCGAGACCAGGGAACTGACTCAGGTCTATCGCTCGTTCGATGATGTGTACGGCCGTCCGGCAATCACGCTCAGAGTCGATGTGCCACGAAGAATCACCGCACGCGGCCGCTCTGCGGTGATCTACGCTTCCGCCTACCTGATCGCGTCGGCGGTCGTCGTGCTGATTCTTTTCTTCGTCTTCGTGAATCGCCTGCTGCTCGCGCCGCTGGCGCGCGTGACTGGTCACGCCGTCGCGATCGGCGACGGGAACGACCTATCGGCCAGGCTCGCCTTCCGCGGTCACGATGAAATAAGCGTGCTTGCGCGCGCGTTCGACCGCATGGTGGAAAGGCTGGCGCTGTCACGCGACGAGTTGGTCGATCATGTAGTGGAATTGAAGGCGGCTGCGCTGGAAACCCTGCGCGCCAAGGAGGTCGCCGAATCCGCGAATCGTGCCAAGAGCGAGTTTCTAGCCAATATGAGCCACGAAATCCGCACTCCGATGAACGGCGTACTGGGGATGACGGAGCTGCTGCTCGATACCGACCTCGATCCCATGCAGCGGGACTGCGCCGAGACCATCCGCAACAGCGGCAGCGCGCTGCTTACCGTGATCAACGACATTCTCGATTTCTCCAAAGTGGAAGCGGGAAAACTCGAACTCGAAAGCATCGAGTTCGATTTGCGCGATACCTTCGAGGATGTGGGCCGGCTGCTCGCGATTCAGGCCCATGAGAAGGGCTTGGAGCTGACCGTTCTGATCGATGCGACATTGCCGCCACGGGTGAAGGGCGATCCCGGGCGATTCCGCCAAGTCCTTTTGAATCTAGCGGGCAATGCCATCAAGTTCACCTCCCGGGGAGAGGTTTCGCTCGAGATCAAGGTGCTCGACAGCGGCGGCGGCGGGACCCGCGTGCGATGCGAGGTACGCGATACCGGCGTCGGCATTCCCGCCGATCGATTGGCGCTCCTCTTCAAGCCTTTCTCCCAGGTGGACTCCTCGACGACGCGCAAGTTCGGCGGTACCGGCTTGGGCTTGTCGATCGTGAAGCGACTGGTCGATCTCATGGGAGGAGAAACCGGCGTCCAGAGCGAACTCGGCATGGGCTCGGTCTTCTGGTTTACCGCGCATTTCGCGCCTGTCGCGGGGGCGGCCAAGGTCCCCGACGAGGCGCCGAACTCGATCAGGGGTCGACGTGTACTCGTCGTCGATGACAATGTGACAAACCGAAAGATCCTGATGGGGCAGCTCCTGTTATGCGGCGCCGAGCCGGTCGCGGCCGGTTCGGCCGATGAGGCGCTCTCGCTCCTGCGCCAGGCCGGTGCCGCGGGCCGTCCCTATGAGGCGGCCTTACTCGACCACCAGATGCCCGGCTGCGACGGCGCCGATCTCGGACGCATGATTGTTCGCGATGAAGGCATAAGATCCACGCGATTGGTCCTGCTCACCTCGTCAGGACAGCGCGGCGACGATCAGGTGTTTGCGGACATCGGATTTGCGGGATACTTGATGAAGCCCGTTTCGCAGGGCGACCTGACCGCGTGCCTCGTGCTGGCGCTGGCGAGCTCCGCCGAGTCCTGGCACCTTCGCAGTCAACCGATAATCACGCGGCATGCGCTGCGGGCTCATCGAGGAGGCCGCAAGCGCATCCTGTTGGCTGAGGACAATCTCGTCAATCAGAAAGTCGCCTTGCGGCTGCTGGAGAAGCTCGACTACATCGTCGAACTGGTGTCGGACGGTCGCGCCGCAGTCACGGCGTGGCAGAGCAACAGTTTCGATCTCATCTTGATGGATTGCCAGATGCCCACGCTGGATGGATTCGAAGCGACCCGAGAAATACGCAGGCTGGAAAAGGGCGTACGCCGAATCCCGATCGTCGCGCTGACGGCGAACGCCATGAAGGGTGACGAAGAGCTGTGCATGGCCGCGGGCATGGATGGCTTCGTGTCCAAGCCGATAGATCGCGAGAGGCTGGAAAACCAATTGCATCGCTTCCTCCCTATGGAAGGCGATCAGGATTGCGCAGACCCTCTTGCGGACCTTGTCGGCTCGAGCGCGCGCGTCCCGGTCGACTGGAGAAAATTTCTCGATTCGGTCGACGGCGATGAAGCATTCGCGCGCGAGTTGGCGAAAGCATTCGTCGAGATCGCGGATCGGGAGATCGAGATCCTGTCGAACTCACTCCGCGCAAACGATTGCGACGCGTTGGGGGCGGCGGCGCACACGCTCAAAGGTGCCAGCGCGAATCTTTACGCTCTCGATGTATCCGCGGCGGCCGCCCGACTGGAGTCCGCCGTGCGCGCTGCAGAACAATTGGATTTCCAGGTCCACGTGCAAAAACTACAATCCGAGCTCCGAGCCGCACTCGAGCATATCCGGTCGAAGGTACGAACCGGCGCGATTGCTCCGCTGTAACGCAAGCCCATCCGGGCACCTGCATCGACTGCGAGTTCCCCAACCGGACTGGGGCCGGAGCCACTGCCGTGCAATTTCGTGCGCGACCTCACGCTTTCGACCGAACGTCACGACCGCCTGGTCAAGAACCTTCCGTAGGACCCGATAGAACCTGACATAGCCGTCTCTTGGCTAGAGAAACACAAAGGAACCGGTCGATGTTGAATCAACTTCGCGTGAGCACGCGCTTGGCTCTCGGATTTGGGGCGATGGTGATGTTGGTGCTGATCGTCTTGGGGGTTGCAATCGACCGCATGGCGTTGCTCAACGCGTCCCTCGAGACGGTGACGAGGGATGTCAATCACGAAATTGCGCATGCGACGGCGATGCGGCTTTATTCAAGCGAAAACTCGATCTGGTTCCGAAACCTGATCATCGACACCGATCCGCAGGCGCTGGAGGCGGATTTCAACAAACTGAACACAGGCCTAGGCCTGTTCGAGTCCGAGGCCGAGGCTCTGCGTCAGCAATTTGCCACTTCCGCGGATGTCAGCGCAGACGACCGAAAAGCCCTTGAAACCGTCGTGGAGCGCTATGGCTCGATTCGGCCCGTGCTCCTCGAGATGGCGGCGCTCGGCCGGGCCAACAAGAAGTCCGAGGCGATCGCTTTGAACCACGACAAGGTGCATTCGGTCAACGCAACGATGCGCACCGCAATCGATGACCTGGTGCGCGCCGTCGAACAGCGAGGCGAGGCACGGGCCGCCGAGGCCGCCGGCGCGTATCGTTCGGGTCGCATCATGCTGATCGGCATGGGGGTCGCAGCGGTGCTGGGTGCAATCCTCGCTTGCTTCATCGTCATGCGCAGTATCTTGAGTCAATTGGGCGGTGAACCTGGGCAAGTGGCTTTGGTCGCGCGGAAGGTTGCGCAAGGTGACTTCTCCACGGAAATCGCACTTAGGTCCGGCGATCACGACAGCCTCTATGCAACCGTCGGTCGGATGCAGTCGGACCTACAACAGCGCATCGAGACCGATGGCGCAGCCGCCGCTGAGAATACCCGCATCCGCACGGCGCTAGATCGGGTGACGATCGGCACGATGTTGACCGACAACACCGGCAAGATCATCTACGTCAACGAGGCGGCCATGAGCCTGTTCCGGCAATATGGCGCGCAGATCCGTACAGCATCGCCGCAGTTCGACCCGGAGCGATTGCTAGGCACGCCGCTCGATAACTTGCTGCGCCTGCCCCAGGGCCTCAGCAGCGTCCACAGCGAGGAAGTGGCGTTCGGCGAGGCGACCTTGCGGATCGTCGCGAACCCCGTCCACGCTGCCGGCGGCGCGCGCGTCGGCACGGTCGTGCAATGGCTGGACCGCACGCAAGAACTCAAGATCGAGCAAGAGGTCAACATCATGGTCGCCCAGGCGATCGATGGCGACCTGACGGTGCGCATCGACGAGCACGGCAAGGACGGCTTCTTCAAGACCCTGTCCGAGGGCATGAACCGCTTGATCGACAATATGGCCGACGTCGTACGGGCGATGGCGAGCGCGGCAGCCGAGGTCAGCACCGGCGCGGACGAAATCTCACGCGGCAACTTGAACTTGAGCCAGCGAACCGAACAGCAGGCCTCGAGTCTCGAGGAAACCGCCTCCTCGATGGAGCAGATCACCTCGGCGGTCAAGAACAACGCCGACAACGCGGCCCAGGCCAATCAACTCGCGGTCGCGGCCCGCGACCAGGCGGAACGCGGCGGCAAAGTCGTCGGCTCCGCGGTCGCGGCCATGAGCGAGATCAACATTGCGAGCAGGAAAATCGCGGATATCATCGGCGTCATCGATGAGATCGCTTTTCAAACGAACCTGCTCGCGCTGAACGCGGCGGTCGAAGCCGCGCGTGCCGGTGAACAAGGCCGCGGGTTCGCAGTGGTCGCCTCCGAAGTGCGTAATCTCGCCTCGCGCAGCGCCGGAGCGGCCAAGGAGATCAAGGCCCTGATTCAGGATTCGGTTGGCAAGGTCAGCGACGGCACGAAGCTCGTCGACGAGTCGGGCAAGGTGCTCGGCGAGATCGTCATTGGCGTCAAGAAGGTCACCGACGTGGTCGCGGAGATTTCCGCCTCGAGCCGCGAGCAGGCCTCGGGCATCGACCAGGTCAACAAGGCGGTGACTTCCATGGACGCGGTGACGCAGCAGAACGCGGCTTTGGTCGAGGAGGCCTCCGCGGCAGCCCAGGCCTTGACGGAACAGGCGGCGCACCTATCCAAATTGATTTCACGCTATCACGTCGGCGACGCAGCGACGGGTGGCGGTGCCGCGGTCGCAGCCGACCGCGCCCCCGCGACCACGGTCATGAAGCCGCGCTCGCCCGCGCCCGAACGACGCGCGGCAACCCGGCCCTGGAGCAACAAAGCCGCGGCCGGTGCGCCCGTTGCCGCGCGCCAAGTTGCCGCCGGAGTGGACCAGTGGACCGACTTTTAATGCGAGCTCAGGTAAAGTCCCTCATTCGACACCGGCAGCCCCACCTTGCCGCAGAAGACCGCAAAGCGCGGATCGCTCTTGAAGCGCAGAATCAGCGCGTCGTATAGCAGGGTTTGCACTCCCGGATCGTGGCTGTTCCAGGCGCGGTCGAGCCAATCAAAGGTTGCCTTCGCGTCGTTGCGCAACGCGTAGACCTCCGCGACCTGGAAGGGCGCAGCGCTGCCATCCTTCTCGATCAGTGTCTTGAGAGCCGCATCGGCAGCGTTCCGGTCTGTGCCGATCTGTCGTGCGATCGCGAGCGCCACGTCCTGCCAGATTCCGGGACTCTCTTTCTGAGCGGCGATGAGCGCGGCCCGCGCATCTCCACGCTGCACCTCGATGACCGAGAGCTCATAGTGATAGGACTCCGCGCCGGGCTTCAGTTCGATAGCCCTGCGGATGGCCGACTCCGCCTCATCAGGCCGATTGAGCGCCGAGAAATAAACGGCAAGGAAGTTGTACCAGATCGCTATCAGTGGATCGGCAGAAATCGCGCCCCGCGTGAGCTCGATCGCTTGATTGAGGTCGCCCAGAGTCGCACGTACGATGCCGAGTTGGAATTTCGCCTGGCCATCATTGGGCGACAGCGCGAGCGCGCGCCGATAGTCAGCTTCGGCTCCGTGCCAATCAAAAGTAGCCCTTAGGCGCAGAGCTCCCTGAGCCAAGTACCCGTCCGTGAGTTCCGGCGAGAGAGCGAGTGCGCGGTCCGCCGCCTCGCGTGCTTTGGCATACGCCTCCTGCGCCGGCACGCCGTCGAGATACGCCGAGCTGAGATCGGTCAACGCTCTCGACAAATGGCTCCACGCAAGCGCGTAGCCCGGATCGATCTCGGTCGCTTGTTCAAAGAACTCGATTGATTTGCGCAGGTCAGCTTCCGCCTGCCGAAAAGCATAAAAACGCCCCTCCATCAGGGCGTTGTATGCCTCGAGATTTCCGCTCGGCGGCCGCTCGCCCTGCTCCGCCGCGTATTCACCCGGCAGTAGCTTGGTCTTCAATGCCTGCGCCACCGCACGCGTGATCTCATCCTGCAGGGCAAACAAGTCCTTGTACGGGCGGTCGTAACGCTCGGACCATTGCGTGCTGCCGTCGGCGGTACTGATAAGCGCGGCGGTCACCCGGATCATTTCCCCGGACTTGCGTACGCTTCCCTCCAAGAGGTGGGCCACTCCCAGCTTCTCACCGATGCTGTGGCTGTCCTCCTTGGAGTCTCTGAATTTGAATGCGGAGCTGCGCCCGATCACCTTCAGTCCTGAGATCTGGGCGAGCGCGGTGATCAAATCCTCCGAGATGCCGTCCGAAAAATATTGCTGGCTCGCCTCGCCACTTTCATTCGCGAGCGGCAGCACGGCGATGGAGGGCGCGCTCGGTGCGCCGAGCTTCGCCTCGTTGAATCGCTGGAACTCGACATAGCCGAGTATCAGCAATATCGCCGCCGCGGCGGCCCAGTACCACAGCCTCGTCCCGCGGCGCATGAGTCTGCGCGGTGCCGGCGCACGACTGGGGACAGTGGCGCTGCTGGGGCGGTAGCGTTCTTGCGCAGAAGCAGTCCCACCCGCCAACAGACGCTGGATGCGCTCGACGAAGTCAGGCGGCGTCTCTCCGCCCGGCAAGCGGGTCCATTGCAACTCCCGAAACCGTTCCGGCACACGCTCATCGTCCTCGCGCGTGTCGTCGATGACGACCGGCACGAGAAAGGGCTGGTCGGCCGCGATCAGGTGTGAGCGATCGACCCCGAGCTTCCACTCGAGGCGAAAATATCCCTCGACCCGGTCGTGAGCCGTGCGCGAAATAACGGGCAGGAACAGGGCGCAGGTTTTGATTTGCTTGCGGATCGCGGTATCCCAGGCGTCCCCGCCCCGCAACTCGCTCTTATCGAACCAGACCTCGATACCGGCCGCGCGCAGCGCTGCGCAAATCCTCTGAGCCGCCGCCCCGTCCTGCGAGGCGTAGCTCAAAAATACAGCGCGCGAAGGCTCCGTCAACGGATACAACCCCGGTTCTCATTGTTTGTTAGGCGGGGCAAATAACCCATGTGGCGAACATCATCCACCCGCACGGTTCATGGTACTCCAAGGGAACTCGGAAGGGCACATGGATGCACGACCCAACGCAGGAGAACTCCGACAGCGCGTTCCGCTCCCGCCACCGCCTCATCGACGCGGGCGCCTACATCGTTGCCCAGGCCTTCTTGGCGTAATGAAGGTCCTGGCGACAACGCTTACGTGAGGAACTTTTTATGGCAGGAAAAAATACCGCCGTCTTCGGCATCTACCAATCCGCCGTCCAGGCGGAACGCGCAGTCGACACAATCATTGCCGCCGGGTATGCGAGCACCGCGATCTCAGTCTTGCTGCCCGATAGCCGCAGCACGAGAGAGTTCGCGCACGAGAAGGCGACCAAAGCGCCCGAAGGTACCGCAGCCGGAGTGACCGCCGGCGGCGTGATTGGCGGGACGCTCGGTGTACTCGCGGGAGTCGGTGCACTTGCAATTCCGGGCGTCGGCCCGCTGATTGCGGCCGGCCCCATCATGGCGGGGCTTGCCGGTCTGGGTGTCGGTGGCGCGTTGGGCGGCTTGGTGGGCGCACTCGTCGGCATGGGCATCCCGGAATATGAAGCCAAACGCTACGAAGGCTTCGTCAAGAACGGGGGAACGCTCTTGTCGGTGCACTGTGACACAGCCGATCAAGTCTCGCGAGCCAAGGATTTGTTGAAGGGCTCCGGCGCTACCGATATCGCCTCGACATCCGAGAGCGCGGGCGAAAAATCAGCCGCCGCAGCCGCAACCTGAAGTCGACCAGCGGGCCGCCGGTGGGGCCCGCTGTCTCAGCACGAGGATTCCCTATGAAGATGTTTTTTCGAGCAAGCCTTGCGTCCTTGGCGATTGTGGTCGTCTCGATAGCGCAAGCGCAAACCGCCCCCGACAATTCCAAGCAAAACAGCACCGATTCGGTCAATAAGACCGCGACCGCCGACATACAAAAGAATGACAAGGCCGATTTGCAGCTGACCCGACAGATCCGCGCTCGCGTCATCGCCGATAAATCCCTGTCAACGTATGCACACAACATAAAGATCGTCGCCGTCGATGGGAATGTAACGCTCAACGGCGTTGTGCGCACTCAACAAGAAAAGGATTCGATCGAAGCAAAGGCGCAACCTTTCGTAACGAAGGGAAGTCTCGTTAACAATCTGAAGGTCGCGCCGTGACGCAGATGGCGGCGGTTTTGACGAAAGACGACGTGCAAGCGCTGTGAGTTAGCCCTACGTCCGGTAATAGCGCTCGCTGACAGTACCGCCGACGCCGTTGTGGGACCCTGGTGTCCTTGAGTTAACCAGGAGTGTGAGATGAACTCGAAACTAATCGCCGCTGCCGCGACGTTGCTAATGATCACGGGAGTT
>Ga0116228_10003482_pt1 | contig 13810 bp, 13 predicted proteins | sample S1TSphfallax_2_FD_89694 | JGI IMG/M metagenome (GOLD analysis project Ga0116228, IMG submission 89694) | Host-associated microbial communities from peat moss isolated from Minnesota, USA - S1T2_Fc - Sphagnum fallax MG | ecosystem: Host-associated > Plants > Peat moss > Unclassified | place... | reverse complement strand
TTAACCATTAACCAATTTCATGAGATACCCTTCACCTTGGATTTGAATAAAATTTTGAAATATATTAACCTATGCATGAAATGTGGACACATTCTTTATGGTTAAGTTTAAATGGAAATAAGTATGCCAATGGTTAATAATAACATCACAATGTAAATAATTCTAAACTAGTTCAAAATCCAATGAATTCATAAGTTAAGGATTTCAAACATGTAATTTTCTATTGGACACAACCTTGCAAAATTGAAATCCTTATGTGCTAATTTTCACCTTCTCATTGTGACTAAGTTTTCATCAATTAATTGTCTAAATTTGAACTTTGAACTTTTAATGTTTTGAATACGAGTCATGTTTCTACTTAGTGAAATTTTATTTTATAAAGTAAGTTTAATATTTAATTGTGATGTACATTGGTTGAATATTTATCACCATATGACATACAAGATAGAGTAGATATAAAGTCACCATCTCAAGATTATTTTTAACCTAGGTGTAATATATTATTGAAACAAAGTATGATTCAAGACCCACCATGTTTCTATTTTAGGACCCAACATGTTCATTTTTGTGCTTTTTGGAGGACGTTGATCAAAGACCTTGAGGATGAACAATGAACATCATTGGATCCCATTATTGGTTGATGATTAAAAAAAACTTGCAAACATTGTTGAGAATAGGTTTTTGTTCTAGGTTTGGGACACATTTGGAACTTGAAGTGAATAGATGAATAACCTCAAAATCTCATTTAAGATCTTTATAGTATATAACCTAATGTGAAAGACAAAAGATGACCATCAAACAAGATGGGTTATTTATGCCAATGGAAATTTTTGAACCCTTTGAACATGTTTGAACTTAATTACTTACTATTAAAAGTAGTAGCAATCAATTTAAGGAAAAATTTCATGTGTTCGCGACTAATTAACAAGTATTCCATGTCTAGTTCAACTTTGTTCAATGCCAATTTTGAAAGGGTCATGAGTTTGTTGGTAACATCCCTTCTTTCACATCCATTCTTGGCACATGCTTAGGAAAGGTAGGCATACAACGTACACTAGCTTCCAATGAAAATAAATAAATTCATCATCCAAAAAAATCACAACCACATTTCATTCAAGTTGCAATATAAAACAGTGAAGCAAATGCCAAATTTCTTGAATGATATGAGAGTCTTGAATGATCATCCAATTGGTGGATACAAATGTTTAATAAAGGTGCATTATGAGTGTTTAGATGTCAACAATAGGCTTTCAAAAGTACTTGTGGAAACTTTTAGTTTGGAAAAAAGACGACTTGGTAGGTTTTGAATAGGGCCCACGCCAAGAATTTTGACTTTGCAACACTCATTTCATTCCTTTAGTGCTGGGTAGGCCAGTGAATTATCACAGTTAGTTCAATGCATCCATTGAAGCTACTAAAGTTTAGGAATCATCAAAGTTTTCATCTTAAAACTTGCACAACTTGCTACTCCAACAGGTGGTAAAGTGTCTACTAAAGATGTACATTGCCCTATACCATATTTTGAGGTGCTTTTCTTTAATGACCAGTAGATTTCTTCAGTATAAATATGTTTTTTGCAATATTTAGTGTACACCAAGTCTATGCAAATCAAATGGCCATGCAGCTCCAGCTCTTGTACCAACCACCAACCATTCTAATCTCTCACCCAAGAAATTGCCTCCTGGTTGCTGAAACAAGCAAACATTTCTATGCCTATTCTTTGGCAAATATGTAGGTAGTCACGAAACCCCTATCTGAACTAGGAAGGTAGTCAACCTATAAACTTAAGATCCATAGAAGCGAATCCTTGGTTGGAAATTGGAGGGACGGGTTGGTTATCTGCCACCATCCCATCTAATGCAACAATGCTCACGCAAAATTTGATTGCAAATCGTTGTATTGACATTTCTAGGCACTAATGATTACAAGCTTCCAAATGTTTTTGACGAATATCAACCAATGATGGCATGAAACATTGGAAACTGCAAAAGTGTGGGGTGATGGAGCGAGGGGCGAGAAAGCGAGAGTGAGAGAATAAAGTGTAAGATGGATGGAGAGCGACCGTTGACGGAGCTGCTTTCGGGTGCAAGTTCTGGGAAACTGTACAAATCCTATGGCAGATTGCTGAGGGAACGAGAGAAATGTGGTCCACAGATTAGATTGAGCTTATTACTTAAGATTCACAGTTTTTTAAATTTTTTATTTGGCGAATTTTTGCCAATTTGCGAAAATATTTTGAAAAAGAGTATTCTGTCACGAATTCCCTGTTTTTTGGAGAAAAGTTCGCCAGAAATCGAATTTTAAATTTTTTGCCACGAATCGCCACGAATTACCTACAATATGATAGAGTGCATAAGATTTTTTATTTTCATACTTTGAGTATCGCCAAATTTGGCTAAATGTACTTATGGATGATTGCCACTTGAGCAACATCACAAAATTACTGGAAAAAAACTCTGGCTGAGAATGAATATGTTTACAGAATTTTGTATTTTCTTCCCAAATTTTAAGACTTCTTTGCACTCTCCTTCAATCACCCTTGTAATATTTTATCTATTATTCAACTTTGTGACGTTGCTGAAGTGGCCATGGTCCAAAGTATATTGAGCCAAATCTGGTGATATTCAAAACACGGAAGTAGAAAAATCTTAAGCATCCTTTCAAATTGTAGGCAATCGTGGTGATTTTTAAATAAAAATTTCTCTTTTTGGCGATTCTTTAAAACAAAGTATGTGTGACAGAATATTCTTTTTTTTTTAAAATCTCAAAATGGCGAAAACTCACCACCAAAATAATCAATGCCTTGTATGGGTTTTCGCTTTTTCTTTAATAAAGTTTTTCCAGGGTTTTCATTATTGGCATGGTGTACCCACCCACCCATCCATCCCCACCTCCTCATGATGATTTGGATTTAGGTCTTCTCCAATCGTGAATTTATAAGTGGACGAAAATGTGCTGCAGCAGCACTCGAGAGTCGCACTTGGAAAATTCCCCTCACAAAACGTACAACGGCAATTTCCCTGGAGGACTCATGATGGTGATGCTTGGTAGGGTCCAAAAGTGGTGCAAAAAGCTCCAATTGCAGCGGGGTTGAATGTGGGAAGGTGGTATATGTAGTAGCATGCAGCCATCATGAAGTTGAGTCTCAAGTAGACTGCGTACATCCCCCCATCTATGGTGCCAATAGCATATTTTTATTGGCCAAATTTCGCCAGAAAGACAAATTTAAATTTAAAAACTCGAAAATGAAGTGATTTTGGAGGTTTTCAATCGCCAGAAGGCAGGGAAAAAATTAGTGAACTCCTCAGATGTGAGTATTGGATTTTCAGTATGTAGCCAAAAATATAGAAGGATGAAAAAGTTTTGCACTTCATATGTGGTTTATAGCCAGATTTTGCTAAATCTTCCTAGTGACGTTTGCCACTTTTTCTACATATTGCTATGGACGATCGCCACTTTGGATACAAACAAAAATTGCTAAAAAACCCACTGGTCCACATCATATATTACGATTGTCCAGACCAGAGCTCTTTCAAGAACACCCAGTTGTTGCAATATCGGCTAAAAATTTAGCGAGCTTGTAGTCTGTCTTCCTCATATCTGTGCACACATAATAGATATGGTCTTAGAGCTTGGTTAAATCACCGAGTTCTTGGGATGTTGGTAGAGCCTACACTAGCTTCAGAGCTATTTTCTGGGCAGCTCCAGTTATGGAGTACATTCGAACCTTGAAAAACTCATGATCAAACTGGGGCATGCATTTTCCATAGCAAATGCCATTTTAGCTTGTAAATGTTAGCTTTCAAGATCAAAGAGCGTTCAACAACGCATGGTATATGTGTTGTGTGAGTCTAAGAAATGTTTGTGTAGAAGGTAGTGTACAAAGGAAGCTAGTGATGAATTGATTTGTTCTTCCTTTGATCTCTCTCTCTCTCTCTCTCTCTCTGTGCTTTGGGACTCCAATTGGATCAGGGGAAATGATCATGGATCCTCGCTCTTCGTCAGATGATTGCATTCTTCTGACCTCTTCCAATTTTGTCGACTGAATCAGGAACAACAACAAGCTGCTGCAGCAGCTGGAGACTTCAAGCTCTCTACTTATCATGGACTGCTCGGGTTCATTCTTGAGGGTGCAAGACCGGAACCACAAAATGTATACAAAGACTGTGTCCATCACTCTTGTCATTGTCATTTGTGTCTTTCTAGGGCTTTATGGACTGGTGGGTATCCTCCAGAGTGGAATGTTCCAGTGTCGACCATCACAGCCGTGCTGGTCAGATTCCAAAGCTGGTGGAGCAGGTGCCGCCGGCCTCCAGAACACAAGAAGCTATGTCGAGCTGGAAGAGTACAAAAAGTGTGCAGGTAGATACATCTATGTCTATGACCTCCCACCACAATTCAACCAGAAGATTGTTGTCGAGTGTCACAATGATCCTGTTTGGCCTCACATATGCGAAGATCTGTCCAACAGAGGGATTGGTGAGCAATTTGTGCTTGAGTCAAATGATTCTCTCTCCAATATCTTGCTCCCCCATGATGCGTGGTATAGATCAACTCAGTGGACTCTTGAGCATTTTTACCATGAAAGATTCAAAGAGTATCCTTGTCTCACTGATGATCCAGAGAAAGCAGCGTTTAGTTACATTCCATTCTATGGTGCTTTGGACATGACTCAGAATCTTTGGAACAGAACTATGGCTCACAGAGATCGAATGTGCCAGAGGTTGGTTGGATGGTTACAAAACAGTCGACACTGGCAGGTCACTGGAGGTCACAAACATCTACTGGTGTTGGGCAGGATAGCCTGGGATCTTACGAGGCAAGAATTCGAAGATGGATGGGGCAGTCCTATTCTCTCTTTGACAGAGTTGGAGAATGTCACCAAAGTCTTGATTGAGAAAGATCATTACAGACAAGATCAGATGGCAATGCCATACCCTAGTTCTTTCCATCCTTATGCAGATGATCAGATTGTGTCATGGCAGAGGACAATGCTAAGCTCACAACGGAATCATCTGGTGCTCTTTGCTGGTGGTCCTCGTGCTGGCAAGACTTTTTCTGCTTTACTACGAGATGAGCTCATGCGACAATGCTTGAACTCATCTCGATGCTTGCTTCTTCGTTGTGACATCATTGACTGTGAGAGGAACCCACAAATTCTCACTCAAAATTTTCTGAACTCTGTCTTCTGCTTGCAACCTCCAGGTGACAGTCCAACTCGCAAAGGTGTTTTCGATTGTCTGGTTTCTGGAACAATACCAGTCATCTTTGATGAAAACACAATCTATCAGCAATACATGGAGTACCTTCCAAAGAAAGGAAGAAGTTATTCTGTTCTCTTTGATGGCCATGCTGTTCTTGATGGCAAGATTGATGTTCTGGAAGAGCTGCACCGAATTCCCACAAACACTATAGCTGCAATGCAATGGACCATCAATGGACTTCTCCCAAACATCATCTACAGCAAACCAGGATCTAATGTATCCACTAGAGATGCATTTGATATTACTATAGATAGTCTTTTACATAGATTTAGAGTGCAATCATAGCAAACATCTATGTGGTTTTTTGCACCAAAGCTCAGCTCATTTATCAGAGAACATCCAGTCCAGAATTCTGGATCCTGAGTATAGGAGTGATACAGCCAACAACATTGAACTCTATGCATTCATTGGATTTGACAAAGAGCAAACCACCTTAAAGATAAGCATATGATATAGTTAGCATCCATCAGCAATTCTTTTAGGATTACATTTTCTTGTGTTTACACCAGTTTAACAAATTCAACATTCTGTCTTATGGTCCAGCAAATCCATACAAAAAGGATGATGCACATATTGATGTGGTTGGAGTTCCTTGTTCAAAATGGACATTCTTGGGATTTTCTGCACATGCTAATCTCCACTGAAAATCAATCCTTGGTTCTCAATCCTTGCAGAAAGAAAACTAATGGCAGTGGTTGAACTTCTGGTCTATCTGCCAACAATTTCATGACCCTATTACAACTAACCTCACTTTCAAAAGCTGTCTTTTAGCTTTCTTGGATTGCTTTAAAAGCATAAACTCTTAGTGCCATGGACAGTGCTCCAAGGCATTGGTTCTCAGTGTTGCACATTTACCCACTTCTCATTTTTGTACTGAACCAAAAATCCTAAATCCTAATCCAAGATTCAACTCTTCCCATGTTCAAATCTAATAAGCAAACTGACCAAAAGATATGCAGCTATGATCCAGTGCAGCTTGTTTCTGCTTTTTTGACCATCTTCTGCTTTCCTAAACCCTAATCTGACCTTGAACTCTTCCCACGTTCAAATCTAGTCAGCAAACTGACCAAAGGATATGTGGCTATCATCAAGTGCAGCTTGTTTCCGCTTTTTGGAAGGTCTTTTGTTGTCCAAGTCAACACCATTCTCCTCAAAAAACTGAGAGGCTGTCCGTGCACGGAGATCCTCCAAGCTCTCGCCCTCCTTTGCCCTCTCCAGCACCTATTGCACGACATCAGGAACACAAAACTTCTGTGCTCAGCTGTTTCATTTCCACCTTCCTACCTTTATCAATCACATCTATGGCCAAGGCCAAAGTACATATTTCAAAATGTGGATTGCCATCCATTTACTGTTATGTGAGGTAAGCAAAAAACCAAATAATAGGGTACAGCAATACATCTGGAGGCAGAGCAACCTATCCTGCTAAATGCAATAAAAGGTATGTCATGAAGAAAATGAAGGAAGCTACATCAATTAGTTCTTCCCTGATGGCACTAATAGTGATGCTCATACTTGAGAATATGGGCTAAGATATCTTACCAGATGGCGTCCATACAAATGAGTACTTTGAAGAGCTTCAAATGCATTTTGAGCTTCCTGCCGTGTGATGAACTCCACAAATGCAAAACCTCGGTGGTTCCCATCGAATTTCTTTGGAAGTCTGACACTTTTGATCTGCAATTGAACAACCAAGCTATCCTATTTATTGAAGTCCAATAGCTCGGTTGTATCCAGGCAAGAGATAAGTTGAGAATAATATCTGAAATATGTTCTAGATGCAACATGGCACTGCATGTGAGGAGTTGGTTATTAACCTGGCCAAAGGGATTGAAGAGCTGCTGAAGGTCTTTCCTAGTAGCTTCAAATGCCACATTCCTGACAATAATTTTTGTTGAACTTTCCTTCTTATCCACCTTCTTCACAGCAGAAGCTCTTGAATCACTATCACCTGACTTCTTCGTATTATGGCTCAGCTGCAGCATTAATGCATGCCCATCCAGCACTGTGCCCTACACCCCTCATGACAATACCTTATGTTAGAACTGACCTCAACAATCATGATGGAAAATCCAATATAGAAGGAAATTCTCTTGAAGATTTTACACACAGCAAATCCAGCTCACCTGCAAACTCTTGCAGAACATTTTTGCTGCCTCTGCACTGTCAAGCTCCACAAACCCAAAGCCCATGGATAGGGATTTCCCTGCCTTAGAAAGCTTCTTCTTTATCTACATTCAAACAGACAAGTATCTTAGAATTTCTTCATTGACTATCCTTTGGATATATAACCAGCAGCCTCAAAGCATGAGAATCATGAAATAAATAAATGTCTTACTCAGAGAGTGCCATAAGCTCTCAATTTAAGCAATAATTTTCTTTCAAAGAACTTCTGTCAAGACTAGTACTTACTGTGACACTGCGTATAGTACCCTCAGTGATGTGCTTCTGGAAATGCTTCTTAAGTGATGATTCTGTGGTAGAAAAGTTGAGATTTTTCACAAAAATTGATCTTGCCTGCCATTCCCAAACAAAAACAAGTCATCATAAATATCCTTGTCTGTAGAAGGTCCTTTATCCATGAAACACACAAATAGCTGCATTCTATTCCTCCATGTAATGACCCATCAATTTGAGGGGCACCTGTAAAGGACAGAAAGAAGCATGTTGGCAAGAGTTGCTCTCCAGAAAGTTCACAAACATAATGCCAAACTACTCCACACCTGATCAACATCGTTGTCATCCTGAGCAGAGACGAGCTCCTTTTCTACTATGGCCCGATTGGAGCCCACACCCACCCCCTTCTCGATTGTCTTAACCTTTGATTTTCCATTTCCACTCAGCAGATTCTCAGGGGCCCACTCAAGATAAAGCGGGACGTGCCTACACTCACATCCCCATGATTTGCTTGAGGACATTATCTAATTACATGTTTCTCTACATACTCCACAACAATAAATCTCTTTGCAATATTCCTTCAAACAGACAATAAGGATAACCTGATCATGAAAATCACATCCCTAGTGATCAGATACAAAGTACACATCAGTGTTCTCCCAAATCTGAACTCCAGGTGACAAAAATATGAGTTTTAAAATCACTCAAAAGTAGGCAGCCAGAGTTAGGGTTGACACTGATAAGAGAGGGCACCTACTTAAACCGTTTATAAGCCAAGGTCTTAAAAGCTCGATGCGCCTCCCCTGCCTCCAGAAACTCTACCTAAAATAGAATCCCATCATATCTTCTCTCAGAATACACTTCCCATTCTTCCTTGATGTGTAACATAGTCAGAGACAAACCTATTGGGAAAGTCACACTTATGAACCATTATTGGATAGCTGTAAAACTATCATAAGGACTACTTAGTTGATTCTATCCAAAATACATTTCTATGAGAGGAAATGTACTGCAACAGGTCAGAAGGTGAATCTATGCAACCCATACAAAAGAGGTCCAGTCTCTGCATCCTACTTCTGATTTCAGAAATCCAACACCCTTATAAGCAGAACAGACTTTGACATAGGTTCTTACACTTCAATTGGTAGGCAGAAATACAGAGACTTACCAGAGCAAGGGTCTTGGTCGGAGGAAGAATAACACGACCAAGGGTGCCAAAGACACCAAACATGGACACCAAGTCTGCCTCAGATGTTGTGAAAGGCAGATTCTTTACCAAGATCACAGATTTGCTCCGGTTCACTTTTCCCATTCTACCAGATGCCACCTCTTCCAATACTTCAACATCAACACCTTCATCACTGAGTGAGCGCTTGGTCTCTGCAATGATATGAGTCTCTCCTAGTGCCATTCGTACTGCTAAATCCTCTGCCCCTGGGTCCAAAAACTCACTCTTGGACATTCCATATTGCCTGGCCACATTCTCCGCTATCTGTAAAACAGAAGTGAAAGTACTTTGGTGAGAGGAGTGAAATTGAAGCAAAACTTTACTAGTTGGTGTGTTTTTCAACCAGAACTCAATTCATTTTGAGCAAGTGCAAATAAGGTAACAGAACCACACCGTGTCTGGACGCATGAATAGAGGATTCCAAGCCTGTGTGTGCCCACTAGCCTCAGCCACTTTTCTCTGCTCCTCTCTCTCTTGCTTATACTTAGTTGTTCCTGGTCCAGCATGAATGGCCCTGCATCACATGATCATTTCTTACACAGGTGGGTGAACTGTACCACCAAAAAATCGGGTCTAGAAACTTTGCAACAATTATATTTTGTACTTCTCCTCATAAAGTCTAGTCCAGAAGACTATCACAATGACTCTTGCATGAGTACAGCCTCTCAATGAACTGCTTCCACCATCTAAACTCTCTTAGTCCTGAGAGCCCTTCAGGCTTTTTCCTCCCATATCCTTTTTCCCCTCTGCTGTGAATGAAGATTATAAACAACCATATTACTGTGTGTATAATTTAGACTAAGATGGAATAGTGCATACTGCTTTGGCTCTGGAGCAGCAGGGGGGCGCTTTGCAGGCAGGATATGAAGCAACCGCCCTTGAAATATGGACTTGTCAAGTTCCTCCATGGCCCTGTTGACTTAGCAAACCCACTGGTTAGTGTAAGAACCCATCAATCCTTTGCAGAAGTAGCTAGGTCAACAAAAGTTTCATTTTCATTAAAAGCCCACAGCAATAAGAAATGGATACTGGATAAAAATATACCTGCTGTCACAAACAAGGATGAGAAGTTGCATATGGAATACCTGACAGCCGCTTCTGGGAACATGTACAAGATGTAAGCCAGGCCTTTGGAACGCTTGGTAGTTTTGTCTAACACTACATGCACTTGTGAGAGCTCCCCAAACCTTCCAAAATGTGCTGCCAGCTCATCCTCACTACATCCAACAAGGAAAACTGATGTCAGCCTGCTTTCACAATCTCTGCCTCCTATTAACATCCCTTTTGATTATGTAATATAAACTCACATGCAAATCTGAGGTAGGAAAGTAGTACCTTGCTGTGTAGGGCAAATTCCGAACAAAAAGACGTCCTGTCTCTGACACACTCTCTTGCTCCTCTGCCTCCACCTCAACTATAGTTTCTTGCCCATCAGGAGCTCCAGTATCAACCCTTATCTGACTTTCACAGTTTCTAATCCCAGCCTCATCTTTTAGTTCACTATCTTCTTTAGCAATTACTACTTTGGTAGGTGCATCTGTCATGTGGACATCTTCCTCATGATCTTCCTCTTCTTCCTCCTCTCCTTCACTACAACTTGTTTCAGCTTCAGACTTTGAGCTTTCCTTTCTAAAATTGGTTTCATCAGCATCTGCATTCCCTTCATCATCACTACTCCAGTACCCTCCTTTTACCCGGGCCTTCATATAATCCAAATCTGATACTGCTGCATTCTCCACAATAGGATCTTTGTCCAGAGGCATCAAATCCTTGGGATCAGCCCCTGAATGGGCTGTTGTTCCCTCCACCTCTAAATCTAAAACAGGAGCTTCTTCATACAATTCATCGTCATCCTCATCACTCTCATCATCATCAGTTCCCTCATAGCGGAGATGAGTTTGTAAAAGCTGATTGCCACCTTTCCCCTTACCAATGGGCACTCGCCTCAACACACCCTCAACAGTCTTCACCTCCAAAGCAGGTTTCTTCCCTGAGACCTCCCCTCTCTGCTTCTCCAGCCTCCCCAGTTTTGATCCTGTCTCTGATTTGGCTGCATTTGAAATGGTTGTGTCATTGGCCCACAGTTTTGCCTTGTTGCGGGGCTGCATCACTTCAAGAAACTCATTTAGCTGTGGGTCATTCTCAATGTTGTCAGAAGATTTAGTTTCTTTATGTTTACTTCTTTCTTTGTCCACTCTTCCTGATATTGTCAGGTCTTCACTTATAATAGGTGTGTGGCTTTTGTCAAAGGCTGAGCTTCCTTTTGAATGTCGACTCCATGGCCTTCCCAGATTAGAGGCTCCAATAGGCTGTGCCAGCTGCAAAGTGTACAAAATAAGCCACTTGTTATGGGAGTCATTCAAGAAAGCCACCTCCACAAGAAGCTGAAAGAGTCTCAAATGGCAGGCTCCAAGTTCACATGGGCATTAAGCAGTTTGCATTTGGGCATATAGACAACTGCTCCCATGAAAGATAACAGCAACCATCACTAGAATTCACCATATCTGGCTGTCCAGTGGTTGAATATCACAACAACAGAAATAGTCCAAAGGCTGTATTTTCCTCAGATTGAATAAAGCATATATGAAAACAGAACTTACTTCACAGGTGAGGCGACTGGTATCAAAGAAGGACTGATGAAAGTACTTTGCAGCAGCTTCTGCCTCCTCCTCAGTTCGGAACCCAACAAAGCCAAACTGCCGTGTCTTGCCATCTCTGCAATTTCCAATTACACTCACAGTATCAGACCCAACTCGCAACAGAGTCAATTTGACAAAAAAAATTGTACCATTGTTGTCATCATCCATAATGTGCATGACAGGATGCATGCTGTTGCCACAAACTCTAAACAAAATTACACTATGGCACAAACTTGCACAGATGAGAATTGTGGTGTTTTCCCACATTCAACAATGCTGACCATCTGAACTTATCTCTGAGCCTTTTCTTACACTGAGTTGCAAAATTTTCTTTCCTGTTGATCGAAACATGAACCTCGACACCATGCTGTCGGTACTTTAAGCTGAGCCTATAGTTTCAATCCACAGCAAACCGTAAACCCTAGTAAATATCAGGAACACACCTGGTGCGAATAATCTTTGCGTCCGTGACTTCTCCCTTCCCTGAGAAGTGCTCCCGTAGCTTCTGCTCGGTGACATAGCTCGGCAAATTTTTGACACAAATGCGTGAAGTCCTGCACAATTTGACGATTTCTCAGATTCTTTGAATCAGGATTCCCCTGTGAATCAAAGTATTTGAGTCCCCAGTTTTACATGCTTCAGATGGCGGCATAAGTGGAAAATCTCCGTCAATTTCAAACCACCTTCAGAACCGGTACACACTGGCAAAACCCTAAAAACTCATGGTACAAAACCTCCTAAGCATTATCTGGCAGCCCTCATATCCCTTACAAGGAGACCCAAAGATGCACAAAGAATCGAGAAGTAGAGAAAAGGGAGACCTCTGCGAGGAGGAGACAGTTAAAAGACAAAACATCCATTAACCCTAAAACCCCCTCCTCCCCAACTTCTCCACAGCAACATACGTGCACAGGACTACAGATGGAAACAAAATAAACTGTATACAGAGCGAGAAAAGAGGAACTTACATGACGATGGCGATGATGAAAAAGAAAGCAAAAGGCTCACATATTCTTTCCTCTCAACCGCAAGTCCTTCACAAATCCTTTGCCAAATTCACAAGAGTTTGAAGCGCGGAGATGGTCTCAAACAAAAAACCCCACCTAAGCCTCCAACAAAACCCGCCACTGTGTGAATACGAAAAAAACAAGTCGTGAACCCTCCAGCGTATATTTTGCCTATTAAAGGAAGGCCGGCATCTGTAGTCCCTTCCTGTGTATAAAAAAGGCAGGGATGGATGGAACCCATCCACAAGAAATACAAGGCAAATAAAAGCACTAGAGGGGAACCCATCCGCAGGACTGCGGACTTTATGCGGCCCAGCCCCCCCCTTGGAACTTCATGGGCTTATTCTGGGGCTTGTCCATTTGGGCAAACACTAAACAATAGCAATGAATTAAATCTTGCGCGATTTGCGACGTGCCCTTAGGGTCAGGGTTGCAGACCCTGGTGACCGTTTATCAGGCCTGCCATAGTTAACTGAATCCGATTGGAACCCCCCCCCGGCCCCTCATAGCCCACCTGTCACTTCCTCAAAAAGTGTTTTTTCCTTCCAGCAAAATCCACTTGGCTTGGTATCGTTTGGCCTCAAATCTACTCTTGGCATCCAGACTCTGTATCAAAGAAAACTGATGGTGGATCTTGGGGCATGAAAACGCCAATACTTGTGATGTAACTTTTGAAACAAATGACAATAAGGTATTATCATTAATTTTCTCTCCATGCTTCATCTTTTCATTATCAACATGGTCTTCCTAGCTAACAAGTGTTTTGTTTGTTGTAGTTTTCATTATATACATTCGTGTTTTTCAAGAAATAGCAAAATGGAGTTCCCAAGCTTAGATTGTATTCGCTTAGAACAAAAGTGTGGATCTTCAACAATGGTTGATAATGTTGAAGGCCAAATTCCAACACAATCTTCTTGAATGGAATCCTAATGTGTTTATTGTCAACGATGTTGATGCAAAGATAAACATACTCAAATAAATATAACTCCTACAAATCCTTAAACCAATTGCAAACAAGGGTGGATGCCCCTCCCCGGGAAGACAATATATGTATTAAAACAAACTCCCCTAGGGAAAGTAATTCTAGATATTTATACATTGATGTGTTTGGGAATTCTCCAAATATAATTCACCATTATCTTTGTTAACGAAATAGGTAAATTACATAGTTTTTGAACTTACAAAATATTATAGATAGGAATAGGCCATTAGACATTTGAAGTGTCGCAACATTAGCCTTGGGTTCATGACCAAGGCAAGGGCTTGCGAAGGTGC
>Ga0116228_10003481_pt1 | contig 13810 bp, 5 predicted proteins | sample S1TSphfallax_2_FD_89694 | JGI IMG/M metagenome (GOLD analysis project Ga0116228, IMG submission 89694) | Host-associated microbial communities from peat moss isolated from Minnesota, USA - S1T2_Fc - Sphagnum fallax MG | ecosystem: Host-associated > Plants > Peat moss > Unclassified | place: USA... | reverse complement strand
CACCACTTCCAATTGACACAAAAGGGGGGGAAAAAAATGGCTGTGCAAATCTTTCAAAGGAATTTTTTTTTTTGAAAAAAGGCCCAAAGTTGTTGCTATATTTTGAGGGCCAAAAATTAATAATAATCTAGAAATGAAATTCAAGCGTTTTGGGCACATTTTCACCACTTCCAATTGACACAAAAGGGGGGAAAAAAATGGCTGTGCAAATCTTTCAAAGGAATTTTTTTTTTTGAAAAAAGGCCCAAAGTTGTTGCTATATTTCGAGGGCCAAAAATTAATAATAATCTAGAAATGAAATTCAAGCGTTTTGGGCACATTTTCACCACTTCCAATTGACACAAAAGGGGGGAAAAAAATTGGCTGTGCAAATCTTTCAAAGCAATTTTTTTTAAAGAAAAGGCCCAACGTTGCTATATTTCAAGGGCCCAAAAAATAGAATAAATCTAGACAATAAATTCCAGCTTTTTTTGGGTAAATTTTCACCACTTCCAGGTGACACAAAAGGAAAAGAAAAAGAAAAAAGGCTGTGCAAATCTTGCAAAGAAGTTTTTGAGAAAAAATGATCCAAAGTTGCAATATTCTGGAGGAGAAAAAACCTGGAATTGTTATATTTAGACAATAAGTTCCAGTATTTTGCCAAAACATAGCATGAGTCCTCAACTTTTTCAACAGGTCCTCTCTGACAGGTAGCTGAACTCGACTGAGTCCTCTGCTGGATGATCACCATTTCCCACTTACCTCACAAAATTGAAAACAAAAATTGTTCAGGTACAATTGTAAGAAGCCCCAAAGTATTTTAGGTCGCTTCTAAACAATGTAAATATACCACACTTGGAGAAAACCTTGATGTTTTTTGGGTTCCTTCTAAATGTCATAAATATACTGTCCTTGAGGAAAAACCCAAAGTATTTTGGGTTTTTTCCAAACATTATAATTGTATAGTCCTTTGACTAAACAATAAATTATCAAGGTCTCCAAGTCCAAAGTTAACCTTTCAGGTAACTACTAACATGCACATAGATGATAGAACCCACCAGCCGAAAATAGGCTTGGGATGGGTGATGTCCAAAGGTTACAGCTCTGAGAAAGCGCCTAAAGCCAAATAACTTAAGTGTCAAGGTGAACAGGAAACATGGGGTACAACATTTCTTGGAGGGGATGTTTGAAACTAAGAAAAAGGAACATCCTCCATAAAAATGATGTACTTGAATTTGCTAGAGTAGCTATTGCGGTGTCATCTTCGCATTTTCCTTCTCACACAAGCCATGTGTCATGAGTGGCCGTCTCGACCCCCATATAGCAGCCCTGTCGCCAGCACCATTTAGGTTTTCATCCATTGGATGGAAAATTTACTGAAGGATGATTTTTGTATTCTGGTCTTGAAAACATATTAAAAACTCCCATTCTCAATACTTGTGGGAGCATTTGTGGTAACCTTCCTTCTTGTTGCACTCAAGTGTGTAGGAAAGTAGAAAAGAGGTTCTCACTTGCAGCAACTCAGGCTAGTAGCATAAAAGAAAAACAGCAGTGAAAATACTTTTCACACTAATCTGCTCTTGAGCTGTGCCATATTATCATTTGTTCAATGGAGTTTAAGCCAATATTTTATTTTTAGTTTTTTAAAAGCTGCTTTTGGTTAGGCCTCAATATGTGTTGTACTTGAATGACAATGAACCCCGTCCCCACCACCATGCAACAAACTTCTTAAAGGGATGTTGTGGCGTGTTTCACTTTGGGACCTATCAATGGCGATTATGATGTTTAATAATGTTGAACTTAGTCTTTTGATAGACACTTTATTGAAACCAGTTATTGTTTTGCAAGCTGGGTTTGGGCTTGGACAATGTTGTACCTTGTTAAGTACAATAATGTCATTCCTTCCTACACTTTCTCAATCAGTTATTTAATTTGGTTTGATGAAAGTTGAAATTGGAATTAACAAGGTTTTAAATTGATAGCAATGGGAAATGACCCTAAACCCTATTCTCAAAGGCATACTTTTAGAGCTTAAAAAGATAGGCTGCACAAGGTATATGAGCAGTTTCTTTTGTTTGCAAGGGGCAATTTCTTACATTTTTTCAACCTAACAAATACGATTTCAACACATGCAAAGGATTTTTGTAAACAAATGGCCTTATTAATTAATTCACCACGTTTCTACTACAGGTTCCAGGGAGCCAAAATAGAAAAGGGTTTTCTAAAATTTCTACATTCATATCAAGTCTATACCCAAATTTAGCTAAATCTTCATGTGGGTGATCACCAGGTTGCTTACATCACAAAATGGGAAAAAAAAACTTGTACTTGAGAGAGAATAACTAAATTGTATTATGCTTAAAATTATATGTGTGGAAATAGTACCTCTACCAACTCAAGGGTTCTTCTACACAACCAACTCAAAGGTTCTTCTACACAACAAGTGGTATGTTGCAATCTTGAAGATATCATTTAGAATGTCTAATTATATTGATGACTACTACTCCTTGCACTTTTGGACCTAAAGGCTAACATGTTGTTAGAGCTATTTTGAAAGCTTTTTTGGAAGAAGAAAAAACATTTCCATGATTTTTTAAAGGGGCCCAATGGAGCTTCCCTATGATTTTGGAATTCTATCTTTAGTGATACAATGTTGAATCTAGGGAAGTTTCTTTTCAGATCTGGAAAGTCATAATTCTCTAGTTGTAAAGAGATTGATTCTATATTGTCCAGATGAACTGGCAATTGGTCACAAGGGATGAAGGGTGTTTGATAATGTAGGTACCTATATATTAATTGTAACCTAGCTCTAAGCTCTAACCCATTCAGATAATTTAACAGCATTTGGTAAGGTCTTTTTGCTACAAGTGTAAGTGGCTATATGTTGAAGATTAGGGTGCGCATGTAGGTACTACTAGCTAGCGCATGGATGTCCACAAATGGAACTACCAGAGTCCAATCCATTGTACAAACAGCCTCTACACTGATTAGAAGTCAATTGCATAAGGGGAATTTAAAAGACCCAAATTCTAGACTAGTCCTACAAGCACCTTTTGACCGCACACAAAGAAGACCCCATGTCTACTATTCCCCTGACCAGGAGCCGCATCCAAAAGTGTCGTTTCCATTCTCAACTGCATGAGAAGTGCCGTCACAAAGAGGAAATGATGCTTAATGGGTTTTTGTACTCTTGTGAGTACCTAAAATGAGAAGTAGGTTTTTTTATTGAATACCCAGCTCGTGACGGATGATTCACTGGATGGTTATTAGACGCACTACCAGGCACTCAAAAGACCTATCTAGCGAATTGATTAAAAGTACGCACGCCCAACGAGGGATAAAATTAAGGCAGTATCTTTTTGCGAAGGATGAGGGAGAGAAAAACCCAGTAAAGGAAAATAAATGAAACGTTCAGGAGAACTACTAACCTATTTGCAGTTAATTAATTTACCCTCTGTGGAGAAACCAAAATTATCAAATGATTCGGTTCTGGAAATACGTGACGTATGTTTGACATATATTTGACGTATGCGTTCTCAGTGGATTCGTTGTAAAAGTACCGACTTTGTTTGCCGTCAGTTTCCAACAGAGACTTACGTGATAATCAAAGTCCTTCGTACGGAGCATCTCGTACAGCGAACTAATTTCGACTGTTTTCAAGGTAGTCTTCTCTTTTCTTGTGGACTGTATAACGTTTTCTTTTTGGGTCCAAGAAACAATTCACGCTGAAATGAAATAAAAGGACATTTCCACGGATTCGCTGCAACGGGTGATTCTAGACGTTGACTATACAGCCTAAGATTATGGAATCCAGAAATTACGCGGTCGACCCATTCGCTACACATAATTGCAATTGAGTCTTCAGGAACATCCAGACACGCCATGCCATGCACGGCGCATCCCGTGCAAGGCGACAAGAACTTAGCTGCTCTTTTTTTCAAAAACCAAACTTTGCCGACAATCCGTCAGTACGCTCACTTTTCACTTTTTTTGGGTGCCCCAGGGCTTTTCGCAAAAATTCAGTTAATATCATACCAAACAAAATAAGTAGGTATCTGGTAATTACACTGTTGTAGTTTACAACTACCAATTCTATGTTTTATACTTCAGCTGGCTGCATTAAATTTACCTCCACGACTCATGGAGCACTAGGTTAACTGCATGCATTCGCTACGAACTACTACTGTGCATCATGGGCTGCCATAATTTTTTTTCATTCCCTCCTACTCGTTTGCATTGTCCAAGTTATGGATACTAGCTAGAATACGTAACACTAGACAGTATGGCGAGGAGCTCAAATGGCAAGTCCGATACCCCATGCATTCGAAAGAAAGGTGACAAATATATCTCCGTGTATTCGACGGCAAACAGCATTCGAAGCTCAGCACTGAGAAATATATCTCTTCGTATTTCTCGTAAACCATTAGATTCGAAAGGCCACTGTAGACTCACAGTCAAAGCATTTGCAGTTCATCCTCCATTATGTAGCATACCTAAGTATAGAGGCTGGGACTAATTTGGGACTTTTGTTCTTCACATCAGGAATCTAATTAGATCTTTGGCTCATCATCTAGCTAGAGAATCCAAGAGATTAGCCTTCAAGTATCAATCTTTCTGCGAACCTTAGTGATCATATTCCGTTGTGCGTATATATAAGGTTCATGTCGTTGACAGTCATCACGTGGACCATGACGCCGCATCAGCCTTCCTGAAACTAACAAAATTTACTCCTCTATGCATCAAATATTGACCAGCCACCAATACTTTAACACCCTGCAACTTCATCCAAACTTTAGAGCTCACGTAGCAGCAGCTCTGAATTCGTGAAACTTTAAGGCTAGTTTAACCTAAGTGTCTGTGAACGACTTTTGATCAGTGGTAGGAACCATCTGCATGCGCCCCATTATACGTTGGAGAACGGACCATTATTGCTCTTTTTCTACATTTCTCCACCTTAGCTTTCAATGGTGTGAACTAACCTAAAATTAGGTTCGTCCGCATACGATTACACGGGCTCGTATTGTCTTGCAGGAAGTATCGTATGAGGGGATGCAAGCCTAGAATTTTGGGCGACCCCAGATCCACTACAAACCGTCAATTACTCACGTACAACTTAGGGTGCAAGCCTAGATTTGGGTGCCACCAGATCGACTACCTACCGTTAATTACTCACGAATGACTTAGGCACTGTCATGTGCTCCAAGAACTTGCTTCCTCCTGTAGCTAATTAAGTAAGCAATTTCAATTCCAACTACCAATTCTCAACTTGGCATTAGCAGGAGCAAACTCCCTCGACTCCGGAAACAGTCCCTGGAACTTCCACAGTAAGTCTACTCGGTGTTGTATATGAATTAGCGCCTTGACAAGTCCTCCTCTTCTATATAGTTAGTCAATGTACAAACTTGGAGAGAACCATGCACCGTCACAAAACTTATTCGTAATTAATTTGGCATGTAAATATATGCCCTGCAGGCAATGCATGTTAAGGATATTGCAAATATTCAAGGGGACCGCTTCACACCGTCCATTCACAGTTACCACACTCTTGAGTCTTGAAGCAAGTACAATACGCAGATCTACGTACCTTAGTCGAGAGCATTTGCGGTTTGACTACTTGCCCAATACATGTATCAATTATAAGCTGGTTTCTTAAACCTTGCTCAAGCTAGGGGTTGCAATGCATGACAATGCTCTATATATCCCCAGTTGATCCATTGTTAACTAAGCGTATTGTCAGTAAGTGAGTATGTCGCGAGGCCACCCCAAATGCAATTGACCTAGAGTAATCCCTGGCATGCAGCAATTTGTATACGTTGACATAGACGGCCATTAATCTATGATGGTGATAAAACTTTCTTAAAATTTTCCAGCGTTGGGATCTAATTTGTACAGACCACCTAATGACTGTACATGTACTACTAGGAATCAACTAGTGTCAAGCTGCCAAATTGTGAGACTTGCAATAGCACCCTCACAAACAAAAGACTTTGTTTATTACGAAGGGGATATATCTAGTCACAAGGAGTTTTTATTCCAACTCCCTGTGTGCAATGTGGGAAAGCTCTCAGATACCCTTGTTACAAATTCCTCTTAGAACCAATGTCAAAGGGAAAATTCGTTTCTCCCAATAGGTTGTTTGGAACCATGGAAAATTTACCAACTTCCCCTTTGGCATTGGTTCACAGTACCCTTCTAGATGGCATAATTGAACTTTCCCTGTGAGGCTCCCTGGGAATTCTGCAAAACTTCCTCTGTTGCACAATTCCCTGTTGCAAGTGCGTTTTTAGTCTATTCTTGGAAGTGAAGTTAACAATTTTCCCACAGGTGAATTATCTAAGAGCTCCTTGTCAGTGCTAATGGGACAAGGAGATTAATATGAAAGCTCTAATACCAAGGAGATGATTTACTTTTGTTTCTGTACGAGCCATAACGTAAGAGCCAGAAGCTCCCACATTCAATTAACGTTCATACACACAGGGTTTGAACCAATTATAACATGCTTACAATGAATTTCAAATCTTCATTAGCTACGATTCTTCATGACCCGCTAACTTTGATCACATTTCACAGCTAGACTAATTAGGCTTTTAAGAAAAATACCATCAGAGAGAGAAAGGACACACAAAGCACCCCTTTGGGATGTTGTTAGGAAATTAACCTTGGTAGTTGTCCAGCAAAGAAGAGCCTGGTTATACTACACAATGTAAAGGGGGAGGGGGTGGAGGCAGCCAGTACCTGATCATCAGAGATATTCTTCACCCAAGGTTTCTTCATAATTACCAAGGAAAAGTCACTTAAATTTCCATGATCCCAGATTCCACCCTTCACCCCAAAACTAGGATACCAAGTTCAGTCGGATCTACTAAAGACTCAAGACCATGGCGTTACGCAGCGGCTAGTTAGTTGACAGCCTAAGCTTTTGATGAGATTTATCAAAAGACTTAACTAGTGGCCTAGAAGACTTTGTGACAAGTCGTGACCCCCATGCTCTTAGATTCCAAGAGACACCGACTACATCTCCTAGTCCAACCAACTGTCCGACCATGTCTCTGATCTTCTCAGATACATTAATATAGCGGTCTAAATTAAGAGAAATTCCAAAGTATTTGCTAATCACGCCTTATCTATAGATTAGATACACATCATGTGTGGCGAGCTGCTTGACAATTCACAAGTTTACAACCGTTTCCAATCTTTTATGAGTTCTCTTATATATTTAGTATATAACTACACACCAGATAATAATTAGTGTGTGTTCTTGAATATTAATGGTTTTTCCTATAATTAATCTGCACAATTAGTATATTATTAATGTTGCAACTTCAGAGTTATATATTATGAACTAAATACATGAGTACGAACTAGTCCCATATTTTGAGAATGTTTAATACGTGTTAAATATTGTGAGTTCATTTTTTTTGAACTTCATTTGAAATGTATCCTATTTCAATTGTTTGAACTTGTCATAAGGGGTGAAGCCATTATGCAATGAACATAGCTATTGCTTCTTGTTTGAAAATGAGTCGATGTACAAATCTACTCATTATCCTCATCATGCTAATTTTTTTCACTTTACATACATGATAGAGTGAAAGCATATTAAAAGGGGTCAAGATTTTTTTTTCCACTGTATTATTTTTCAAGGTATCCATGTTTAAATTTGAATCATATCATTATTCAAAAATATTTTTATAATATTTTTCATATTATGATAGGTCAAAACATAAAGAAGGGCATAAGCACATTAGAATCCTCCAAAATTATTGTAATGGAATACAACACTTTTATAAAATTTGAATTTAAAACAAACTTGATAATAATATTGTGAACTTTAGTGAAATTTGAGAAGTTTAGAACTTGACATAATTTTAAATTTCCATGTGTTTTTTTGTAATTCTTTATTTATTTTTTAAATAAATTTAATTTGGTTGTCCACTAATTCTTGTTTTCACCTATTAAAGTTCTTCATATTTTGTATTAAATTAAAATTATAAACTAAATAAAAGTTCAAATGGAGTATGTCAATATATAAAAGAAAAAAATTAGACCATATTTTTAAAATCTATAAGTTATTCCTTTTGTATCGTATATTTTCACTCACACTTAGTTTCATTGCATTTGATGTAAATGAAACTTCAAAATAATAGAATAAAAAATATTAGTTGAATGTCAATATGGCAAAAAAAAATTTAATTAATTAAAAAAAATTTAAATCTTGTCATCTGCCATTTGAAAATGATTGTTTATCAAAATTATTATTTACCACATAGTTATTTAGTCACCACCCAAATAAAAAACCTATTTGTGATATGATAATTATGAAACTTTTCATATGGTTCACAAACCTATTCCAATCACATGGAATCTCAATATTTACCAAATATTACAAATTTCATCAAGAATAAAAATTATATCAATCATTTTTTAAACACATTTTCCTTTTTCAATACATTATAACATTTACTTTTTACACGAATATATTCTGACATCACATCATGTGAAGTTAAAAAAGGAAATTTGTTTTGGCATTTGATTTCTTTGTGGTTTTCCCTACCATAATATGCAAAAACATTGTGAAAATTCATATTAATAATGACATGGTTGAAGTTCAAACATGGGTATTTTAAAATTTTAATACAATGTATCATTAATCGTATAATGTGCTTTTAGCCATACATGCAAATTTCACCACAACAAACAAAAGTAACAATAACAAAGAATGGCAAAGAACAATGATAACAAGAAATGGTGAAACGACACCATGAACAAGCAATGGCAAATAACAGTAACAACAAGGGATGATGAAACAACATTAAAAATAAGCAATGGTGAATCAACACCAACAATTGTTGATGGTGAATAATGATGGTGATAGCAAAAGTAAGTGATGATGAAACAACACCAACAGTAGAAGATGGTGAAATAAAACAATAAGTAATGGCAAAGAACAATAGCAAGAAGCAATCGTGAAAAACAATAACACAACACTTTGGAAACACACAACAATGAAGCATTAAAGTACACATTGAAAAAATGAAAAAAAAATCTTGATTTTTTATCACATTTCAAAGTGTTGTTAAAAAAGTTGTATTTAAGCTTTGAACTAATTTTTAACCTAAACTAACAAATAATGTTCTAAACTAATGCCACCTACCTAATTTATACCCACCACCTTACCCAATCCGTATACTACTTGAAAAGTTAATTCAAATTCTATGAAAAAACCCATCCAATTTTCACATGGGTGTGAATAGAGGGATCAATTTTCATTTATTTTGGTACCCATTAGTTTTCACAGTGAGAATTGAATTAAGAATCAGATCACTTTTTGAAAATTATTCATTACTAATCCAAATGAGATTTAAACCCATCATAAAAGACCTACTATGTGGGTTACATTTAGTTATGAACCTTCTCAAAGAATAAAATTGTGAATTCCAAAATGGTGTTTTCAAACATTCAACATTGTTTGACTTAGAAGTTGCAAATTTTGAAAAACACCTTTGAAACAATTTAACCTAAAAATTTCATATGGTGAATGGAATTCCAAGCTCACAATATACATGGTAGTATATTACAACTCAAATTAATTAGTTGAGGGCACCATGGTTTTTTTTGGGAAATCGTGAATTTTTTTCAAATTGATTAAAATTTAATAGCTTTTGAGTTTTAATCACCAAATTTATTATTTTAAAAAATCACCAAATTCTATCTTAAGTTATAGCATGTAGTGAAAAATATAAAGGGATGCTATTTATTTTCATATTGCCATATCTAGCTACATCATCAAGACAATCACCACTTCAATCACATTGCAAAATTGAAAACAAAGCCTTGGTAAGGACCCCCAAAGTTTTTTTTAATTTTCTTTTGTGATGGGCATCTTTGATTGGCCTGTCACCCAAAAAAAATCAAGCTTTGGAAAGTCCCAAAATAGATATGTTGTAATCATCTCATTTTTGGGCCGATTATATAGAATATAAAAAGTAGAACTTGTATCCTTAGGGCAAAGGATATGGGATGAAGTCAAGAGCTGTCAGGAACACATTGGGGAACATATTGGGAAAACTGTTGGGAATTCAATGGGAACATATTGGGAACTTGATGGAAACACAATGGGAACTAGAAAAACCCCCCAACGCCCCCACTTTACCACAAAAGAAAAAAAAAACTTGGGCACCTGGGTGCATGCTGCCTCACCTCATTGGCTGCAAGAATGTTTTGGCCTACCTATATTCTTGTCATTTTTGGCCTAGCCTAATTGTAGGGGGCATGAACTGTGGGCGTATAGTTCTTTCTACCTTGGGCTCTTCCAAAGAAGAAGAAAAACCCTAAACCCTAAACCTAATCCAGCCTGTAACCTAGTTTCAAAGATACTTATTGCAATACAACATTTATTAGCTGTGAAAAAATTATTGCCAATGTACCAGTCAACTAAGGTACCAGTCCATTAATTTCCTGGGCGTACAAACACAGGTGTAAGGGTAATGAGCAATTACCCTTACACCTGAGTAGGGAAGTTACGTAATTACTTCCCAACACTCCTCTTAATTGCAACTTATAGAACATGCTATTTGCCATTAAGTTTTTACATTCATTTATGTCCCACTTAAATACAGATGATTGCAAAAGTTTAATGTCAGATGGGACACTGAACTAAATGTAGAGTATTGATACTTTGGGTTCGAAATTCTTTTATTGCTTTTCAGATTGTGTCTGTCTGTTGTCTGTAAGGGAGAGCAGAGCCTACAGAGTCCAGACAATGGTAAATTTTCAATCTCCATTTGATCCCACCTTTTGAGGAACGTTCACGTGATGGGTCACCAAGGTATATTACTGTGAACTGTGAGTTCATTTGCTTGGGAACTTTTATTGAACATTCCTGCTTTAACTACAGTTTCTGGTTTGAGCTTTGAACTTGCCATGTGGGGACAGAGGCTAGACCCCCTTCTAACTTCTGCCATGAGTCACTTTTTAACCTATAGTTAACGTAGAACAACCTCTGTGGAAAATCACACTATTAGTTTGGGGGACTTTCCCAGGTGTACCTTAAAGAACAGGCAAAAAAATTTCCTTTGTATTTGGAGGTAATGTCAGGCAGAATGTTTGCCAAGCATCTTTACAGTGTGGAAGAATTCTTCCAATCCAATCCTGTAAGGTTAGTGCTCTGATTTTCTTTTATTGATGAAGAAACTAAAAGAAGGATGAAATTTTTCCCAGATGAATGAAAGAATTACTCGTACATTCCCTCAAATAATGTCAGATGCCTTGACTCTTTAGTCTTTCTTTTTGGTTGCACCACTCAGGATAAGCACCCTTGCAGGTAACCTGAAAACATGGAAGAGCCAACAGAGCTGCCATTATTATCCATTCAAAAATTCCATGGGGCCATGTGTTTTGCAAGGATGGATCTTTGAATATTCATTCATTCCATTGCATCTTAGCCATAGATATGATAAACAGTCCTATTGGTTGTTATAGTGGGAAGGCACTGCTGCTGTTACAGCATTAGGCTCTAGACCTGGAGCTTCACCTTGGTTCCAATGGCTTCATGCTTCAACCCATCAGACCAACCTCATGTGCTCATGAAAACACATCTCAAAAGGCCGTGTTTCTGTAAGGTTAGGCCCTAGGCTGGGACATTCTGGGAAAATGGGGCCAGAAAGGAGTGCAGCACAGGCCCTGCATTTCAGCAAAGCTCCCACTCACAGGCAGAAACTTTTTCTTTTTTGCAAAATTTCACCAAATGGGAAACTAAAATTCAAAGTGATGAAAGTTTAGTTGTTTCTTGAATTTTTAGTTGCCAGATTTCCAAGAAAAAAATTCTTTACAAATTCGCCAAATTCTATCCTAAGTTCCCAGCAGGTAGCCAAAAATAATAGAAGAATGCTAGAATTTTTTCCTTTCATATTTTCTTATCACCAAATCTGGCCAAGTCATCTTATGGATGATTGCCACTTTGACTACATCATAAAATTGAAAAAATATATATAACTTGGTGGAAAGATCAAGCCAAAATCTCTTCAATGACACTGAGGTACATGAGACACAGCACCTTACAGGAAAGGTACCATGATCTGCACACCAACAAAACGAAATCCTGCTGCATGCACAATAAGGTGCCATCTGAGTACAATCTGGTCGGTCACTGAGATTTTAGCTTAGTCGATTCTTTGCACCAAGTACAAGAAGAATACCCTCCTTGTGGAGAAGAAGCTAAAGAATTCTCCAGCAAATGTACACACTATCAAACGAAAATTTATTACAAATCTGTCAGGAACTGCAGCTACTTTGAAAATGGCTTCCCTACCTACTACAATATGGAGATTATTTTTAATTTTAAATCAGAACCCATATTCACCATCTTTTTTTGTGGAAATTTTTTTGTAACCTGGCAAGCCAAACCAATAAAAAAAACAAGGGAGTATTCTTTTGCTTTCAAAAGTGTCCATTTTTTAATTAAATTTTGTGTTCTAAAACTTTGCCATGTTTAGATATATTTTGTAATCCTGGGGCAGTCAGTTGCCCACATTTGAACTGTTTGCCATTTTTAACACTAATTTGTAGAAAGTTGTTCCCATCAAAAAAATGAAGGAAAAGAAAATCTTGCCCATGTCAAACCCGTTTTATCTTGTAAATAATTCTATTCTATTCTGTGAAGAACTGGTAGAATTTTTCTTGTGAAATTGGAGGGCACCTTACACACAGTTCCTTAAAAGAGAAAGTCACCTTTTGTGTAGGGTTCCCCCAAACAAAGGTACTGTCCACAATGAGGAAGCAACTCTTTACCTATCCTACTTAATTTTCTCTTTCAAAATATATATATTGCCATGCTTAAGTTATTTTTTGAATGTATTTTCCATTGCCATTTCATACATATATATGGCACAGAGTATAATCAGGTGGCACTCAAACAAATCACAGGGAGGGTCTGGTAGAAAATGAAAAAATCCTCTCATTTGTTTATGCCCAATAATAACCTCAAATAGGCCATTCTGGAAATTCAGATCCCTTGCTCAGCTCACACCTTGCACAGGGCCCTCATTCTCAGAATAGCCCCCTTCTCCATCCTTACCCCCAACACAAAACAGTTAAGGATCATTCACACGCTTCCAAACCAAGGCTGTGGTCCTTTGTTCTTCCAGCTTTTATCATTCCAGTGGGCTCTCAGCTTTGCATCTGTTGCATATCACATAGAGATTAAGTTAAGACATAATTATCATTGTGATATGTGAGGTTACTGTGTTAGGTGGGTGTTTTATTTTCTTCATAATCATTCGTATTGATTTTTTAAATATTTCAAATAGAGAGAACCACTACATCCTATTATTTCAAAACCCTCAAAAAACAACTGAGTACCATTATTGTTTTTGTATTATTTGTTGCAGCATCATTAGCAAAGCATCACGACAGGGATTTAGCCATAAATGGTGACCTGCCATTGAAACCTGTCACATATAAAACTTTTTATAAGGGACCACTTACAACAACCAAGAATAGACATCTAACAAAACAGACATAAAATGTTTCCTTCATTAACCAAAAAAATAAGAAATGTTCTTTTTGCAATAAAAGATTCACAATAATGCGAAATTTGGCTTCAAAAGGGCATTGCTGATTACATGAAAGAATCAACAAAGAACTAGTGGTTCTTTGGGCAGTTAGGTACTTTCTCTCAAACTTTGAATATTGTGGTTATATATCATAACCAGGGTTTTAATTTCATGTTTTTAATAGCCACCCAACACTGGTTAATAATAGAAGCATTCCAATGGTTCTTTATTAGACTGAATTAGGTTAGACAAGTTGCTTGAGAGTAAACCCCTTGGGT
>Ga0116228_10003480_pt1 | contig 13814 bp, 13 predicted proteins | sample S1TSphfallax_2_FD_89694 | JGI IMG/M metagenome (GOLD analysis project Ga0116228, IMG submission 89694) | Host-associated microbial communities from peat moss isolated from Minnesota, USA - S1T2_Fc - Sphagnum fallax MG | ecosystem: Host-associated > Plants > Peat moss > Unclassified | place... | reverse complement strand
TTAGCCATAAGGTTTATTTATTAGGTTTGACCAATTTTAGCCAAATTTAACCATTGTATTCTGATATTAAATTTAGCCATTAGATTTAATTAGTTAAATTTATCCATTAAATATTTTTTGGGTTTAGCAATTAAATTCAACTTAGGTTTAGCCATTATGTTCAACTTAAATTTATTTGTTATGTTTAGTCATTATATTTAATCATTAAATAATTTTAACCACTTAGTTTATATTAATTAGCAGATCATTTAATCATTATATATGTTTACCCATTAAGTTTAGCCATTAACTATAATCATTGAATTTAGTGATTAAATATGTTTATCCAATAAATTTAACAATTGAATTTAGCCATTATGTTTTTCCATTAGAGTTAATCATTAAATATATTTCGCCATTAAGTTTAATTTTAAAAATTAATCATTAAAAAGGTTTAGCCATTAAATGTAAGCATTGAATTGAAAAATCATTTTCCAATCTTTGTTGCTTTATTTCTACATCTACCTTCAACAAAAGGTCTTATTTTTCTTCTATAGTTTTCTTCTCCGAACAAATGACACTTCATAATTCCTCTCCCTGACAATCTATTTCAGAAATTACAATGTGCAATTCCAAGTTCTTTTCCACTACTTTCAAACCTTTGGGCTATTTCGTCCATCTTTTCTTTTGTTTCCACTACTATGGCTAACTCTATGTGTCAAATTTGCGTCTAACAAATTGTTTATCTTCTGTAACTCAATAATTTTCATCTAGATTGTTGTCTTTCTTTAACCAGTGATTCATTTTGAATTATGAGCTTTAGTACTCTCTCTTCCATGTACTTCTATTGTTGTTCCAACTTTTTTCTCTATGTTTGATTCAATAGACCTTCTATTTCCTCCAATCATTTACCCAAGGTTTCCTTCTCCTTCTACAACTCTGTGATTTGTGTTGTCATAGCACACTTCTTATTTCTAACTCTGAAAGCTATCTCCTTGAGTTAATCAATAATAAAGTTCAATTCATCATCAGCATTAATGTTGCACACCTCTCCTAATTGTTTTGTTTTATTCGATATGGCAACACCATTTCTTCCCAAGTCATGATGGAGCTAGCTCTTTTCTACTTGTTGTGATAAGAACTTATGTTCACTTTGTTGTATAATTTTTTTTTTTGTGGTTGTAAATTCCCTTGGTCATTCAATTACACAATTTACAATGGTTGTTGCTCTGGAATTTCTTCTTCTGTCTCCTACTGCAAAATTTCCTTTTCTGGATGTTGATGGTATGGTTCCTTCTGTTGGTGTACCATTTCTCTATTGGTTGATGATCACCACCATATTCTCCTCTAATGTATGAAGTCTTTCTTCCACAATTTGATTTTCAACCACTTTTTTTTGTAGCACTACTTGAAGAGTCTACTCTATATCAACATTGCTTTGTTATTCTTCAACCACTAATTCTACAAACTTTACTCATAAAATTGGATGCCACAACAAGCTTACCCACATTTGTAATAGGCCTATCGATATCTACAATAGTCTCATTAATAGTTTCACTAGTATCCCTTTGACATAATAATACTTCTACAATCACTTTGTTTGGGGTTACCAATGATGATTTTTTCCTTTTCTTTGTGTTATCCAATAGTATGGCATTGATATCCATAATGATTTTTTCCTTTCACTTCTAGAGTTTCTTCTCTCATATAAAACTTCCTTGTTCCTTATGTCATGACCCTAACCTTGGGCTTGCAATCAATGCAAAGGCATGGAAAGATGTGGGTTGGGAATGCAACTTAAGAATCACACTCACACTCTCAAAAATGCAAAAGAATGTGAAAGAATGAGCCCACACATTCCCAAGTGGACTCCCACTTTGGGAGTTGCACTCCTTATCGAGTTTTGAATTTTCAAAGAACAATTTGAAAGGTCAAAACTCATTGAGTTAAAAAGTTTGTTATACCATTGAAAGCTTTTAAAATGTAGATGTCTAAAATGGGCTCACATGATCCATTTGATTATTTACAACACAAGTTATGGCCAAAAAAAGGGCCAAAAGTCAAAGTGTCAATTTGATTCTTGACCACTAAAAGTCGAGAATCGCCCTAAATTACATGTGTGTAAGTGGCGTGCCACATATCATTATAAAAATCTCTCGATAAAGGCTACAATTTTTCTTTAAACCTCATTTCAATCAGAGGTCTACACAAGAAGTTATGGGCCTCCAAAATGACGAAAATCCCCATTTCAAGAATTTCAAGACTCCCGACTTTAAAATCCCATGAAAAATGACATTTGGGTGCAACCCCCATGGCTAATTACATAAAATATTATAAGGGGGGAGGTGGTGGTTTCCCTCAAATCTAAGTTGTGGTGAATCTTGTGAATCTATGTATGCCCATGCTTCATTTGTGCACCAAAAGTGCTCCAACTATGCATTAACCAACTTGTTGTTTAGTTTGTGCATATCCATATGAATAATGGACCTACTTGTCACTCCTCTTAGTTGCCATCCCAGAGCTCTAACATGCCCCTCTTACCCCTCGAAGTGTTGCAAATTAAGAACGTACCTTAACTGTTTCTTTCATTGTTTTCACCTTCGAACTCACATTTGAGTCTTTCAAAGAGTTTGGGGGTGCATCACCTTGGCAAACTACTTTCGATACTAATACCTAGTTATTGTCAAAATGGGTATGACTAAGGTACTAGTCGACATTCCAATCTTAAATTGAACTGTTATTAATTCATTCTATAACTTTTGAAAAAACCTTGTTGCCAAGTTAATTGGTTCATTTTCAACAACTAACATCACAAGTTTTAAAAAACCAAAGGCAAACATGTTGCCTTGCCAAAATGTCAAAATCCCCATCAATGTTTCCAATCTTCTGACTTTGACCTTCCCGTTGGCTTGGGTAATCAAATACCCAAACTTGTGAATTAATGATCATGTTGTGTTTGTACAAAATAACTGGTAGCAACCCCATTGTACCCTTGTCGTGCTCTTGTCATCAATCCTTCACAAGGTAATTTGAATACCTTTGCTATGCTTTCCTCACCTATGTCAATATGCTCTCTCTCCAACTTGACATACTGGTTGTCATAATTAAAGTTGCAAATGAATTCCTTCAATGGGGGTTCGTTGATGTGAGTCTAGTCAAATTTCTTCAACAACACAAGACCCACCTTCTTGGCCCATCGCTTCTTCCTAAGTGTCCGAGGCCCAAATACTATCGTGAATGCATCATGAAAATCGTTTTCCCTAGTTTAGCCACAATCATCAACTTCTCCACTAGTTTGATCCTTCTTCATTTGGTGTTCAAATAAGTTATGCCAACATCGGCCTCACACTCATGCTTCATCTCTCTAATGTCAATAACTTGCTCTTTATACAAATTAAACTCTCAATTCCTAAAAAACACAAAGCAGCGTTGGTAGGGTGGCTCTGGCAGTTCCTTGAATATCCTTACAAACAAATAATCAAACCTTAATTGTAACACAACAATTTTCAAATAATGTTACTTCTTTGGAATATTAGGAACCAACCTCTTCTATTACTTTCTCATGAGGTATTCCCAAATTTGTAGTTGAGCAACATCACAACCAAAAATTTCTTCTTCATGCTACTCTTTGGAAATCTCTCGAATGTCTTTTGGCTGTAAGTTGTCTCCTTCACAATGTCATTTATCTCTTCATTTCTATCCTCCAAAACAAGAATTGTGCGGTTCGAATGTTCCTTTGCTTGTAGGTATTGTTGCTTTAAAACCATTGTTTTTATTATTAATAGACTCTTCTCCACTATCTTTTACACTAACATTTTGCTCACAAACAACTCTTTGTATGCTTGGCCTTGCAGAACTAGATACAAATTGTGTTCTCTCTTGCTTTTTAAATACTATTTTGCCACTAAACTCTTATGTATTAGGTTTGAACCAAACCTCATGTGGCTCTACAAATCTCTCAATAACAATTTTTCGTTGATTTTGTTGTTCAACAATCTATATAGCTCAAGCGTTCCTTTCATTCACACGCTCATTATCTTTCCTGAAGCACTTCTTCCATAGGTAGTGACATTGTTTGATTTTCTTCAACTTTATTAACTTTATAGGATTCAATAAAGTATCAAAACGCCACATCAATCGTAATTCATTCAATGGACTCTTTAATATCCTACTAATAGCTTCTTTGTTTTTTCTTGTGGGGTTTAGCTTAGGTGGTTCCAATAAACTTTATTTATAACCTTTTTATCTTAGGGCATAATTAATAGGGTATAATGATTTTCCCTTTTTAAATATGGCTTTGTAATTACTACTTCTTGCCTTACAGTCATAACTTCTTGATCTCTCTTCTTTTGTCCAAAAATATTCATCATCTACGATTTTAGTTATGGAATCTATCCATGGTAGTCTTCTAGGTTTGGATACAAGCCTAAATGAATTTTTAAGTACAACAGTTGGGGTCTTGTGTTGGTGGTACCTACTGGGGTATCTTTTGACATGGACATTAGTTACCATAACATTAGCTACCACATTTTTGGAATGATATTCTTTTATTTTGTTGATATTTATTCTTTCTACCTCATCATCACCCAAAGTAGTTAATTCGAAAGTGTTATTATTAAAAGTTTTATACACTTTATAAGGACCTTTCCAAGGTAATTTAAGTTTACCTCCCCTGATCTTAGTTGTTTTGGGGATGCATAGGACTAAATCACCTTCACATATGTTTTTGAATTTCCCTATTTCATCCCAATTTTCCTTCTTCAGTAACTATATATGATTGATGTTTTCACCAACATGCCAATGTTCTTCATCCAATCGGATGAAATCTTCCATTCTTACATGGATGGCTTAGTCAAGATCTTATGTTGGTATATCGTTAATTCTTTTAAGAGGGACCATAAACTCAGTTGGCATAATAGGTTGAGTGCCATAAATTAACTCAAAAGGTGTAAATTGTGTAATAACTTTATATGTTGTTTGATACACCCATAATGTTGTAAAGAGCATAGCATCCCAATCGATGCGATTAACATTAATTAATTTGGCCAAAATCTTTCCCAAATTCTTATTAATTGATTCAACTTGGCCATTTCCTTGGGGATAATAGGTGGTTGACTTGTGATGTACAATCATAAATTCTGCCATTAGCAGTTCAATAGTTTTGTTAATGAAATGGCTTCCTTGATCATTAATAACATGGGTGGGACATCCAAACCTAGTTATGATGTTTTCATAAATGAATTTAACGATGTTTTTTGTTGTATTGTCCCTAAGTACCCTAGCTTCTACCCACTTAGTGGTGTAGTTAATGGTTATAATGATATATTAATTACCAATAGTCTTAGCTATGGGTTTGATAGGTCCCATAAAGTTGGAACCCCGCTTCATAAAGGGTTCATATGCCATAACTAGTTTGAACAATCCTTTACTATTTCACCACATAGGGCCTTATTCGTTGACAGATGTCACACCTTTGACATAAGTTGACAACATCTTTGTGAATAGTCAACCACCAATAGCCTATCAACATGATTTGTTTTCATTATTGTGTTGTTGCCATAATCACTTCCAACCGATCTTTCATGGAATTCTTCCAAAACTTTAGAGGCTTCAATGGGTGTTAAACATTACCTCAACATTCCATCGGATCCTAATTTGTGCTTATGGCCATCATATAACAAGTATGGCCTTGTTTAAATCACCAATCGGCTTCATTCCTCTTTAAGCATGTATCGTCGTTGAAATAACCCTTTTTGAGATCAACTATTTGTCTATATCAATCAATTTTTATGCCAAACAATTGGGCATCAAATAATTGATCTTCAACTCCAATAACTGATTCCCCATGATTAATTTTAGATAATTGATCATGTAAGAAATGTACACAACTTGGCTTGAATATTACTTTAATATCAAATTCTTGTAGTAGTAATAGCCATCTAGCAATTCGACCGGTGACTATTGGTTTGTTGACCAAATATAATAGAACTTGGTGGTCCACAAAAAATATGAAGTTATTTCCCAAAAGATAATGCCTAAACTTCTTCACAACATTTATCATTGCTAATGGTTTTTTTTCAATGGTTGTATAGTCCTTTTATGCATTATTCATCAATCTACTGGCATAATAAATTGGTCTATCAATAGTCTTATCTCGATTTTGACTTAACATGGTTCCAAGTGCAAAATTGATGCATCAATATGCACATGGAACTCTAATTTCTAGTTAGGTACAATGAATACATGTAGGCATGTCATAGATGCCTTTGTCCATTCCCAAGACTTGGCACATGCCTTTGTCCACATAAATTCTTCATCCTTCTTTAGTAATTTACACATTGGTACTACCTTATTTGCAAAACCTCGAAAATAGTGTCGATAAAAACTAGTTGCTCCTAAGAATCGTTTTATTTCAGTTGGATTAATAGGTGTTATCATAGTAGTAATTGATGTAATTTTATATGGATCTACTAGTAAACCATCATGACATATTATGTGTCCTAACAACACTTCCGAATTTACACAAAATGCACATTTTCAGGGTTAATACTAATCCCATTTAGCCTACATTCCTCTAAGCATTTTTGTAATTGTTCCAAATGGTCTTTCTTATCTCCATACACACTAAAATCATCCAAAAATACTTATATAAATTTGTTTAAATAAGGTTTCAACATTTTTGTTACTATTTTTTGGAAAGTAGCATGAGCATCACATAACCCAAAAGGCATAATGTTATAGGCATAAGCACCCCATTTTGAAATGAATGCCATTTTGTTTGTTATCTTTCGCCATTTTAACTTGGTTATAACTATTGTAACCATCCATAAAGGAATACATCCAATTACTAAAGGAAATAACCAGTATGTAGTTTCAATGGGGTAGATAAATATGGCATCAAGTAGTTTGTCGATGTCTTTTTTTACTTTTAATGCATAATTTGGATTCATTCTATATTGTCTTTGTTTAATTGGTTGAACATTAACCACTAACTCAATTTTGTGTTCACAAATTTCCCTAGGTATTCCCATCAAATCTTTGTAGCTCCAAGCAAAGACATCATGGTAATTACCCAATAATTTTTTGATTTTTGTTTGAAAAGATATTGGTAACATTGCATTAATAAGTACTTGCTTAGGATTTCCTTCATTTCCCAAGTTTAGTTTCTTCAACTGCTCCTTAGTTGTGAATGTCCATCTTGCAATTTTTTTATTTTTAACTATCACATTGGCAACTTCATCCAATACCAAAACTTTTCCAAGTTGATGTTGATAAAGATAAACTAGATATTTTGGTTTTTCTTTTGGTTAAAGCATGCCAGAGTCAATCTCTTTTGAAAAAATAAATATTTTTTGGTGCCACTTCTCCTATAGGCCATAACACATGTATTGCATTATAGAGTTGTTATTCCTCTTCATCTAACAATCCTTCTTCCCAATCATAACCATCATCAACATATTTTGGTCTCTCTAAGGATTTTAAAGCAATTTTTAAAATTATACTCATAGTCATTGTTCTTTCTCTTGTAATGATGATAAGGGTATTGTCACCCCAATTATGATTTGTTTTTGCCTATTTCAACCAAGGCCTTCCCAAAAGCATTGAATAAGTTTCTATTCCATTCTCCATATTCAACATTATAAAATAAATTTTGTACTCAAATCAAGCCAAATCAATTTTCAAGTTCCTTATCAACCCAACGAGCTGCACCTTTCTCTGGTCAACCATCCTCACTACAAAAGGAGTCGGCTTGGGTTTATTCAACCCAAGTTTCTTCCTTAAACTTTTAGAAATAATATTCACATTGGATCCACTATCCAGTAATACATTTTTCACTCCAAATTTCCTTATACAAAATTGAACAATCGGTGTGGCTTCGTCAAAATCTTCTACTTTAGTTGTTGTGACTTTACAAACATTAGCAATCTAAGTTTATTCCATCTTCAATGATGACTTTGTCATCATTTCTCTTAATTGAGGACAAATTTCCAATAATTGTCCTCATTTCACTTCTATATTTGAATTCATCATGAGTTCTAGTAATTCACCATTTCCTTTTTCCATCTATTCAACATTCATATTTTGTGGCAACACCTTCTGTTTGCCACTAAACTACTTTTGAAACAAGTTGGTTCTTCCTTGTCTAAGGTCATACCCATCTCATCAACTTCACTAGCAATTGGCTTGCCAATATTTACTTTCGACTTACCACTAGCACCCACCAACTCACTTTTCCTCTTTAATGAATTCAATTCCTTTAATCACACATTTATTTGCATCAACAAGTTTGTTCCTTTTGGTTCAACATGTACATCACTTCCCTTGGTTACTTTAGGTAACCTCCTATCATCCTTCATCAAATCAACTTGACATGTTGACTACAATAGTCCCTCTTTGTTCAACCTTCTTGGTTTAGTAATTGACTTGGTCGGTTCCAAATCAAAGGGAACATCCTTACACATTTCTAGTGGTTTGTCTTCCATTTTTTGTATTCTCCATAGTTCATTAACTACATCCTTGTGAATTAATTTCTCCTTCTTCCATTTGATTTATTGTCCTTTAATAGGGCTAACTTCTCTCTCTGGAAGTTCTTCAATGGGTATATCAACCTTTGGCATCCTTGTTCTTTGACCTCTTTTGGTCACACACACATTGATTACTGGCTAATCCCATTTGACCATGGCCATGTTCATTCCAACTTTCAATTTGGAATTCTTTTCTTCTTCTTCAATAACTTTCTTCCAATCGTTCTTGACATGGCCTTCCTTCTGACAATAGTAACATCAAACATTATTCTATTGGAATCTAGGACTTTGATTATATCCCTTTTGGTTATATCAATTATTCCAATTTGACTTAGTTTCTCACCCTTAATTACGCAACTAAGGTCCTAAAGCTATGGTTACCAACTTTTTGTTGAAGAAAAAAACTAACCCTACACCTTATTCACCAATATCGTATTTCATAAAAGAAAACAACGCCCCCACACAACCATGTGCATTCATCATCCTTTATTTTGACTTGAAGTTACTAAAAACCCCTAATAACCTTACCACACTTGAATATCCCTGATGCAACTTTTAAAAATTGAAACTACCAGACATCACTATGTTGGTATGTCTCATGATGGGTAATGAACTTTTTATTTTAAATGCCATAAAAATAACATTTTCCAAGCCTAATATTGATAATTAATAGATCCACCGCATAACTTTAATATGTGTTGATATTTTTTTTAAATGATTGTTATGATTGCATAATGGAATTGTTTATAACCAAAAATATATATGTTAAACCAACTTCAATTTGCTATATACATACACATAAATGTTGTTAGTCAAGTGATTACATAGCCTAAATTATTTTCAAGTAAAATTTGGGTATAAAGTTGCATTACAATAGTTTCAACTATCAACAATAATCATATGAATCATCACATAATTTGATTATGAAATAACTACTCCAAGTGACTTTATTAAGGGAATAGTTAATTAATAGTCAATATTAGGTAGTTATGTGGGTTTTAATTTTAAATTCAAATTACTTAAGCATGTGCACTTCAATTTTGAACCATTCTTTATTTTGAATTTTGAATCATTTGGAACTTTTTGGTTTTATGCAAGGTTTTATTTTTAATGTCTATTTTATTGTTTTGTGACATGAAGTTTTGGTGATATATGCAATCTAAATTATGTATTGTTGTTCCAAAATTGTAGATATTTGTAAAACAAGAAATTATAAATTAACATTTGATGACCACACCTAGAAATGAATTCAAGAAATAAATTGTTTATAATCTTGTCATGTTGAATTTTATTATTTAAGAACATAGGTAATGTAGTTTTGTAGTTGTTTTCTTAAATTATGTCATTTCTTCATTGATTACTTTTCTTCAAGATTTGAATCTAAGTGGGGTAACACCATACAAATTTTATTTTTTCTAAAATAGAATTTTTTTCTAAGATCTACAAATGTTGATAATTCCAGTGACAATGATAATCAAAACTGGTTTATGTAGACCATATATATGATTTTTTTTCATTGCTAAGACAATTTATTATGGTTGTTGACCATGACAATTATGAATGGTCGTTTTGTCAACAATTATGTGCCAAAATCACCAAAGTTTGATAATTATATGTCAAAATGACAAAAGTTTGGGCAATTTTGTTTTTCGTCATTTTTTTTCGTTTTTTGTTCTAAGTTGTTTGTCCCACCTTTGCTTGTGATTAAGGATCAGCCGTAATTATGGATATGTCTAGCATAGCTTGTCCTACAATCTTATGTTGTTTTTTTTTCCAGATGGTTGTCGTCATCCTCTCAAGTTTGCAACAGATTGGCATCAATGTTGGGAATGTCCCTTTCCATTTTTGTGAACTTCCACCATGGAGGATCAGGAGGAGAAGGAGACTTTCCTCTTTTGCATCAATTTGTGTATATTGTAGAGTCCTAGATACGACTTCTCCCATGATGTTGTTCTCATGCACATTTCCTCCTTGCTCCTCCTCCTCCATTTTCTTCTTCTTCTCCGCTTTCCTTCATTTTGTCACTCTTGTTTTGTTTTCTTCCATCTCTTGTGTGACTCCATGTAATAGTAGCTACAACAACACCTAGCAATAAACATGTAGTAGCAACAATGGTAGAGGAGGAAGAGTTTCAATTTCTTCTTTTATTTTCATAAAAACCAAAAGTTTTCTCCGCATGAAGAGAAAAATGAGGACTCACCACTACCTATTGTTCATGACAACACAAAAAAAAGATTTTTGGAGAACGACAATGAATCTCCTCTTCCTTTTGTCATTATTGATTTTTGAGTGCTCTCCAAGTCATCGTCCACAAGAGCAACATTTGTTGCTAATGCTTATAATGCAAAAGAAACTCAACAAGTTTAAGACACTCAAGCACAAGAACAACAACAACAACAAGATAGTAAAAAGATCTTCATTACTTAGTCTTGTGTGTGCACTACTACCAAAGTGGGGTGCAATTTACTAGCTTCAATCACTATGGGACCTTAAAAATGAATTAACTTCATTTCATTTTATTGATTTCACCCTAGTGAAAGTGATTTCACTATAATATCACTATATAAACCCTAAAAATGTCCAAATTCATTTAAAATCTAGTGAAACCCAGAATGAACTAGGACGCATTTTGTAGTAGTGGTGTGTGTGTGTCCCTAGACTTTCCAAGCTCTCCATAAATTTGCAATGATGGCACTTATTTCTTGTCATTATAACACTTGTGATTATTGCACATTCTCAAGAAGAATTAGTCTAGAAATTATAACCATCTTATATGTGTACAAAATTTTCCTTCCTACATTTATTTATGAGAAAACTAGCAAACAAAATCTCTCCACATAGTAATCTTTCTTTTTTCTTTTCTTGCAAGCAACTAACATCCAACGCCACCACCTTGATGATTCTTGCTTCCTTCCTCCATGTTTGTTTGTTTCTTCAAAATTTTGGTATTGGAGGAAGATCTTATTCTTCTACAAAAAGCCATTTTGTTTATCTTTTGTTGCAACCTATCTATCCCTCGCCCTAATGGCTTTCATGTTCGATGTGTTGTTAATGATTTCTTCAAAATTTGTCTTATGTTTGTCTCCATTCAAAATGAAGATTTTTCTCTTGCATATATCTGATTCATGGCATGTGCTTCAATCCATTCTTGATAGATAGATAGTAACAAATGATAAATAGAGATTGATCTTGAATCTATCTATTCATAAAGGAAAATTTTGAATCTACTTGTAAATAAAGAGCCTTGAACATGCTTGTACAGAAAGCTTTGAATATGGTTCTAGAAATGTGTTTTGATGTTGGCTCCATTTGTCATACAATGGGTTGTGACACAAAGTTCAACAAAAGATGTAGAAATTAGGTTGTCGGTGAATTTTCTTATGATGTAGTTCTAACTTTGAAAAGCTTGAAGTTGGTGTTGCTATTTCCAAAGACACTTCTTCAATGTTGATTGTCTTCTTGTGAAGCAATAATATTCTGACACAAATTCAACAAATTCTAGGGTAGGTGGTGCAAAAGGAGTAGGGGCATTAGTGGAGGAAGCAAAGGAGGTGGTAGGGATACTATGTTTAGGAACCAAAATTGATCCATTGAACAATGGGAGAAGAGAAAAGGTTGTTGATTTCCTTATGGTTTATGGTGGCCTTATTGAAATCAAGTTGCAATATGGGTTGGGCTATAACTTGTGTGGCAAAAATACCATGCATTGGTTCCCCAACCTTATTATAATTAATTTAGGATGAAACTAGGAAAGTAGACACATGATCTCACATTATAAGAAGATGTGTTTTGTTTCCTTTCAAAGGTCTATAAGTATAAAGCACACCTTCAAAACTTGGTAGTACCCTCAATACCTTTAGTACCATAAAAGTAAAGGTTTTCACCTTTGGCCTGTGGAGTTCAATGTAAAAAGAATTAGGCATTCATGGCAGTTGTTTACTAGATGTCATTCATGATGTAGGTTGGCATGCAGACAATACATAAACAATTTTCCCATTCTAGCCTACCAGAAACCAACCATTATTTTCACCAATGGTAAATCCTTGGGAAAATGCTTCAACGGGGCCCTAATTGAGAAAACAAAAGATACATTTTTCCCTTCCCAAAATATGAGCTAATATGATATATATATATCCTTTGTTTAAAAACAATTCATCGTCACAAGTAGAGCAAAGCAGCACATAGCCCAAGTTAAATAAAGACCTACATGATACATGATGGTTTCAACATAAAGAATAATTCCCTAATAAGCCCAAATTGTAATAACAATAAGGCATTACAACATTGAGATTGTCATTCTAGAGAGGAGGGAAATCTAGAAGGTTTTTTGAGTTGAAGAAATGAAATGGTGAAGGAACATGCAACTCCATGTGTAAAATAACTAGTGTTAAAGGAGGTGAAGAAAGGACTACAAAGCCCCCAACATTCAAATTTGCAATGTTTTTTGAGAAATGAAAGTATGGAGTTGAAGGAAGGAAAATGGTGTGTGACCACATATGGAAATAATGTACCTAGCTATTTAGCAATCCAAAATGCCACCATATTATGGACCACCAAAGGATTGGGAAGATTCCGTAAACAACAATGTGATTGATTATGAAAAATTGGTAAACATCAATTATGTACCAAAACCATAAGTTTTGTATACCACATAATCATTAGAAAGACCACATGTGTTTGAACAAACTTCATGGCACAATGCAGTGCATCAATTTTTTGTTCCAACATCCATTCATTCAAGTAGTTCCCCTCCTAAATTCAGTTGTGGTGGTGATGGTGTATAGGCATGTAACTATTGATGTTGATGGGTATTGCATGGTTATCACATGTTCATTGAACACCAATATTATAACTTTGTGTAGTAATGCACTGAGAATTAAAATACCTACTCTAAGCACATATGTTAAACTTACATGTTGACTTAGTATTACAAATTCATGTACAAATGTATGAAGAATTGTAGTAGCCATCCTCTTGCACATAGGTGAATATTAGATATAATACAATGATTATATATTGTTCACGTACCAATGTACTAAGAATTGTAATAACTACTTGTTGTCCATATGTTGACCATGGGAACAACATTGACGTTGTTTAAAACAATGTAGTTTGATGCATAACAATTGAATGGGACAAATCCATGGGTCATATTGTTGAATTGCTTTCAGATTGAACATCTTTGCTTTCATCACCTAGATTTAGATTTGGTGGTTGCCTTCCTTTACCTCCATAGATTTTTAAAATTGGAACATTTCATATGTCCACCCCTCCTATGGTTTGTATAGGTAAGGTAGTTGTTTAGTCATC
>Ga0116228_10003479_pt1 | contig 13815 bp, 9 predicted proteins | sample S1TSphfallax_2_FD_89694 | JGI IMG/M metagenome (GOLD analysis project Ga0116228, IMG submission 89694) | Host-associated microbial communities from peat moss isolated from Minnesota, USA - S1T2_Fc - Sphagnum fallax MG | ecosystem: Host-associated > Plants > Peat moss > Unclassified | place: USA... | reverse complement strand
TCGACCCTCTACCCCTTTCTAGAGTTGGAAGCCGGGAGCGTGCTACCAAGTCCCAATTCCGCAACTTGACTTTGTGAGACCCTCACTTGGGTTTCACCCCCGTGACTTGGGAGCGCGTCACAATGTGTGTAAGAGATGAGGAATGTAGGCCTCCCAATTGTGGCAACACGATGGAAAATTCCAACTTGCACACATTAAAGGTCTATGATGGACACACATTACTAATTATAAGAAATAAACATCATGTGAACTAAAAATGATCATTAATGATGAACTATAGTGGCATGAACACAAGTAGTCAAAAGATATCCAAAAAAATAAAACAACCATAAGTTTTTATGGCAAGGGGAATGAAATTGTCTCCTAATGTGCATTCTATGTATGAACAGGTCTTTCCATGAGCAACAATTGTTGCTACATGCATTGTCATGGATGATGCACATAATACCATACCAAGCATGTTGGATCAACTATGAGAACACCCTCTAAGGTTTGGAATCCCTCTTTGATGATAGACAACACCTTATTACTCAAAAAAAAAACTACCCTCACTTGCTTGCTTTATTATAAATATTTAAATAACAAGTCACACAAAAAATAAAAGAAAAAGAAAGGGTTTACTATCTAACAATATACTTACCATCTTATCTATAGGTTATTCTAATGGAGCCAAAGGAAGAAAATATAGAAGGAGAACATGTGAAATGAACATAATTAGATAATAACTACTTTCCAAAGGTTTTACAATACTTTTAATGCCCTTGGATGTTGCCCTAGTGGGTTTAAAGGCTTCCCATAATTATTGTCCCCACCTTAATAACACTTATAGACCCTTTGGTAACCTTACCTATTGTCTATAGCACCCCAAAATGCCTCCCCAACGTTGTATATTCTCGCAATCCTAGCCTTAGGCTCACAACCAAGGCAAGGGCTTACAAAGGTGCCGGCCAAGTATGAAACCCGAGAGTCACATTTCATGCTCCCGGGAGTGCAAGAGAGTGTGAGGGAATGAACCCTCACACTTTCAAGTTAGCTCTCACTTTGGGAGTTGGAGTCCCAATGGACTCCGGAATTTTTAAATAACAATTATAGAGGTCAAAATCCGTCGGATGGAAGAGTTCCTTATATCATTGGAAAGGTCTTGGAACGTAGATGTCTAAAATGGGCTCGTATGACCCATTTGAAACTTAACACACAAGTTATAATCAAAAGAAAGGTCGGGAGTCAAATTGACAATTTGACTCCCAACCACTAAAAGTTGGGAATCACCCCGATTTCCTTGTGTGCAGGTGGTGTGTGACATACTATTGGAAATCTCTTGACGAGAGCTACAATTTTGTTTCATACCTCATTTCAATCGAAGGTTTGCACACAAAGTTATGGGCCTCCAAAGTTGTAGGAATCATAATTGTGGGAATTTCAAGACTCCCACTTGGGAGTCTTGGGACAAAATGACATTTGGGTGTTGGTTTCGTGGCCAAGCACATAGTATACTATAAAGGGGAAGGTGGTGGTTTCCCCCAAGTCCAGGCCGTGATGAGTCTTGTGAGTCCATGTTTACCTGTGGTTCGTCCATGCACCAAAGTGCTATAATTACGCACTAACCAACTTGTTGTTTGGTTTGTGCAGATCCGCGTGCGTAAGTGAAAGTGCTTGTCAATCTTCCTAGTCCCATCCCGGAGCTCCATCACGGCCCTCTACCCCTAAAGTGTTGTGAGTTAGGGAACATGCCCCAACTCCTTTTCCTTTCGCTATTTTCATCTTTAGACTTGCAGTTGAGTCCATCAAGGAGCTTGGGTGTGTGTCATTTATCGTCTATACCAAGTTGCACCCATTCATGGTTGTTGTTTACCACTTGAAGTAGTTCTTTCTAATTTATCAACTATTACTTTTAGGTGTTCCCCCTCTTCATGTAACCATTTACTATTTATTACCTTCATGTGGTAATTAATTATTTATTATTCCAAGGCTACTACTTATTATGCCTTCTTGCTCTTTATTTTAAAATAATTATAGAACTATCATGGAAAAGGTTAACAACACCTTGTATATTCTTAAACTACATTACTTCCCACATCTCCTAGTATTATGTATACATACAAAACACATAGACATTCTTCAACCATTTTCATTAAAACCACACACAAATACAAATACATTTGCACACTACTTTTTCCTCCCTGGTGTTACAACACACACTTTTTTAAAAGAGTCATCCATTCCCACAACCAACTACAAAGTTTCAAATACCTAAAAGATCCTCCAAGTCTTCCTTTAATACTTTTTCTTCACAAAATCACACAAGGCCCACATTGACCCCATGAAAATAAGGCTTTTATATTAATCCTTTCTTAAAAATCTCTTAGGTGATTAGCTAGATTACCCCTAACCACTCATTAATATGAACTACATAATCCCATTAGCTTCACCCTTTTGGTAAAGGACGATAAGTTTATCACAAATAACTATTAGTTATTATGATGCTTATGGTATTGACTAGTCTAGAGATTTCCACCCTTTAACATAGGGAATCCCATGAAGTGATTAAAAATATTTGCAATTTTTTTCATCATAATTATTGATGGCCACTTGATTTATGACTTTTTCATACTCATTTTTATTGTAAAAAAAAATTCAACAAAAATGTTTTGATTAGTTGAGAGCCCTATTCCAAAAAGATTTGTAGTCATTTGCACCTTTGTTCTAAGTTGCCAATCTTAGAATCCCTATGGAAACTTTAGTTTCTAATCAAATTGTAAAACACATGCTTATATATTTTCTTAACATCAATGGAGCCACTTGGGAACATATGAAATTGAAAGTCTATTTCGACACCCTTGGCTTTGAATTCTCTAGCATTGAAGGATGTAGACAAATATAACTCATGATATCTTTGCACTTTTACACGAGCAAAAAAATGATGAGATTTGGATTTGTGTTGTTTCAAGGAGTTTGCATAAAAAATTGCACATGTTGCAAATGAGCTTGAATAACAATCACATTTGCAATTCTACACATCTCTAGATAGGCAAACATAACCACTTGAATGCCTAAAATTGCTAGCAAAAATCGTTTCATGTTCATGATCTCTTCCATAGTTGAACAACACACTTGGAATCCCCCAACATGATTTAAAAAAATAAAATTCAAAAGCATGTTAAAAGAATAATACCCATTCATATGCTTAAAGGAGAAATATAACACTAGACCTTCCAAGGATTCAAGATAACTTGTTACGAAGGGTGGAACAAACAAAAACTTCTACCACGAAGAAAAACTTCTTCTATGCGACTATGGAGATGAAGAGTTTCACACCACATTCATACGCTCTAAACCACAAGATATCCTTAGATCTCACGACCTAAAAGAAAACGAAATCTCCGAACTTCCAACCATGTGTAAGATGGAAAGGAAGGTGAGAACTAGTGGAGACCTATTTCATACCAAAAACCCTAGCCAATGGCCTTTTCAAGCCTTCCTTTCTTTCACTTTCCACCCATGTGAAAAGCCCCTAACTGTGCTAACCAACTTCCAAGGTGGGTAGTACAGCGAGCAACCAATGAAAAAACAAGAACTATTCATCCAGTCATCATCCATCCAGATTGGTGAACTGGTGGGGATGATGGTTCACTGCGGCCTAGAATCTGAGAAATCGTTTTTGCTTCTTGTGACAAATGTGATGATCTGCTGCTGTTGCTGCTGCTGAGCTCTGGGTCTGCAATTCGCGTAAGCATTTTTGTTTTGTAGTTCTTCTTCTGTACCAGTAGCTTCGCTCATGAACCATCTTGTTACTCGCCCTCCTTACCGCCATATTTTGTTTTGTAGGTTTTCAAAACTTGCAAATCGGAGCTCGGTAGAATCCGTCGAGGTTTTCCAAATTCAAGGGTTTTGAATTTGTGAGGGTTTGTTATCATGGATATTTTAAACAAAATTGGCGACGAATTCGGAACCGTTGTTTGCGTGAGAGTATTATGATTTGTAATTCTTGGAAAGAAACTTGCTCAGAGGAGGTGGAACCTAATTTGCGTCGGGAGTCGATCGACACAACGTAGTTGGGGTTTTGCATGATGGTGATGGCGGTATCGTGAAAGTAATTTTGTGTGTGCGTCCATGGAGGTGTTGTCCTGCATCTGGAGCAGCGGCAGCGGCGGCTTGAAAACCAGCATGCCGTATGTTTTATTGACTCGGCCGTTTTCTTTTCTCAACTCAACGTTTCTCAATTCCTCGCGAGCGTTGTCGCGGCTTGGTGGCAGTTTGACAGAAGTATGCACGGCAGTGGATGGAAGCATCATCGGGCACGCGGCAGCGGCCCAGGAGGATGCTGTAAGCAGCAACCGCAGCAATCTCCCCTCAATCTTCCAGTGAATTTTGCAACTAGCTTATTCAAATTGGTGGAGCCACAACAACAAATGGTTTTCTTGCATTATGAATCCTCTTGTGCATGAAATATATGGAATGCTTCCTTGATCAGGGGCCACATTACCTTTTGTGTGCAGGCCAGTGGTGTGGAGCAATCAGCTGGGGCTGAATCCCAAGGACATGATGGAGCTCCTTCTCAGGTTGGAGTAGCACTGTTGACACATACATTGACAACAGTACAGGTTTGGTGTTTGAATGCAAATTTTTCGTTTGTCATTTGGTTTTTCCAGGTGCGTCTGGTATATGTTTACTGACCAGGAGAATGGTCAAATGGAGTTTTTGCAGGTGCCCATCGGCATTGTCGTCAAAAGCTCAGGGTCACACCTGGCCGAGACTATGATGGATGCAGGCAGGGTTCACTGTGATCCTGGAGCTGTCCCTTCCAGTGCAGTTCCTGTGGCCTCAACATCAGGGAGGGTGGACCCAGGTTTTTGGAATGAAAGACGGAAACACCATAGCTGTTCTGTAACTCAATCGCCTGGCATGCTTTTCGTTGTTGATGTGAGCATTATTATCTCCTCCCACATTCTGGACCTTTTGTTGTATCTAGCCATTGCCTGTTAGCACCTGGGGGTTTAGCTGTAGGTATTTTGCATAGCACCCAGCATGGAATCTGCTTGTACTTCCATATAATGGTTCTTGGGGGTTTCTCAGAATGATAGGGACAGGTTTCCCTTCATTGAGCTGGAGCAGGGAAAGTTGGAAGAGAACATTGTCATTGGTGAAGGGCACTCAGGTTTGTACTCATTGTAGTTTCTTTCTTCATATTATGAGGATTCCTAATCTTCTATTTTGATATTCTTGCATTTACATGTTTGTGTGGGTTTTAGAAGATTGACTAGAATGAGTTGTCTTCTGCACATGTTACCCTCCTCTCTGACAGAAGGGTTTCTGTTGTGGGCAGTGTCTACTTGTTTTGAGCAAGGAGATGTAGGTGATAGCAAGTCTATATGGCTGTCAACCTCACACAAACTGGATGTGAACCACATGCTGGCAACGCACTATGCAGATGATCTGAAAGGAGGTAGGTAACATTGTCAGGTCTGCTATATGGTGTACTCCTTTGTTGGGGGCAAAGAAAGTCATCTCTTCACTGGAGGTGGCAGATGGAAAGCATTCATGCTGTGACTGAGTTGCATGCTCATTTATTGACAATGTTGCACACTTATTTTCGTGCTTCTGTTCAGGAGCTGATTTCACTTTGAATACATCCCACAACTTTGTGCCAGCCTCAAGATTATCAACTTGGTATCCTCCGGACTTTTGAAGCTGAAAATGTTCTTGCAATTGACAAAAATGAATGATACTGTTGTTACTCAACATCTATGTTAACTGTGTGTTTCTCAATTCTTTCTTGGTTTTGCCACAGTTTCCATGCAGAATCATTAGGAGACCCCACACTGGAGGTGGAATTGGAGCAAGATAGAGAGGCTAGGAAGGTTAGTACTTTGTTTGGCCCACCATGCATATTGGTGGTTAAGGTAAAGGGAATGTGTTGTAATCTGCACATTGAAGGTCCCTTAAGGACAAAACTCAATTGCTGGTTGATTCCTCCAATTATATAAAGAGATGAAGGCTGAAGCAAAGCTTGCAGAGAACTGTCTCACAAGGAAGGGCAGTTTTGATTGACCTGGCTATAGCAGATGCTCTTCATGGTTGGAGTTTTATTTCTATGCCAGCACAGAATGTTAGGAACTATCTTAGTGTTCTGCATCACACAGACTTATAATCCCACAAATTTTGGCCACTTAGTAAGCCAATGTTCAATCCATTCTGCTGAAGCATAGTTAGTCTTTAGATTTGTCCATGGGCTTATTGGTAATATGCACATACTATACCAGGAGCAATAAGTTGGCAGCAGAACTTTTCAGCGAGTGAAGAAAACCAATGTTCGCACATACAGAGAACTTGATGTTTCTTCTAATTTGCTGCTGGGACCCCTTGGTTTAATTGCAGTTGTCCTTGACAATACAAGGATAGAAAATTGAGGGGTTTGGCTAACATGTTGGCATTGTTTGGATGAAAAAGGTGTTGGAGAGTGTTGTTACCAACCTAAGAACAGGGGATTGTGTACTGCGGCTCCAATCCAAAAAGATACTGAAGCACAATGTTGCACTGACTAACTCATATGTGACAAATTTGAGGCAAGTTGGATACTCTTGTTTCAGATATCATTTCAGGTCATGGCTGTGCATGCACCTGAAATAATGGGCTTGATGAAGACACATGTTCTGGAGAGGCATCTTAAATGTATTGACATTTTCAAACCTTCTGTTCCTGATCTTCTCCTGGAATGAAACTGATTAGTCATCCTTATGTTGATGGTGCAGGGGTCAGCATTCTCTAAGGTTGGAGACAACAACACCATTGCAGGGCTCTGGAAACATCTCTAGCAGGTCAGCATTCCAATCACATAGTCTAGTATAGAGTGTGGCTTGCTCTTCACATGGGGCAGATGTGACATAAGCAGATGCTTGTTTGGGACTGACCTGCAATGAAGTGGTAACACATGCTTTTAGGAGAGTTTTGAGAGTTCATTAGGGCAGCTGAATGGGGGCTTGAATGTAATATCAGGCCTTGCAAAAGGGAGGGTATATGGCATGCTTATATGTACACTAGATAGGCCCTTTTTATGGGTTGTATTGGCCTCATTTGCAAATGGGACTATTGGTGGCCCGGGATCAGGGCTCAGAGTATAGCAACTGGTCCAGGTCACTGGGCCTGTCTGGTTTTGTTATCAGATTCTCATATGTATAGCAGCACCTTGAGAGATGCTGGGATATTAGTGCTGAAAACTTTCTCCTGTGACTCTCACCTTCTCCTTTGAGCATAGAAGGTTTGGGATGGGTCTCATTCCATTCTAACCTCAATGAAACCCTCTTCTGTAACAGTTTCAGCACCAACTTTCAAGGAACCCAAGAGCTGTGTGTGAAGGGCTCACAATGGATTGGAGAAAGAAATGTGGTTGGTGCATCTTACGTAACAGATTTGAATCAAGGTAATCATGTAAGGTGAGTAATTGATGCCTTTGAGTTAGGGGTCTGGCTGCACACATGATGTGCATGAAGACATCATCCCCAATGTAGGCTTTATGTTAGTGCATTCATAGGCAACATGTTTCTCAAATTTTACTTGGGTTTTCACTCTGTGTAGCTTGGAAGCGAAACATTCTGTGAAGGGAATTGCGGAGATGACTTTAAAGCTCACAAATGACTTACATGGTGCCCTCCAACTTTGTGTAACAAGTTCACACACCAGAGAATGTACTCATTGGGGATGGACATACAGGTCAGCTTTCTCTCGCATTTGCTATGGGTTGACTGTACATGCAGATCTTTTTACTGGGTTTCCTGTTGCTTCTGGAAATGCTACAGAATGTAGGACACAGATGTTTATACAATTGTTTTGAGTAGACAATATTACTTATCTACATGCATTGTTGTGAGCTAATGAAGTCAGTAGGGAATAATGCCAGCTGGTCACTGCTATTCATGAAGGTGATGGTCTGAAACTTTGTGACACTCATTCTTGTCATGCTTTGGTTTGGCTGAAGTTGACAAAATGGCTACCTTCAAATTGTCTATCTGGAGTTTTCTCTGCAATCTGATTGGTATTTCACAGCTGTATATTCTGACATTTTCCAGGGTGTCGTCCAGGACTTCTCTGTGAAGTTATATATTGGACCATGGTACTGATCAATCCTTCATATTGCACACAGGAACGGTTCAAGTGAAGAGCAATGTTTAGGCCTAGAGTGGAGGCATGAAGTCTCACCTGAAAAGTATTTTGCTGTCCAGGCATCAACAAAAAACTGGAGGTGGAAACTATGTGCAGATATGCACATGCCCTCAGGCACAGCCCCCAAATTCAGGACTTTATCCCTGTAACTTTGTATATCAGTTCAGGTCTGGATCCAATAATTATTTATCCCAGATGCGTTGTCCTGGATCTCACACCATTTGTCATGATAATTTCCATTTGTTAGGGGGCAATGGGGCAACAATCTGTCCTTGCCATTGTGAAGCATTGTGGGCAATGATCATTTGTTGGACAAGCAACAGCAAATGGTGTTGAAGGCAACACCTTCGGTCAGCAGGTGGAAGCTGTTTCAGGGTTGTTGAGGTTTGTAGACAATCCAAAAGCAGACCCAGTCCATTACACAAAGTTCTGAGCTTACCATTGTTTTATTTTTTGGTAAATTTTTGCACCATGGCAATAAAAAAAGATCTGGTGTGAAGTGTAAGAAGGGCTTTTTTGGGGAAAAATGTGTTGAAGTCAACAGATTTTGAGAAAAAAAGTCAGAAGTTGCCACATTTAGACAAAACCAGAACAAAGCAGGATTTAATAAAATTTCTACTTTGGTGGCTGACCTCTAGCTAACTTCAGCTCATTCCTCTTGTTGATGATAATCAGTCCACCACTTGAGTAGATTGAAAAAACAAAAAAAAAATTGACCCTAACAGCGTCCTGGTTGTGAAAGGATTTTGTTCTATCTTTCACAAAATGAAGATTTGTACAACTTTTCTTACACCTAATGAACTGGGAATCTGTGTTTAGTAAAAGAAGCAAGGAACTACCTACCAACATTAATAGAATGACCAGTTGTGTTTTTGTTTCCAAATAATACAGTAGACTCCCATTCTAAGGAGGAAGCCAACATCTTGTTGAGCATGTAAGTGACGTCGTTCATGTTGGGTCTCTCTGCCAGATCTGAATTCAAACATGCTTTTGCCAAGGTTGCAGTGTCACAGGCGGTATCTAGTGGGTATGCATTTTGCAAGAGTGGGTCCATCCAAGCTTGGAGCTTCGTCTTGAAATTCTCACCTTCGAGAACCTCCGCCTGAAATAGAGATGAAAGTAGCCTTTCTTCCCCTGATGCATAATTGTTGCCTTCTAATGGTGATGACAGCTGCCTGCTAACCATTGCCTCCTTGCCTGAAAGAATCTCCAGCAGGACTACACCAAATGCATAGACATCAGCTTTGGCTGTAACCAAACCATGCTCAAGATACTCAGGAGCCATGTAGCCCTGTGTGCCTACAATGTGCCTGGTTAGCATCACTGGCGTTCCTACTCCTGGATTGCTGCCATTGTCTGTAGATTTTGCCATTCCAAAGTTTGCAAGTTTTGCTCGAAAGTCGCTATCTATAAGTATGTTGCTGCTTTTCACATCTTTGTGCACAAAGCCTGGATTCGCATAATTGTGGATGTAGTCAAGGGCAGATGCAACATCCAATGCGATGTGAATTCTCGTAGTCCAAGGCAAGAATGGAACGCTCTGTGAGAAACTGGCTGTTGTTGGATCTATCGCCATACCGTGCAAGCAATCACTAAGAGATCCATTGTCTGCATACTCAAATACCAGGTACAGATCCTCTGTGTTGTTTGTACTGATCCCGATCAGTCTCACCTACCAAAAAAAAAAAGCCCAAACCATGCAAGTCTTCATTTTCAGATGAGGAGCAACACAATCTTGAAGTTGGTTGATGAATAACAACAGGATCTTGAAGTGGTGGAGACAAGGATTGTGAAATTCTTCAACAAAGAGTGAGAAACAAGTTGAAGAAGAGTATGGAGGTACTAAGAGTGTGATGGTGGAGCAAATATCCTTACCAGATTAGCATGGTTGACTTGTGTTAGAATCTTGAGCTCTTGGGTCATATTTTCTTTCGTCAGCTTGATTGCAACCAACTCTCCATGCAGGTTGCCAAGGAACACTGATCCTTGTATTCGGTGGGTATCACTGAAATCCTCAGTTGCTTCTCGAAGTTCTTCATACGAGAAAACTTGGAGCTTGTCAGATCCCACCACATCCAATAGCGCAGCTACATGGGGCTTGTCAGATCCCACCCCATCTGATCCCACAGCTCCGGCATATAACACTTTGGTGGGGGTTCCTTCATCATTTGTTAAGATACTCCCAGATTCCAGATTACTAGATTCTTGTCCATATCCATGTCCAGTTCCCTGCTTCTGTGATCTGTGACAGACAAGGAGCACACACATGATGCCTCCTGCCCCCAGCAGTGCAAAGATCAAACCAGCACCGATGCCGATACCAATCCCAACATACAGTTTCTTGTTGGAGGATGATGATGATCCATTCCCAGAGTTGCTGATTGTAGCTGCTGGAGAAGGAGCAGAAGCTGGGGCACCTTGTGGATTGAAGTTGATTGAAGATAGAGGAGGGAGATTGACAAGAGGAACAAGGAGAGTGGTAAAAGCTTCTAAAGTGCTTTCAGTGCTAGCATTGAGATCATTTGCAGCTGCTAACTGTGCAGGAGTGAGATTGAAATAGGATCGCACCACACTGAAACTCTCAAGTGGGAAAATCACAAAAGACAGGATGAGCTTGTCTCCACGCCTTAGCTGTCTTCTGGAAGGGCATGCACAGTTCAAGGGGACTGAAAAGCTGGCTCCAATCGGGAGATTATTGGGGTCAAGAGTGGGATTTGCAGCTTCTATGGCTTGGTAAGTCGTCAAACCCTCATAGTAATTTGCTACTATATCGAATGTATCACCAGAGTTTATGGTCCTATTAACAAGTGTTTCATAGGTTTGGGTGTTGTTTCTATTCTGGCAGCTGCAATTCACAGGGATGTAAAAGGGTGTGGCATAGGCTACAGGAGCTGCAGTTGAGCTAGTGAGATTGCTCAAACCACTAGCGTTTGCAATTATACTGGCCCTTGTGTTGAAGAGTGTGCTTACAGAAGTTAGATTCTCGTCGCTGCTCTTTGTCCTGTACAAGATGCTGGTGCTGCAAATCTGCTGTAAGCTTGTACATGTGTAGATGTTGCTAGAAGCTGCTTGTTGGGCACAAGCTCCGTGCATCATCATCAGGAACAGCAGCAGCAGCTTCAATGGAAACCCAAACAAGACCTGCATCCGGTTTGCAGATTGCAGAGAATCGTCGACAAATCTTCCACGCCCAATTCTACTAGTGTACAACAAACCCATCGATTCTTCATGATGGGTATTCACAAGATCATCTCTTCTTCTTCTTCTTCGTCTTCTTCTTCCGCTCATCAAATTCTGGACCTCATCTCCATGTCGGAAATCTTCCGCCGGTAACATCGCTGTGTTGTTACTTATTGCTCACCCAAAGAAAACCCCAAAGGTCACTCTAGTTTTCTTCCTGCTTCTAATTCTTCTTTCACCATGCGGACGATTCTTTTTCCTAACATGGAGGGCATTGAGAACTCTTTCTTTCTTTATTTTCTTTCTTTCTTGCGCTCCTCAAGAAACAAAAGCATGACCCATCTGCAGAATTTTTTTCAGACTGCACTACGGTAGAGCTGTGAAAGGAGGATCTTCTGGGCTGCAAAACTTGCGCAAAGGTGCACCACGCTCCTTAATGTCACGACTCCGCCGCGTCAATTCAATTGTTATATTGTTGAAAAACCCAATCTCTGCAGAGTACAAGGAAGGCGTGGATACTGACTAGGGAAATTCCTGAACTTAGTCTCGCACCCAGCAAGCGAAAACAGCATCCAGCACGCGCGAAAGACCAAAGCCGCCGACTCTGGACTTTTGCGAGTGCGCGCGGAAGCAGCGCCGCAGGAAGACGCAGAGAGAGAGAGAGAGCGAGCGAACGAGAGCGAACGAGAACACGAACGAGAACGCGAACGAGAACGAGAACGAGAACGAACGAGAACGCGAACGAGTACGAGAACGAGAACGAGAACGAACGAGAACGAACGAGAACGCGAACGAGTACGAGAACGACTGACGGCGGTTCACGTTGCACGCGCATAGCGGTAGTGAAAGCGCATTGGGGGAGGAAAAAAAAAAGTGGCTAATGGCCACCGAACCAACAACTAATGATCGCCACTTCTTTGCCAAATATTTATTTTATTTTATTTTATTTTATTTATTTATTTTCAAAACCGAGGTTCCATAGTTTCAAATCTAAAATTTTAAAAATTTCAACAATTGATGAGAAATTAAGAATTTGGAATTCGATTCAATCCAAAGTTACCATAGCAATGTCGTTCCCATTTTATTTTTCATTCAAATAGAACTTAATTTTCACAAAATCAATTAATTCATTTTTTTCACATCATTATTGCCACCAAAAAAAATAAATCGGCATTTGTAGCGAGTGAACACCACCATGAGAGGAGGCATGAGACCCAAGTTTTAATTTTTTTTTCAGAATTTCAACATTTGACAAAATAACTATGCAAAAGTGTACACTTTTGTAATTGTGTATTTTGTTATAATAACCCAATAAATAAAAAGAGTCAAGGAAAACAAAGGGCCAAATTGGCAAAAGCCCAGACTTTAAAGCTTCACGCCATCATTGGTGGTTGTGAGAAAAAAAAGAGGGAGACACACAATTTTTTTATTAAAAAATAAAATAAAATAAATATTATTAGTATTAGTCTAACTGAAAATCAATTAATATTTTATTATTAATATTTGTCAAAATAGTTGAAATCAAACTTCCCATCTTGTGCAAAACTATTTATTGGGTTATTATTACAATTTTATTATTATTATTATTATTATTATTTGTCAAAATTGTTGACAATCAAACTCCCCCAACTTGTGAAGAAGCATTGTGCAAAATTAGGTCAACTTGTTGATTATTCCATGGCAAGCTCGAGGAGGGTTATTTCAACAACATTCGTTGCCTTTGGTGCCAAAGAGAAAGTTGCAAACAACGGATTATTCGGTCAAGTACACACACCCCGTGCATGCCCAAGTCATGCTTACCTAAGTAGAATCCGCTACTACCTATATAGCCCTCCTCCAATACAAAATTGGATGACCTTTGCACACGTTGGCCCACACAATTTTTTATGATATTTTGTGGCAAAATACAACAACCAAGGACCAAACATACTAAGGAACGGAATGAGCTCCGAAAGGATCTATTCCACCTAGCAATGTGACAAACCCCCATTATGATGAATCATCATTGGATTGGGTGGTACCGAATTCAACGAGGGTGTGTTTTCCAAAGCGTAATTTGTTGTTCTCACCGTGGATTCATCCCATACACACACCCTTCATCCTCAATGCTTTTTAAAAAAGGTAACCGATTCTACAAAAAGTTGAAAGGAGCACATGGTTGCCCTATCCCACCTAAGCAAATTTGACTCAAATGGTGCAACCAATTATGTAACCGGATTTGGGTCAATTGAAAGAGCAATTGGTTGTTGCAAATTAATAATAATAAGTGTGAAATTTGAAAGTATAAATTTATTTATTTATTTATTTTTATTTTTATTTTGAAAAAAAAAATTTGGGGGAAAAAAAGGGTTTTCACTTTTGATCATGATTTCAAGTGGTAATAATGTGGATATTATTCATTGTTGATGTGGTCTATCTTGGCATCTAGTTGCATAACAAGAGTAACAAGAGTAATGGACGGTCTTTTCGGTGGTGGTG
>Ga0116228_10003478_pt1 | contig 13816 bp, 8 predicted proteins | sample S1TSphfallax_2_FD_89694 | JGI IMG/M metagenome (GOLD analysis project Ga0116228, IMG submission 89694) | Host-associated microbial communities from peat moss isolated from Minnesota, USA - S1T2_Fc - Sphagnum fallax MG | ecosystem: Host-associated > Plants > Peat moss > Unclassified | place: USA... | reverse complement strand
CAGAAGGAGTATGTTTGTGGTGATGGCTACTACCATCATGGATCGGGAAGCTGGATCTTTGATCATGCCAACATGCACACAATGGTGCATAAGCACATATAGTAATCTAGATAGCAAACACTACTACTACCGCAATCTTTGCCCGTGTTGGACTAAATCACCATCAACCCACAAATTACATCTCCAAGAAATTGTCAATAAGCTATATAAAATGGTTTTGGCCTAGCATTTTTTCACAGTGTGCTGAGGGTGGTAAAAGTTATAGCAAAGATTGTGTACCTGCCAGAGGTGCGTGCACATTTGCCATAATTGCAGGTGCACCTGCCAAAGGTGCGTGCACATTTGCCATAATTGTAGGTGCACCTGCCAGAGGTGCACATTTGATTGCAATTATGCTGAGCTAAAACTATTTTCCTGAGCCAAACCGGCATGGTTTGGCTTTTCTTCATCCAATTTTAGTGTGCATGATCACATGTTGATCACTGTTGGAGATGCTCTTAGAACTATAATTGTTTGCAGAGCTGTTGGTTTGCATGTGTTGTTTACCTTGCCAATCAGGACTTCGTTGGTGAAGGGCCCATAAGTATCAGAGGTATCCAGCAAGGTAACACCCAACTACTCCACGGCATAATGGATGAGCTCCACAATCTCTTCTTCCGACCTTGCGGGTCCGTAGAAATAAGACATCCCCATACAACCCAATCCCAAGCGAGAAACCTCTAGACCTTGAGAACCCAACTTCATTCGTGGCACTGGCTGCAACAACGCCATTGCTCCCAACCCTAAAAAAAAACTCTCTATCTTGTAGGAATTTGTGCAACATCTATCTCTCTATCACCGTTGACGGATCCACGCGGAGACATGGGGGAGAACAAGTAGCATGCAGAGAGACCCTAATTGGCATCCTTCTATTTTTAAATAGATGGATGGCAGGATGGATGAAATGTCCATCCAACTTAAATAGACGGATGATGAGATGGATGAAATGTCCGTCCAGTTGGATGATGGGACAAATTCAGGGGAAGCTTCTGTCTTCCTTTACTATATGTAATTTTGAGAATGGATTAGGCATTTTAAATGGGGTACATGGAAGGGGACAAAGTTTTATACTTGTCTCTTGCAAATTGGAAAGGAGAAAAAAATAAATTAATGAACATGAACAAATGTGGAATGTTTATTGGTGGGAGGAGAATGAAAGGTTTGAATCCTTTTTTATGGTGGATCTAATCCACCATAGACTCTCGGGGTGCATATTTTTGTTTGGGATGGAAATCATAAGTACAAGGTGCACGTGTGGATGCCATACATCAAGTGCATCCATGGTGAAGCTACATCTCGATACATATCCACATATTCCATCATGTTGGATATGTTTGATGGCCTTGTGGAATTCTTCATTTGACCATGATGGACCTCAACAAGTATGACATTCACCTCTTTCATTATTTCCCTTTTTTGTGTCACTTTTGTTTATTTGTCCATGTGATAATGCATCCTATTGCAAGGCAATTGGAATTGGATCATGTCAAGCTAAACCTTGTAAATGAGTTTTTTCATCCAAAATATCAATATCATACCTTTGAAGTAATTTAAGGATGTCATTCCTATCAATGTTTATAAAAAATGTGAAAGCACATTTCAAAAGACTTGGCACTCTTTCAAATCTAAAATTTTAAAAAATATATGTAAGACATTCCATTCCCGCCATTTCCATGTGCAATAATTTCCTTCAAATTGTTAGTTTTTTTGTCCAATTTTTACAAAGGGAGTTGTTTATTGTAGTTGATATGGCTGTTGATCAAAACAAAACATTTGACGAACAAGATGCAAATATTCATGGAGAAAGTTATGGAATAAGATTAAAAAGACCATTATTCCACATTTTGTAAACACCTTCCTATATGTGATCCTTTCTTTTGACATAAGTTCCTATAATAGATACATGTTCATTATGATACAAATTATGAGCACGAAATGTTCATGGAAAAGCTTCAAATGTTAGTCTATCGTTTCATGAACTATGAGCAAAAATTAGCATGGCTCAAACAATGGAATGAGTTTGGTGTGTCGAAGGAACCCAAAAAGCTCCCAAAGTTCCCAAAGTAGGGGTTTTTGGAATCCTAATTTGACAAGTAGTTGCACAAGGCAACTTTCTAGCATTATGTGACTACACTAAATCTTGAATCACTTTTTCAATCTTGCTTCAAGTTTTAGGAATTAAATTCCCAAGATTAAACAATTTTTTTCAATAATTACAACTTAAAATGGATGCATTCAAGTTTGATGATGCAACAATTTTTATTTAAGCCTTTTAGTTTGAAATGTCTTTGGGTTGATTTCCCTTGTGGATTGAATATATGAGTGGAGGCTTGTTGTTTTCAAAACCTATTACTTTAAGGAGTTCAAATCCGAGGATGGCATACAAAGGAACAAGTATTGAGAGCAATAGGTTGGAGGAAAATAAATTCTTGAAAGATTGTTTTATAGGTCAGTATTTTAATATTCTAATGCATCTCCAACTTCTTGTTTTCAAAACCTTTTCACTCAACGTCCCTCTCCAACATATTTAAAACCTCAAAACCAACTATTAATCTTGATAATAGGCAAGGAATTCAATTACATCTACTTTGCATTTGGTGTTGAGAATATCCATGGAAGATTTCATATGAAACTTGGACCAATTGCCCAAGTTTTTGACTCTCAAAAATATTTAACTTCTTTGTAAGTGTTTTTAACATATTTTCCTTCTAACTTGTGTTCTTGAAAATATTCCCAATCTTTTCAAATTTTGGTGAAACTCCAAAGCAAACATCACCATGTATTTGCAAAGACACGTTCATTCCTTCATTTGGTTGACTATGGCCGATACATGGCTTGTCCTCAAGATAATACTCCAACTTTTAAGGTTGTTATATGCTAGAATAATGAACCTACAAGATTAAATGAAAGACTACCAACCTTATGGGGGTGAAATATGGAGGTTGTAAAGAAAATTTTATCAAGTAGGAAGAAAAGCAAAAGCAAGCAAAATGTGTTTGCATAGTAGGTGGGGGATCATCCAAGTTCAAGCTTTGTTGACATTCAAGCTTGTTTTACCTAGGATGTTGATCTTAATGATATAGAAACAATCACATTTAGGAGAGGATTTAATTGGATTCTTGTGTTTTCAAAAAATTTAGAGGCTAACATTCATAATGCAATCCCATCTTTCAACGTACTCTAGTTATTTTTATTGTTAAGAATATGATTGGAAAGCTTGAAAATGCCTTAAATGTTGAATGGCCTTTTGTGGTTTTTGTTAGAATTTATGCATGATCCTAACTTGTTGGATATAAATTGATCATGGATTTCATCCACAAGGTGAATTGCATTAATGCTAGAAATATTGTCATTTGCAACTAATCACTATGCAACTAAAATGTAATTGGTTGTCATTTACAACTATCTTGGTCATGTTTGCAACTACAAATTTGGTACTGTATAATTTTTGGGCCATATGATTGTGTGTGCAACTAACATGCAACTAAATGTGTACAACATGGACACATGTCATAAAAATAATGGCCTAAACTTATACATATTTAAATTACTATACTTAATATATCTACATAGGATATATATAATAATATTATGTACTTCTAGTATTAAGGTTAACCCATGCTAACTTAGGCTAACCTAAATTAACCTAGGTTAAAATAACCATGGCAACAAATCAACATAAAACAAACTTTATGTCTATTTAAGAACTGGGCTTTGTATTGTTCAATAGTTTTTTTGGGGGAGTTTTTGACCCCCTTTACTTTGGGGGGCCATAACTTTCTCATTTCTAATCTATTTTCAATGATTTTTAGTGTGTTAGATGCGCCAAGAGGAGGGCTTCAAGTTTTGTTGGGACACCAAAAACAACAGAGCCTTCTCTTGGCTGGTATACTTTAATACAATAGTTACATCTAATGTGCAACTAGGTTGGTTCATAAGGTTTGCAATGGAATGTTTTAACCCATATCCTTTGGCTCCCAATTCTATTTGGCTCAATATATAAATAGGAGCAATAGTTATCCTGTAGCCAAGTACCAAGTGCCATTGGGGATGAGTGCATGATAAAAGCATGACCTTTATGAAATGGTTAAACTTAAAATTAAAATTGGATTATTATAAACCTACCTATATAGCCCTAACTACTTTTCAACCTACTTAATAGGGTTTAATTATTACCTACCTACCTAGGCAACATGTCAATATCTTGTTAGCCATAAGTTGGATGATTTAAACTTTATTAATTAATATTTAAAATTTTAAAAATAGGTGGGCCTTGATTGCCATGTGTCATTATATAATTGGTGTTAAATTGAACATGTGTCAAATGGTTAATGAACATTACATGGTGTGTCACGTGTCATCATCATAGGGGCAAAAACTTTAATGATTGAGATTAATCCAATGAATTTTTTAATTTTGAAAACACAAAAATTTAATTAGTGACACATGTCCATAAACTAGTTGTTTAATTTTTAAACATGTGTCATATTTTGATTAGTTGCATTGTAGTTGCAAGGAGAATTGCACATAAGGTGCAACTACATTTGGATTGGTATCTATGGATGAACATGTATATTAACACCATATATACATGTTGCATATGTAGTGGCATGTGCAACTTGTCTTAGGCAACTACACAAATTTGTAGTTGCATGTGTTGCATGCAATTGATTTTTAGTTACAAACGATAGTTGCAAAACCCAAACTTTTTAGCAGTGATTCCCTTTGAGTTTTTTGAATCCAAAGTGATTTTATTTTTCATGGTTGATTGATTCTAAATCCATGATGACTTTTGAATTCAAACATGTGTTCATGTTTTGTGTTCAAGTGAAATCAAAAAATAAAATGACCTTATTATTGGATATGTGTTTGGGAATCTTCCAATTCCCTTAGTTTTGAACACTAATTCCAAGATTTTAACTTGGAATTTAAAGGTGTTGAATTATGTTGACATGGTTTTTTATTGCAGATGTGTTAGGAATCTTCCATTTCCTTTGGTTTCAAACCTTTCTTTGAAGATTCAAGTTTGGAGTTCAAAGGTGCCAAATTATGCCGATTCAATTTTTATTTTTGCCAATAATTTTTAACAAAAGATGAAGCTATGTTGTTATTCCACTGATGATTTTCAAATGTTTAAAAAGGTTTGGTCCTTTTTGGAAAATTACTCATTTGGTGTTCCAATGAAATAAGTTGTTAATTATCTACCCCTTTATAGTAGCAAATGTTTTTCAATCAAAGTAATTTCCACCTCAAGTCTCAATCCTTTCAACATCGATCCTTTGTTATGTTCAATTTTTAACCAACCTTCACAATCTTTGTAAATTCTCATGAGTAGGGTGTTTTTTCTTGTGAAAAACCCCAATATGTTTTCATTCCCCCCCCCCCTTCCAAAGATATTTTGATGAAGTGAATCAACATTTCCAATGAGGATGTCTTGTACAATTAGATAAACAAAAGCTCAATGATCATGTTGAGGACTAATAAGATGCCTTTTAGGTGATTAAAGAACTTCATTTGGTCACATTTCAAGCTTTCATTGAAACATGTTCCAAGTCAAACTCCTTTGTTGTGGATTTATTTGCATCCATTAATATTTACATTTTTTTTTCCCTTTTTGGTTTTTTTTTAATAGAATTTTTTTTTTATTAATATATTCGTTGTAGGGAACATTATGAGGGCACACCACAATCTCAAATTGCCACATTTTGGCTGTTGAAAGTGATAGTGGGGTCCTTAATGATGTGCTTAAGCCTTTTTGTGAACATGGCATCTTCAAGGAGGATGACATTTTTTATCACAAGCAACCTTGATAAAGATTCCCTTGTTATGAAACAAAAAAATATGTTTTGGATTATGCGTAAGTTTTAATTTTTGCAATTTTTTGGATTTATTTTTTTTGGCTTAACTTTCTAGTGATTTACTATTTTTTCTTTTTTCCATTGATAAACATTTTTTTCCACCAATACCAAAAAAGCTACCATTTTTTGCATGTAATGATTTCCTCCTTAGCCCTTCTTTTAGCCCATTTTTGCCTCCATGTGCCAAGGCTTAGGTGCAAGCAATGGATTCCATGGCTTCACCACCTTCATTTAATATTTCACTTAATATGACATCGGTGTTCTTCAATACATTGATCATAAGACTTTGCATTGAATTAAACATTTATATTTATTTTAGTCTTTTTTAAGAGCTTAGGGGTGGATCCTATGATTGCCAAGGTCCAACTCTTATTTGTATAGATCATGTATCAATATTGTTGTGTTGAATTAGATTTCCAACCTTGTTTTCGAGTTTCACTTCCTTTTCATAGTCCACATAGAAAACTATGGACATTGGAATAACAATGAAAGTAATTTGAATGCAATGCAAGTTCAAATTCATGATATTCCCTAGAAAGAATTTATTGACCATGGGTACTTATTTAACCATGTGTTAGTTAGATGAACACCCACAATGTTTATATTCAATTTAAGAGTCGCATGTTGAATGGCCCATTTTCTAAATTAGGATAAGGTGAAGTTTTATTAACAAGTCTATAGGCATATTGCTAGAACTTAACATACCTTTTGATAACTTGTTGACAACAAAGTGGGAATACACCTTGTAACAAATAAATGCACCCTCAACCTCTTGCCCAAATTTTGATAAATTAACCCTTTTGTAGGTTAGTATAAGAAGTTGAAGGTGCCAATCATGATGAGTTTAAATCATTGAACACATTAATACAAAATGTGGGTGCAATTCATTAGCCTAAAGTATTATGGGGCCTTCATAGTAAAAATAGCTTTACCTAACCCTAAATCCCAACATGTGAACCACCATAGGTGAACTAGGTCACTATGTAATAAACCTATTTCACTATACAATTTATTGAATCTATTGTAGTAAAATTGGATCAGTATGTAATAGACTAAATTCATTATGTAATGTGTATAATCCAATCATAATTGAATTGGTGCCCTATGTTTTGGACCTAATTCATTATATTTTCATGAAATTAATTAATTGAATATTATGTCCTACTCATTATATTGTATCACCTATACAAAATTGGATCCATTTGCATAAATCATGTGTGTTCATGAATCCATTCCACAATTATGGACAATGACATAGTTCATAACCTAACTTTCAAAATCCATTTTGAGTAAATATTTTTTTCATCTTTTCATTTCCTTCTAAAAATGTCATTAATATGTCTCATGTTATTAAAAAATGAGTTAATTTTAAAGATTTCTCTCGTGGTACCAAAGATATATAAAGATATATAAAATCATAACCCCATTGAAAATTTCAATATGCCAAAACTTTTTTTCATTTTCCAAAGGTTTTCAAGTTGAAGGATCAAGAGTTTATTGGGATGGCATATGGAAAGGTATTGGTTCGTCTTTTGGTTTTCATCAAATCAATGGAGGTTAAACATTAGGTTTCTATAAAATATATTTATACAAGTCACATAATGTAGCACACGTCACAAATGCCAATGCCATGGAATTCATTCATTTGAATGTTCATTCATAACTTATATTAAACTTGTACCTAATTAACTTATAATCAAGTCTTAGTTCATTTATAGTTAACTTTAAATTTATTCTTAGTTAAATTATAATTAATTTATAATTAAGTTCAAGTTACTTCCCAATTAACTCATAATTAACTTTGAGTTGAAACATAGTTAACTATTAATTAACTTTTAATAAAACTTTTAATTATGTCCCAATTAACTTTAAATCAACTATTAATTAAGTCTTAATTAAATTTGATTAATTTTTCATTGACTTCTAATTTAGTCCTAATTAACTTTCAATTAACTCATTTAGTTGACTTTCAGCTAGAAAGGTTTTCAAGAAGTTTATTTACTTGATGCACACATAGAAGTTTCCTTGGAAGTTTCCTTGAGCTAAGTCCCCAAAGGGGTATAAATAGGAATAGGACCCCTCATTTCCTTTAGTATGTTCAACATTAATTTTAGGCACAATCTTGCACCATAGTTTTTTCATATTCTTTTCATGTCCATGTTTGCATATGTTAACATAATAAAGATTTGTTTTCATGTTGGTTTACACATCTCGTGTTCTTATTCTTGACTCGTGTTTTTGTTTTTGAATCACATAATTTGTCATGTTCCAAGGTTATTTGAAAGTTAAATTTAGACCTCCCATTTAGCCTTTGTTCTTGTGGTTTTCATGTTCTTAATAACATTTTTAGGTTTGCTAAGTGGTATTGGGAATAAATGAACTTGTTGATTCCCAAGTTTGTAATGGGATAAACCCAAGGCCATTATTTAGCACCCAAGAAAAAAATGAGGTCAAGACCTTTAAGATGGGACTATGACAAGTTTACAAGCAAGAATTCAAGGTGTGATCAACTCAATTTTTAAAAAAAAATGGTTAGTGCAAGTTAAAACCAAAAGTGTTATGTGAATGAATCACACGCAACATTTTTTTAAAGATTCACCATAGCCTAAACTTGGAAAGGAATCATCATTTTGTTTCTTATAACATAATTCATTATGACCAACAACATTAGCTACATCAAAATGATGAAAAACTCTCAAAATTCTTGGGAAGGAGTTTTTAATTTTTTCAAAAGTTGTAAACTTTGAAAACATTTTTTTCATGTTATATCACATGTTTAATTTGAATGTCATTTAACCTTTGTTTCATGGGTTTTAATGGTCAAAAGTCAAGTTGCCAATTTGAATCCTAAATTTGATTTTGACTTTTAATTTACAACCCAAATGGAGAATGCAAGTTCATTTTCGATATTTAAACTCCAAGACATTTACAATGGTATACTAAAGGCCCAATTTGGACATCATTTCTTATTTGCACTTTTGTTCTAAACATTCAAACTTAAGAAGACTTCAACTTGTACTATGGAAAAATCACTTGAAAATGTTAGTACTCACTTTCCCACACTTATGAAATGTGTTTAAATCCCATGCCATTCTTTTGACCCATTCCCTTTTTTGTTTTTATTTTGGTCATTGATTTAACTTTAGGATTATAACACTTAGGAATTTTGTTTGGTTTTGAACGAATTTCAAATTATGTTATTAATCAATATTCTAAGTAAAATATTTTTGGACCCTTGTTGATAATTGATCAATTTTTTAGTATTGAATAAACATTGGTTAATATTCAAATATTTGATATTTATTAATTTTAGTTATTCATCAATTCATACTTGTGTTATTTTTTCAAAAAATGAAATTGTTATATATATAATCATAATTTCAAGTTTCCTTGATATTATTACATTTTGCATGTTATGCATATGTAAGGTGAAGCTCTAGGTGTGGATATTCCCAAAATAAGAGGCTTAAGATGAGCTCATAGCAAAATTCAATGACCATTATGGCATGTATTTCAACCATAGGCTTTAAACCCATCATAAAACATGAAACAAATGTTATCGTGAACTTAAACTTTTTTTGATCACAAGGCTTAGGAAGAAGAAAGTTCTTATGTATATTCTTTAAAAGTGGGAGGGATTTTACAAAGATAAATATCATAATGCCTTGGCAACTTCAGCAACAATTATACTATATTTTAAAATGAGATTAAATTATTATTATTATTTATTTTCAAAAATAAATTTTCATGAAAGAAACATTTTAAATAAATTATTTTTCAAAATTAAAAAAAAAAGTAAAATCATTATTAAACATTGAAATGTTGAACTTGCCATGGTATTAAGGTAATCATAATTTCCCTCCCTCTTTCATAAGGAATAAATGTAAGATCCTTTTTTTTTGTAAGGAAATATTTATGGATATAACACGTAATACATATGACACCTTAAATGTCATATAAATATACGACCTTCCAAACATGCTAGGAAATTTATGGATGTGTTGTACTATAAACAATTTACTTTAGGCATGTGCTTTGTGCAAATGTTCAAAAGTGGCAACAATGAGCCAACACCCACCAGTGCACCATGAGGGATGAATGATAAGTGGTTAAAAAACAATTTTCTATTACGTTTAAGTTCCCTAGCTAACCATGGTGGTTAACTCAGTTGTTTTTTTTAACTATCTACCTACTAACATCCCACAAGCAGATTGTTAAGTAATAAAAACAACCATTATCTATGTATAAATCATCTACTTATTTAGTAATTATTTATTTTCCTACCTATTTACCTATATATGACACATATTTTTTACATAATTGGTTACCAAGGTGAAACCATATACTAAAGTTATTTGTAAAGTCAAGTGATCAAGGGGCTAGAATGGTTAGTTTCAATATAATAGGCCATCGAATGTTTAACTAGGAATGAAATTTTACTAAATGAAATAATTGGGACCCAAACTAATTTTTCCACCAATTTTGGTGGTAAACTAAGTTTCATCCCCTCTTTCTTTTTCCTTGAACACCTTCGTTATTGTTATATATTTTTTCATTGCTATTACCTATGTTATGTTTTTGTTCATTTCATGGTGTCAAATTTATTTATGTAAGTTTTTATAATTTCATGGTAGTAGTTTTCATGGTTACAACTTTCATCATATGTTTTTTCAAGGTTACACGTGCAAGCTTTAAGTTTTTTACAATTACAAGTATCACTTTTATGTATCACATGTGGCATTTTTCATGTTATATGTTCCATTTTTCATAATGACGTGTAACTACAAAATTTGCAATTCATGAGTTAGAGGAAATAATACCATTTGCACAAGCATAATCTTATGATTCTTGAATCCATGGTGTTGATTTTGTTGGTGTAAGTTTTCAAATTCTTTTGGTAGCAATTTTCATGGTTACAATTTCATAGTACGTTTTTTCAAGGTCATATGTGTAAGTTTTATTTTTTAATTGTTATATGTATCATTTTTGTTATTTAAGGTGTTGTTTTTCATGATTATAATTTATCTTTTTCATAGGGACATGTTGCTACAAAATTTGTAACTCATGAGTCAAAGGAGGGAAGAATACCATTTGCATAAGCATAATCTTATGGTTCTTCAATTCATGGTATCAAATTTGGAATTTCTTTATAGGAGTTTTCATGGGTATAGTTTTCATGGTATGGATTTTTGAGGTCACATAAGTAAGTTTTCAATTTTCGATGGTTACAAGTTTTGTTTTTCACAATAGCATGTGTAATGTTTTTAGGTGACATGTTATCATGAAATTTGCAACCTGTAAAGCAAATGATAACTAATACCATTTTTACAACATAATATTATGGTTATTCAATTCATCGTGCTAAATTTATTGATATAAGTTTTCAAACTTTCATGGGAAGAGTTTTCATGGTTACAATTTTCATGGTATGATTTTTCAAAATCACATGTGTAATTTTTCAATTTTAGTGGTTAGAATTTATTTTTTCATGTGGTTATAGGTTTCATTTTTCATAATAAGCAAGTGCAATTTTTCAAGGTGACATATTTTTTACAAAATTTTCAACCCATAAGGCAAACAAAGGAACACTACCATTTGTAGAAGCATAATTTTGTTGTTGAATGTCTATAATTTGCAATCTTTAGGTAGTTGTGATCTAGGCAAGTTTTCCCTACCTTTAATTTTTTAAGGGTAGTCATATGGGGCTACCTATAGTTGCCGTAAACAAATTGGTAGCCCCTAAAAAATGGCAAATGTATTGCTTGACCAAAATTTCTCTACTTGAATTGGAAAAAAAAACCTTCATCCTTTGTGTTGCTTTTGCATTTTTGGAAACATAGGTGCTTGGAATTGAATTCCATTTTTTTAGTCTACTTTTTGGAATTAAAATCCTTTACTATCATATTAGATAAATTGCTACAATATAATTAAAAAATCCCTATTTTAAGCTTTTAAAAATTAGGAGGGAAATTAAGATATAAACAAATATTTGGAAAATATTCATTTTGCTCCTTCCACAATTTAAATCTACACAAGAGTCAACTTTAAAATTGTACAAAATTATCATGGATATAAGTTCCAATTTTCATCATTACATAACCCATTTTTCATGGTTGCATATGTCATTCATGACAATTTTACCATAAAATTTACAATTCACAAATCAACAAAGGAAATATTACTATGTACTAAGAATGAAATGGATAATTCTGACTTGACTTATAGATGTAATTTGTAGGTATATATTTTTCTTGGAGATGTGAATATATGAAAATCATGAATATTTAACCTCAAAGAATGGGTGGTATGTTTATGTTTGATGTATGTAAAACTATAGTATAGGTAGTTATTTTGAACAATTAATATTTATTTGCACAAGTACATCAAATAAACATCTCAAATGACCTTATAAAAAATGTATGTAATATTCATGTGAACGTAGATGGGATATAAAACCTTACAATAAACCAGATAAGTTATGGATTTTTATAATAGTACTTGCAATATGAGGAGCCAAAAAATGATTTATGAATTTCAATCAATGGTTTTGACATTGTCACCTTAGAAGCATTGTGCCCTTCATCCAAGCACGTCTCCAAGTAGTCTTGGAATCCATATTGAGTATACCTATTGTATAAACCTATGTTGTGTGGCTATATTGCCTTTTGTATCTTCAAGTATGGGTGTCTAACTTTTCCCCCAAAAAACTCTTAGAATAAAGGTATATTGTTTATCATTTAAAAAAATGAAAGTGAGGTCCAAACATAAATATTTTAGGGATCAAGTAGGGCCAAGTGCCTCATCCATCATATACATGTTTTAGGGTAAATGGACCAAATAATTTATTTTTAAAAAAATTGAAGAAGGAAAAAATTGGTATACTTATTTGGATTCAATTTATACTTTTGTAAAAACACTAGTTTTTTCTTGAAATGGTTCAAATTTAAAATGCATAATATTAACTTGTATATGTACATATAATTTGTAGAAACACAAATTCTGATGTGAATTATTAAAGAATTTATAATATTTACAACCAACTTGACAAGTGTTTAAAAAGCCATTTTTTTCAAATATGTTTGTGACTATATGCTTACTAGATACAAAGACCAAAGAACACAAAGTAATTTTGTAAGTACAATATCCAAATACTTTTGGATTATCAATTTAATCCTAAAGCTTCATTTATAGTTAGGGTTTAAGGTTCTAAGTAGGGTTATGGTACATGGTATATAAGGTGTATGTAGTCAATATGTTACATAAGTATAGACCTTATGTACCCTAAGACCTACATACCTAGTCTCTAAAATATATTCATCCACAAATGTAAATAAACCAAATACATGCAAAAAAGGTGTGAATTAATAGGCTTAAAGTACATCAAGTTTGAGAAAATAGGTTATGTTATATCAATTTAAATATGTTGTACATAGTTTATGGGTAATTAAGGGTAGAGAAAATACCCACACAACATCAACATACACCTCAAAGTCTCCAAAAAAAAAAAAAAGGAACATGGGATTAATTTGATTAATTATACCTTGAAAATAAGTCTTGACAAGGGGCTTGACAATTACATTCAAAACCTAATAATGGTAATTGCCAATTACAAGTTGAAATTTAAAAAAAAAAATTGCAACTTTTAAGACCACATAAAAAACAAGGAAACTAATAACTTTTTAAAAAATGTATTAATTTTAACTAATGGTAATATATTCTACAACAAATATTACCACCTATTTCTTGAAGGTACTACCACATAGAAAAACAATAAGAAACTTTGAAAAGATGCAAAAATAGAAAGAGGGTTGAAGTTATTTGCCATCTTCTTATCACCACTATGTTTAATCCATGGGACTACTATAAAGTGTAGGATGCCCCATTTAACCTATGTCTCTTGAAATCCACTATTTTCATAT
>Ga0116228_10003477_pt1 | contig 13818 bp, 13 predicted proteins | sample S1TSphfallax_2_FD_89694 | JGI IMG/M metagenome (GOLD analysis project Ga0116228, IMG submission 89694) | Host-associated microbial communities from peat moss isolated from Minnesota, USA - S1T2_Fc - Sphagnum fallax MG | ecosystem: Host-associated > Plants > Peat moss > Unclassified | place... | reverse complement strand
CGATTGGCAGCCCGATGGCTAGAACTCATGGTCACCGCCTTGGGGCCACCTTGCAAAGTGGCTAGGGGTTCAAATCTCTATATGGGAGCCTAAATTATTTTATTTTATTTATTTATTTAAGGTAAAGCCCTAGGGAGCTGAATTCCCGAAATAAAATTAGTTTCATTCTACTTTCATTATTTTTTTTTATTTTTATTTTTTGAAATTTCATGTGTTCATGTTTTTAATGTTAATTGCACAACTAATTGGCTTTGTTCGTTTCAAAATGTGGCCTTACATGTGAAAATATTTTGATTTATCTTACATTTATTCACTTATATTCACATGATAAAATATAGTATAAATGATGAAATATTTTGCACCTACCAAATTTGTGAATAAAAAATTGTTTGTAATTCATGTTAACCCTACTTGGAAATCAATATTTCTCACAACATATATATCTTTCCTTAGTTTTGGACTAGTGTTGGAAGGGTATATGGAAAATCAAGTAATACTCTAATAGTTTTGGTTTCAAATATGCCTAACTTATTTTAAACTTGCCCTTAATTTCAATACCCAAATAAATACCCTAACCCAGGACTCAAATTTCCCCTAAACCCTAAACCCTATAGAAATGAAAGTTTGTAGAAATGATGAACATCAAATTTCAAACCCTTGGATTTAAACTTGAAATTTGATGTTCATCATTTCTACAAACTTGTGTAGATCTTGCCATGGCAAGGAATTCATTTTTTTCCCAAGGTTTTGGGTTTTGTTAGTTAAAGTTAAGGGTTCCTTTTCTAGGGTTAGGGGAATCCTTCTTTTTTTTTTTTGCTTAAACTTTCAATTGTGCAACATGCCAACATCCCTCCCCTCTCCTCCTCCAGCTTTGTGTTTTTGTTGCAAAACATTGTTGCCATTGTTCCCTTTTCATTACTTAAAAGGCAGGTTTAATCTCTTTTCTTTGTTACTTTTTTAATTTATTTTATTTTTTGGGTCTTCATTTTGTGTCATCTTGTAATGAGATTGTTCACTTTAATTCCAAATCTAATTCCAACATCTTTTTATCTAGATTTTGAATACTATTCATTTTTGTATAAATTAATTTATGGGAAGGTTTCACACAATCAGATCAAGTGATTCAAATGGTCAAAGCTTAAGTTTTGTTGATATCTCTACTGAGAAATTTTTCAAAATAATTTGCATCCTTGACATGATCTATTGGATCAAATGATTTGAAAACCATAGTTCATTTTCCTTGAATTGTCCACCAATTTTTTGAAGCTTTTGAATTTTACAAACCACAATTTTTTTTCTTCTAAAATTAAGTGATAGCAGCGATTATATCATATTGTTTGAAATTTGAAAAATCCATTTGATCTTTCCAAACATATTTGATTTTGAAATACAAATATCTCTCTAGTACTTAACAAAAAAACAATTCGAAAAAGTTCAATTAGCTAAGATGAATTTCTTGTACCTCATAATTCAAAACACGACCCAATGTGTTGCGGAATTGGGAAATGATGCTACAAAAAACAAGCCAAGAACATTCAAAATTGAGAGGGATTTACTATTATTTTAATTTTTTTCCCAGTTCTTCAAAACATGTACAAAGTTCCTTTTTGTGTTGCCTCCTTGAAGTATATTGAAACTTTTACACCGAGAAAAACAAACAAGATTTTTCCAAGTTTTTGTCCAAAACAATTTGCTAACATTAAGCCCTCACATTAAACCCAGTTCGACACTAATTATATTATTTTCAGAAATACTTTTTTTTGAAGGAAAATAAAGAATCTGATGAAATATTTAGGAATATATCATATGTCGAAATGGAATCCTCCAAATTAATTAATTAGTTAGTTATTTATTTATTTATTTATTTATTCAACCAACGTGTGTCAAAGTTGCCCAAGTTGGAGGTTAATAATCAGCAACAAAAGTTTTTTGAATTTTGGTCACAAAAGGTGACCTTCTCTCAAATGCGGTCTTAAAACAGCGAAGAAAGGAAGGAAGGATTTGTTGTTTTCTCCACACCCTTCGTTGCTGCTCTTGCGCAGCGGCCATGGCCAATGGAGCAGCTATGGCCACTGCGGCTATGGCGTCGCACGCTCTGCAACCTCTGTTGCAGCAGCAGCACCAATCTGCTCTCGCAAAACCGTGGAGAAGGCAGGTGGAGCTCTGCAGATTGGCAGCCGGACGTGTAATTATCAGGAGCCAAGAACCCGTTGAAATCCGTTCTTCGCAAGGAGGAGTCGGAGGAGGAGGACTAGATGGCCGTTATCGCAGAACCAATGGTGCACAGAAATCGAGAACTTCTGCTCAGGCTTCCGTTCTAGGAGAACTGAGGAGTGATGTTGTTGCAGAGGTGGAGGACTTGAGGTTGCAGGAAGCTGGAAGCGCCACTGGGGAAGAGAGCAGTGGAGCGAGTAATTGCGGATTAGAAGAAGTTGTAGAGGGCGAAAATGACGAGCGGGATGAGGAAAGCCGTGCAGTGGATGCGGATGTGGGGTCTAGCCTTGGAGATGGAGCAATCTCTGCAGGTGCACTTGCGAAAGAAGTTGCAAAGAGGCGCAATTTCGCAATCATCTCACATCCTGATGCAGGCAAAACGACGCTGGTACTATATTCAATTGCTTTTGTTTGTCTTCAACTGTTTTGCATGACTTTCTTTCAAGCTCCTAATAATCCTCGAAATTGTTCCAGTCCAAATAACTATTCTGCTAGGCCTGTGTGGGAATCTTGTCTTCAAGTACAAACACCAGATCTTGAGTACCCAATTCAGATTCTATGACACAAACACGTGATGCTTTCCTTGTTGGAATCCCTTTCTACCACGCATCCCTTACTTTGTGACCTTGTAGACAGAGAAGCTGCTTTTGTATGGGGGAGCAATTCATGAGGCTGGGGCAGTGAAGGCCCGTCGGGATGCCCGCCATGCAACATCAGATTGGATGGAGCTTGAAAAACAAAGGGGTATGTGACATTTCTTATTTGTTATAGCTTGTAGCTGGATTTGGATTTCAGGTTTTGGATTCATAGGTGAAGAAGTGGCCATGGACGTCCTTTGAGCTTATGCAGGGAACTTGGTGTTGTCGTCTGTTTGTTTGAACAGGTATTTCCATCACGTCAACTGCATTAGTATTTGAGAGCAAAGGATACCAAATTACCCTGCTTGATACACCTGGACATCAGGATTTTGGAGAGGACACATACCGGTGAGCTCTCTGCTTCCAGAGAAGATTTTTGGAGTTTCTTAAATCTCTTTTTTAGCTTCCACAAAGTGGTACAGAGTTTGTTGGTGTGATAATGATGGACTATAGCTTACTTCTCAATCAGAATGAAGAAAAATCAAGTACACACAAGAAAGGTGCTTTGGAACTAGGCTTACAGTACGTGGTTTTACCTTTGGTCAGGACATTGGCAGCTGCAGATAATGCAGTAATGCTGGTGGATGCAGGCAAAGGCTTGGAGCCCCAGACCCGAAAGCTTTTTGAGGTCAGTAATGAAATAGGCATTCTGCTGCCTAGAGTACTTGAATTCTTAAGAGCCCCCTTTTGAGCACAAGGTCTGAGTAGCTTGAGCTTAAGATAACTTGAGATGTCAGTTGTCATTGACTTTCATAATCATTCAGGCTGACACTGCATTTGTTTGTGATCTGTTTAGGTTTGCAGAATGCGCAGGCTGCCTATCTTTACCTTCATCAACAAGATGGACCGCCCTGCATTGGAGCCCCTTGAGCTTTTGGACCAGATTGAAAGGGAATTTGGGTTGTCAACGTACCCTGTCAATTGGCCAATTGGTTCTGGTGATAGGTATGATGATATTCTCTGATTTTCTTGATCTGTAACTTAACTGCTAATGCACTGTCTAAACAGTCCCTTGGGATGCATATGAGGTCTTAGGGTGGAAAGTATTCTGGACTATGTGAATTATGTATGTTGCATTTAGTTACTTTGCTTCAGAAAAGTGAGAGGACAAGATGTGTTAAGCATCATCTCAAAGTTTTCTGAAGCTTTGCATTGTATTTGTACAGATTTGTAGGGGTGTATTACAGACCTCGACAACAGGTACACCTTTTTGAGAAAGGAAAAAAGCATGGTAGCCAAGAAGCTTCAGTACGAGTTCTTCCCTGGGGTGATCCCTCTCTTGAAGATATTATTGACCGAGACCTCTTCCAACAGCTCCAGGTTTGTCTTGCCATGAATTTGTACAGATTTACTATGCTATTGTGTCCCGTGTATGACATTTCAAAGTACCAAGTTGCTTAATCATTGTATGTGACTGTTTACATATTATTGGACACAGGAGGAGATAGAGCTTTTGGAGGAGCTCACACCCCCATTGGACATGTCAAAGATTTATAGTGGGGATCTTTCTCCTGTGTACTTTGGGAGTGCTATGAACAATTTTGGGGTAAGCTTTTCTGCCATGTGCCAGTGGACTTCTGTAATGATTTTACAATCTAAATTGTTCAATTGCTGAGGCTGTGGTCATGGGAAGGTTCATACATGCTATGAGTCCACATCAAGGTCAAAAATGAAGTTGGAGTTAATGTTTGTAGGTGGAATTGTTTCTAGAGAGCTTTCTGGGGTATGCAGTTCAACCAGGCAGTCACAAGAGTGATGTTGGCGAAGTGGAGCCTGAGTATCCACACTTCACTGGTTTTGTATTCAAAGTAAGAACCCTTGTCTTCAACTTGAAAACTCTCTGAAAATCAAATGTGTTAAAGAGAGAGTTTTGCCCAGGTGGTTGCAGAATACCTTGGAATATGATTGCCAGTTAGAAAATTTGAAGTCTGCCACTCTTGTGATCACATTCTCTTATTTTCAAATTAGACTGCATGAATCTTGGTAAGATGCCACATTTGGTGTAGAACCTAAGTTAAGTCTAAAATTACTCAGTATGTTTTTGGAGTATGCAGCTCCAAGCAAACATGGATCCAAAGCATCGTGACAAGGTTGCCTTTGTACGTGTATGCTCAGGTCAGTTGTAGTCCATCAGTTCTTTTCATAGATGCCATAGATTGCTGATGGTTCAGTCTTTGAAAAATGTCATAGGATTGTGGAGCTTTGTTCCTACCTTTGTTGCCAAAGGTCTCACTTGTTTCAAAGATCATCAATCTAAATGAACCAATGTACTTTTTAATGTAAGTTTCAAGGTTACAATCTTCCATTTCTCCTATTTAGTCTTGTCTCAAGTCACATTTTGGTGTATGTTTGCAGGCCAATTCACCAAGGGCATGAAGGTGCAGGTGGCAAGAAATGGGAAGACTCTTACACTAACAAGGCCACAGAAAATGTTTGCACAAGATTGGACTACCATGGAGACTGGATATGCTGGAGATGGTAGGCAGCAGAAACTCAATTTTTGCTGTTGCATATAAACTCAGTATTACTCTAGAGAGCTGTACACAGATTTGCAGCAATGATGCAGTATTTCTGGTATCTTGAAGATTATAGCATTGTGCCCTATAAATGCACCTAAAAAGTGATGACCTAGAACCAAATAGGCCATCCTGAGACATGGTTAGAAATGATCCAGTGAGTCTGATGCTATATTCTCTATGTGAATCTCAAAATGGAAATAACTCACTCTTGACTGGGGGCTCTGTGCGTGCCTGTTTGCAGTGATTGGTCTTAACAACCCAAATGCTTTCTGTATTGGGGACACTGTATATTGTGGACCCCGTAGGACATTCCCAGGAATACCCTCTTTCTCGCCAGAACTCTTCAGTTACATGCGCAACCCCAATCCATCAAAATACAAACAATTCCTGAAGGGTATTACTGAGCTGCTTGGTGAAGGTGCTGTCCAGGTAATTTAGAGCCGTGAAATGGAATCTTATATGGTCTCAACTGCACTGCCTTCAACAGTTCATCTGCTTAATTCTTCTGCTCCATCATTGCTTCTCTTGTTCATGTTTGCTCATACAATCTCTTGGTTCAATGCTCAATGCCACTGTTCTCTGTCTCTAGATATTCTAATGACTTAATAATTTGTTTGATGAGCAGGTGCTGTATTCAGTGGATACAGGCAGGACAGATCCCATCTTAGCTGCTGTTGGGCAGCTACAATTTGAGGTGTGCTCAACTACCCTTCCATCTTGATGTTCAACCCTACAACCTTGAGTTTCCAAAGTTGTCTCTGGAGTTACCTACCAGTGCTTGCTCTATATGTGAGGAGTTTCTGCAAACAGGTGAGGTATAATGTAGAACATCATGTACTTGCAAGAATGATCCAGATTGAAGATTTGTGTGGAGTTCTCTGGAAGTCATTTTGCATTGTCTGTGGAGGTGGAAGAAGTTTCCTTACATATTAGAGTTGCTCCTGATGAACAGGTTGTACAGTATCGAATGCAGAGTGAGTATGGAGTAGAGACACAGCTGGAGCCTCTGAGCTTCAGCGTTGCAAGGTGGGTGACAGGAGGCTGGCCTGCCCTTGAAAAGGTGGGCCGCATCTACAACTGTGCTACTGTCAAGGACCAGGTAAGGGAGTTCCTTGCAAGGAATTTCAATATGCTTGTTGAAGAAGTCAACACCCTTGGATCAATATGCTGGCATCATGCATCAATCTTGCATCTGACAGTGGTTTACCATATGGAGTTTGAACAGGTGGTTCTTATACCCAGTCAAAGCAACCATAAATTTGAGATCTGACTTACATGTGTTGCACTTGTCTGCAGTGGGGGCGCCCTGTTCTGCTGTTCCGGAATGAGTGGAATGTTGCACAACTTCTGGTATGGATTTATTTCCCTCTTCTATATCTTGGTTCTTGTCTTGTACCTCATATGTTTAGCACCGTGTCCAGCCTCTTGGTATTGTGGTAGTGTCATTTTTTCAATGGCTCTTATCGATGAGTAAGACTCTTTCTTTTAAGGAGGATGTGATCAGGATTAAAAGAAGAAAAATGTCCACATGTTTCTCATATGGTGAAAGGTTGAAACCTGCCAACAGTAACAAGAAATTTGCAAACTCAGGCAGGGCATCCTTCAATTTTGTTAGGAAATATAATTTTGGATGTCATGGTATTCCTTACAAACATTCTCAGAGCTTCAACACTTGGAATTGTCAACTTGTGTGCAGAGCGAGCATGCCAGCATTGGGGAGCTTGCTCCATACGCCTTGCCACCTGATCAGACATCCATGAAGTAAGGATTTTTTCTAGTGACAGTATCATAATTGATTTGGATTATAGATCAGAGTTACATGTATCATTGAGTGTAAATTTTGCCTTGACCAAATTCTCTGGTTTGATAACAAGCACCAGAAGCAACAACATTCAAACTCCTTTTCCACATAAAAATCAGTTAAAAGCATCTCCATGCACACCCCCTATTTGGGTTTCTATCAGAGTTCATCACATCTAAAATACAGTGCTAATTATTCCCGCATCCCCAAAAGTGGATAGTAAAATGTCACCACCTTTATTGATCATTCTGACTTGCTGATCAAAATAGTCATTTCCTTTTACTGGCCCTGGTGGAGGGCATTGTATGCTGAGTTTACAGTTGACATCCAAACTGAGTTTCACACTACTTGACTGCTATACTTAATCCAAAATATAGTGTACAGCCATTGTACTTCTGTGGGTGGGGATGCCCTTAGCACCCAACAGGCATGCCCAAGGTGCCCATCAAGCATCAAGTGAATTTTAGGAGTAAGCAAGACATCTATCCATGTAATTGTCCGGCCATCCAATTCTTTAGCAAGCAAGTGAATCCTTCCACCTTCTAAAATAATATAAGCATCTACAACTCTTGAATCTCTTCAATTCCCTATGAAAGTTGAAACACTTAATCAACAGAGTCCAATTGTAAAAATAAGTTCATATTTCTTGAGCTTCATATGAATTGTTTTATGTAGGTGTATGTTTCCAACAGGTGACAGTTTGCCCTTGACATCATTAAGCTCCATGTGGTTTCCTCATTTTTCAAACAAATAAGCAAAAAACTTATATTGAACTTCCTAAGTGAGTCCTTTTGATGTTGCAAGTTTCACACAAGGCTACTAGTTCAAAATCTTCTTCAACACTAAAGTTTCTAGGATATTGAATGACGGGGATTCATATGCTTTGTCGTTGAACTAAACCAATTTTTTGAATAAGGAGGAAGATGATTGAAAAGCTTGTGGCCATGTTTATTCCAAAGATGATTATAAAATGAAGAAGTGACCATCATGTGTATCTGCCCTCCACAAATACCTTGTATAGAAATGAAGCCTCAATGTTTATATGGCAGGACTCTCATGGGGTCGAATGCCATGATAAGCCAATATCGATGCAATTCTATAAAAGCAACTAATTTTCGAGATCACCTGTAAAAACACTAACACAGATGTAACTAATTATAGAACATAGCCAACTGATTCCATTTATTCAATCACACAGAAAGGATCCAGTGTTAGAATTATCCAGAACTCCATCTTAGCCATGAGTGTGGGATTTACATGCCAACAAAAGTGTTCAACATATTGTATTGCTATAGAAACAAGGAGCTCCAATAAGTTCAAATGTCGAAATGGACAGCCATTGGAACTGGTGAAGACAAATTTGTGCAGGTTTGATAATTGAACCTCCAGATGCCTCAGGGTCTTTTCATTGTACCACGAGTGCTCTGTGCCAAGATTATTATAGTAATTTGTTTTTATTTCTGCAGGTTCTTGCTGCTGAAAGAAAGTCTGAATGATGATATAAGTACACTTGAGGTGGTGGTGTGCACAACCTCCCACTCTGCATGGAGAAAAGTGCCTAAATTGCTTGTCTTCATGCCAGACTAGGTAGTAGAAGAAACACTAACCTCTTTAAAACTAGAACATAAAGCATCTACCTATATGTCAGCTGTGAGATTGCTGCAGGCCTTTTTGTCATGAGCTTTCATGTGAGAGCCCCACAACCTTCTACATGCACTAATTTATTTTCTTCTATATTTTGAGAATGGGATTTCTTTCATCACCCAATATAGCCTAAATCCAACAAAAAAATTTGAGAAAAAAAAAACCAATGTTGTGCAGGTATCTTGTTTCTTCTACACCCTTAGGGTTGGGTAAAAATAAAATTTTCAAATTATTTTACTCATTGGGTAAGGGTATGTCATTCACCCATAAAAGTTTATCCATGCCAGATCCAGGTATATTCTGAATGAAAGATTTGTTAGGTTCAGTTCAGAGTTTGGGTACCCCCAATTAGGTACCCTTTTGTACATGTAACTACTGGGTATGAATAAACTATATTGATCTCATTATGCTCTTGGGTATATGTATGAAAACAAAATCAAGCATAGTTTGTAGAATTTGGAATTATGAGGTAAATTTTTCAAGACCAAAAACCACTAGGATTTTCCCCTTTGTTTATTCTAATTAACAATTTGGAATGTTAAATTAGAAGACACATTTGCAATTCTTTTAACTACCAAGTAGATTATAATTAGCATAAAAAAGTTCTCAAACTTGTAAAATACATATTACACATAATAACATCATTTAATCAACTTTGCAAAAACAAGGTCTATATAAAGTCTAATTCAAGGTTTAATTCCATACATTTTTCAAGTATCTATATCCACCTTTCATTGTTATCATGTCAAAATGTTCATTTGGCCTTTTGAAACATAAGACACATGATATGATTGTGGCATGATTATTGTTGTGTTAGGTCAATTATGAATGCACTTGAGTCTACAAAATAAGCTTCATGCCTCCCCAAATAAAACCAATCACCATGTTTGATTGGTGACCTTTGCATTTACGGTTCCAATTTTTCAACTACACTTGAACTTGCTTCACATCTTTGTTGTTGGGTAAATATCATTGGATTTTGTTGACCTTCACTAGATCAATGAGTTTGGCACTTGGCAACATTGATCTTGTGTTTTTGGGTCCACGATTATTTAGTTGATTACCATGCAAGGAGAGGCTTTTTGCAACTCATCTCCCACTATAACAATTGTAGTTGTGGTTCCATCCAATTGCTTAATGTTTACATCATCAAGTCCATATTCAATTTGAAATAATGAATAGAAAGTGATCCAAACATCTCATTCACTATTTGATAAAGACTTATTTTCTTCATTAAACAAGACATTATGATTCTCTTTAATTTTATAGGTATTTTTCATTAAACCAAGCCTAATATGCTTTACTTGTGATGTTGTATCCCATGGATATACAGTTTTTGGTTTTTTGCATCTAGTTTCAACAAACTATTGATGTTTTAAGCACATGCACGTGAACATAAGATCCAAACACTCTCATGTGTGCAACTAAAGGTTTATCATTCATCCAAATCTCGAAAGGTATCTTGTTAGGTATTATGTGAATGAACATCCAATTCAATCTGTACATCGTAGTAATATGTGCAACTTCACCTTAGAATTATGGGTGTACATTACATGTTTGCATTCAATCTATGCAAGATAATTTTGGAATGTTTTTCCTTTGAATTATCCACTTGTATTAGATTTAAATGCTTTTGCATTGTTTTGTTAGTTTCTTGTTTCAATTGATTAACACAGCTCTTGAAGCATTTTAGAACTTTTGACTTCTTGGCAATGCAAAAAAGAACTTGATATGTTGAGTGGCCATCCATAAAAACAATGAAGTAATGCTCACCTCTTATAGATTTAGTGTTAAATAAATTAACATGATCAATATGTACCAAGGCTTCAACTTCTTCTACTCAAGCTTGAATTTCATTTTTGGGCAATGGAGTTCAATGATGCTTATCAAAGGCACATCTTTTGCAAAAGATTAGTTTTTTCTTATTAGTTAATTTTGAACCATATACCATGTCTTTTGTTGCCATGTGCTAAATGGACTAATGGTTCACATGACCAAGTCTCCAATGCCACATTTGTAAGCCTTTTCATGAATCTCCTTGATTTTTTCCAAGGAAGGATCTTGCTATACATGTTGCAAATTGGATGTTTTTACGTTGATGCACAAGTGCCACATGTCATCAATTATGCACCCTTCCATGACAACTTGGCCTTGATTGATGAATTTACATTCTATTTTGTTGCAAACTATGTTAATGTCCATCTTGATAGTTCTAAGTTCTAAAAAGTAAATCTCCCCAATCCAAGGACATGTAAAACATTGGTCATTTCACTATCATGCCACTTGTCATTTAACTTGACCTAAATGACGACAGTGCCAATTTTAACAACATGGAACTTAATTACACCTATTCCCTTGACAATCTCACATTGCCTTGATATATATTTGTAGTGCTTGAACTAATCACATTGATAAGTCTTATGTTTTGTAGATCCAAAGTTAACAATCCATGCATTTTATCTCTTGAATCAATAATTGGTTGATCTTCTTGTTATCCAAGCTTTGTAGTTTGTTGTTGGCTTGTCATCCTTTTTGTCTCTTTGACTTTGTCCTTGTTCTTCGGTTTGTGAGGACATTTTTTCATCCAATGGCCCTTCTCTCCACAATTGAAGCATGAGGTAGCTTCTTGATTTCATATTTGTGTGTTGAATGTTGTTCATGAATTTAAATTAACAAATTTCCTTTAAATTGCAACTTGATAATGAATTTGGATTTCTTTGTTGCAAAAACCTTGATTGTGATATTGTTTACAAAACACAATTTGGCCTAACTCTCCTTGGTGACTAAACAAGTTGTTGACATGTCAAAGTTTTTTGTTGGACTATTTGGTACATTGTCCTAGATTGATAAAAGTGGATGCATCTTTCCAATAAATTATGAAGAACTTTAACAATAACAGTTGAATAATCAAAGTTATTGCTACCTAGGCTTCAAAACCAATTGATGATCATCTCAAAAATGAATTATTAAAATATTTTTTCAATCACTTGGCAAAAAAAGCTAAAGGCTTGATTGTTGCCTTCTCCCAATTGGTAGTTGTTGTAATTTTCAATGCTACTATAACAACATCACCTCCTATTGTCAAGGTTAATTTGTCTTCCAAGCTTGATACAAAATCCACAAGATTCTTTCTTTGAAACATAATTTGCATTTTACTTCCACATAATGAAACCTTCGCCATTAAATCTTTCAACATTGGCTAAGTCCTTAATCTGATCCATGTAATTGACTACTTTTTTGAATTTTTGATGATTTATAATACTAACACCAAGAATAAAAAGCAAATAAAGAAGGGTTTTTTTTAAAATAATAATTGAATGTGTCCATAAATATGGTTTTTTTTTCAAAAACATGGAAAACTATGAATTGAATTACTCTTAATATTTTCATGTGATGTAATTAAGACCAAAATTATTTTAAAAATAAGACTATATATCAATGTCTAGGCATGGGAGCCATAACCTTTTGGAAATTCTTAATTAAAAAAATAAATTGAAACACATGAAATTAAAGAGTGTAAATCAAGATGGTATTGTTAATTAACAAATGGTTGTTACATTATTAATATAGTCCAACATTTGGATCCTCCTAATTGACATTGTTATTATGTGTGAGGCCAACTAATGAATGGTTTGTTCTAAATTGAATATGAACATGCAGAAATATTCATGATTCCATGTAAAAATACTAACATGGTATGGCAACAAGCTCTAACCTAGGGGCAAAGCAAAAAAAGCCAAAATGCATGGTGATCCTTTACTATTTACTAGTTACAGAGACTATTTCATGAAATTAATGATACACAATTAGTAAATACATCACAAATTTCCTAGGGAAAAATAATTATGTAAAAATAATTAGAACTAGTATATAATGTAATTTAGATCAAATGTCATTTAAAATTTATTTCGACAAATGTTAAAATTATATTTTATTATCATAGTATCAACACAAACGTAATTATTCTTTAAGATGATATAAATTTTAAGTCTACTAGAACGATACAATTTTACATTTGTGTCACAAAAATTATGGTAAAATGACAAACCATTATTTTTTTCATCATCATAATCATGGAAATAATAAGTCAAAACCATTGTTCATTATGTTTATATATTTTCAACAAGCATTTTATCAACAATAGAGTAATAAAATGAAAAATACACAACAATGATGTGAAAACAACTTAATAAATCACATAAATTTAATGATTCATTATATTCATATTGAAATTTTGCCTAAAGAAATTTGTGATGTAATAGTTACTTCATCTAAAAGCATTCCTAAAAGTCATATGAAAAGTCTCATTCAATAGGTTTTTGATAATTTAAATTGCCAACATTGCAATACGTTTTTAGTGCATTGGCTAGTTACTTTGAAAGTGGCTAAACATTTTCAATTGCTCATTTCAAAAAAAAATTAGGGCTTTAATGTTTTTATATTTGTGAGTGTAGGTGTTGATTGAAGCAAACACCAATAACCATCTTCTTGGATTCACATTTTAAAAGCTTAGATATGGTGATAACTTTTATGAAAAGGGCAAAGGTTGTTGAGAAGATCTAAGAGTACAAGAGCAAGGCCCTCGTGCCATTTCTTGTGGTTGCATTCCTACTTTTGAGCCCTATTGTTGTTACATCTCTTGATCAACTTGTTCCATAGGAATTGTACAAATTTTGAGAATTGTGAATCTTATACTTGAAATGATTGTGGGTTTTTGTTTCCATGGACTTAGATGTTTTGCCATCAATGAAACATTTTATATGTGCTTCATGTTTAATTGCACGTTTGTGATTTCAAGTTGATCGTTTGAATTTGATATATGTGGTTCTACTCTAACTCAATTTCTACTTTCTACAAGGATTTTGCTCGCTTTCAATCTATGTCTTTTAGGGTTTGAAGTATCAAATAAAAGGTAAGATATTTTATAGGCATCAATCATGTGTGTTAAAACGTTTCCAAGCTCTACCTACAATCCCAATTTGATTCTCAATAAATTTGAGCT
>Ga0116228_10003476_pt1 | contig 13818 bp, 12 predicted proteins | sample S1TSphfallax_2_FD_89694 | JGI IMG/M metagenome (GOLD analysis project Ga0116228, IMG submission 89694) | Host-associated microbial communities from peat moss isolated from Minnesota, USA - S1T2_Fc - Sphagnum fallax MG | ecosystem: Host-associated > Plants > Peat moss > Unclassified | place... | reverse complement strand
TGCTTATATTGTTCCCTTTTTATCTTTATCATTTTATTTCCCAATTGGTCTTTGTTGGATTGGTCATTTTAACCTTGCAAGTGCTCAATTTGGGTCCCTTTTGGTTTGCCTCTTAGGTTCACCCTCCTAACTAATCTATGTTGCATTATCGATGACATTAGGATCTTGGGCCTCTTTTTTGACTTCAATTATTTTTCCTCATTTTTTTCGTAAAAGGTTTTGGGTGAAGATGTTCACCATGTTGATGCATTATCAAGGTTAGGGGATGTTGTGGTAACATTCGGGATCCTATTAGCTCCATTACTTCCCCTTTTTTTCAAGTTTTCATGCGAACCAACATTTTTTTTCAACCTTGTTGGGATTTTTTGAAAGGTTTATGGGCTTGAATTCTTTGGAGTGCCTTTAGGTTCTGCTAGTTTGTTGGCAAGTTTGTTTTTTCATTTTTAGTGGAGGGTTAAGGTTCATTTTTGCAAAGGGCATTGCTCCAAGGGCCTATTTAGGGAGTTGGCCTCTAATTGCCCCTGTCATAGCCTTTAAGTTCTGGTTAGACTTTCACCCACTCTTATTAAGGCGATAGGAACTATCGCAACCCCACTTTTGGAAAAGTGTGAGGATGACACTCACACTCCCGAAATGGGGACTTGGGAGTCCTCCAAGTTTCCCAAAACTTCAAAGTTCAATTGCAGGCGTCAAAACACCTCGCCTTGAAATGTTATTCATATCATTGGAAAACTATTGAAGTGTAGATGTCGAAAATGGCCTCGCGTGAGCCATTTGGACATACGCAGCACAAGTTGTGGCAAAAAGAAAGGTTGGGAGTCAAACTTGCAATTTGACTCTTGACCACTAAAAGTCGGGAATCGACCCGACCCCGATGTGTGCAGGTGGAGTGCGACACACCATTGGAAAGCTCTCAAGAAGAGCTACAAGTTTGCTTTAGACCTTATCCCAATCAGAGGTTTGAGCAAAAAGTTATGAATTCACAAAGTTTCGGGAGTCTAAACCGGGACAGTTTTGGGACTCCTCCTTGAGATTCCCGGGACAAAAAGCCATTTGGATGTAGGTGTCGTGGAGTAACGCAAAGAATACTATATGGGGGAAGGTGGTGGCTTCCCTCGAGTCCGGACCGTGGTGAGTCTTGTGAGTCTAGAGTCGCCCGTGGCTTGTCCTAACACTAAAGGTGTTCTAGAAGTTGAATTAACCAACTTGTTGGTTGATTTGATGCAGGTTCGAATACGTAATTAAAGTTTTCCCTCTTCCTAGTCCTATTTCGGAACTTTAACACGCCCTTCTACCCCTTTTAGTGTTAAGAGCTGGGAGCGTGCCCTCAAGTCCCCACAATTTCGTTGCTTTAGAAACCAAGGCCCATCTTGGGTCTAACTTGGGACTTGGGAGTGTGTTAGGAACAAACAATTTAGATTAACTACCCTTCCATTCCCATTTGAAGTTGGCATAAGAACTTTTTCCTTTAGTGGTGGTAGTGTACGTACCCCCATTTGAACAATTAATAAAAAGAGGAGTAAATCAACTTGAAGAGAATATTTCCAAAAAATTCCACGACTATTTTTTTTCTAGCATCATCTTAGATTTCCCTTTTGATTTGCATTAGGTGTGTTTGAAATATATTGTAAAGTCAAGTGTGGGTGCATGGTTGTCTACTCACCCAATGATTCTTTTTTATAATTGGCTTCACATGTTTTTTCCATTTTGTTGTGCATTTGGTTGGTTCCCCCATCTCTTAATCCTTGGTTTGTCACATTGCATTTGTGGCTCAACTTTTGGACCCTATAAAAATCCACCTTCTTCATTGCCCCCATCATGGGGAGAGGAAAAACTTACCATGATGTTGTTTGGGATGTTTTTACATCTATTTTGATTTCATGTTTTTTCATTGCCTAGCCTTTAGTTTTCGCGTTAGTAAATTGACATTGTGGTTTTAATGCATGGTGTTTAAACTTTGGTTGACATGATCATTATTGATCTCATTTGAATAAATTTGGTTTCACAAACGCTTATATTTTGTGAGGTTGATGCAAGAGCCATGGCTTATGTTAAAAATGGCCTTTATCACAATCAATACCCAATGGACATGTTTTTCCTTTTAACCATAGAGGTCTTTGGATGTTTACATTAGTAGGACAATTTTTTTCATTGATGTACTAACATGATGTGAAAGACAATAGGCATTAGAGCCTTCTTTCAATTTTGTGTTCATTTTACAACTAGAGGTTGTCATTGGCATTGTAGTGAATAGAAATGATCTCTATTTTGAAGTGTGTTGTTATTGTAGGTGAAAATTCTTCTAGGCTAGGCATTCTTTTAGGTGTTCTTCCCTTCTCTTTATCTAATATGCTTCCCTCAACTAGGGGAGATTTGGGTAACTGAATCCTCATTCCCTTAATAGTCCACCTTCTTTGGAGGTTTTTTCATTTGCCTAGACTTGGTTCCTTTTATCTTGTACCTTCCTTGCGCCCCCCGCCTGCCCCCCACCCCCCACATATTTTTTGGATGTTTTGTTTTATTGATGATTGACAAGTTTTCATCAATTAGGGTACAAATTCACTATTACATAACATTGAAAACCTAAGGGACCAAGGAAATGTGAATAAATGAAAAATGGACATGAAATATATTTTGAATAACATTTCACGGTGTAATAGAATTTGCACCATGCCTCTGATCTAAAAAAACATGATTGCGTCTAAATTTTAATATGTTAATATACATATTTTACAATACATTCACAACTAAGGCTCACACATAAATGATTTTTGAATTTCCATTGGACCTTTGGAAATGTTTTGAAGGCTCACCACATTTTCATGGTGATTGTCCCTGACCATAGTGTGAAGGGGGCCTAAACACAAAAGGGTTATTACACTTATTTCTTAAGAGTGGAAGGGGGCTTCCCTGTAGGCATATATGAATTTGCCTCCCACTCTCAAGGAGTACACATAAAATTCATCCTCTTTTCTAGGAAGGATATTCATTGAATCCACTAGGATATTGTTTAGAGTGCTTCTTGTGACTCAATATGCTCACTTCAATATGCAAAAAATTGACCTAAGGTACTCAATTTGGGCTCCATGTTGCTTTGCACTACCAATGACAATTATTAAATCATTTTTTGTGAACATAATAATTTTGTTGTAATCAATTTTTTCTTTTCAAAAGATAAAATTCTATAAAATCATTATATGTCATTTTGTTTAATTGTATTTTGTTTCATTTTTGTCAACAAAAATCTAATTCATTAAATAAATTCACAACAAGACACAATCAAACAAAAACATTAAAAAGGTGCAAAACAACCAACAAGAAATGATTCTAAAATGAAATTTGATCTATGATGAATTATAATCTAAATAGCTCTGAAATCCCATCCTACATCAACCGGTTCCAATGAAACATTGTCACTGGAATTATGAATACCTTAATTGTAAAGGTGACATGACACAACCAGACCTAAAGGCTCATTGTAAAGGACCAGGGTAGCCTGCTTCCACTTACATTCTACTAGATCAAACATTTGTCCCTCCTCTTTCTCTTCTTGAAGCCCTAGGCCGCCTCCTCCTCCCCTCACCCCCCGTGTTAATTGTTCAATGGCTTTATATGTAAGAAATTGAAAAGGTTGCCATTTTTTGAAAGGAAAAAATCACATGTGTCATATTTAGACAATAAGTTCCCATAGGTCATCAGAACAAGGCAGGATTCTAAAAGAATCTACTTTATTCTCTTAACTCTGGCCAAATTTGGCTCATTCCTTTTGTGGAGGATTGGAAATCCACCTACTTGACAAAATTGGCAAAAAAGACCTTGGTTATGGAACAACCTTGGGGGCCGGGGGGGGAGAAGAGGACATTGTATAATTTAAGTTGAGGTCCCACAATGTAAGATACTATTATCTTTTTACACTTTGAATAGTTTATCACCATCTATAATGCAAAAAACTATGATTAGCTTGAGTAAGTTTATTGACTAAGTTTATGAAAATCATCATTTTTGAGAAACATTCAATATCTCATCAGATAAGCATTGATCTAAGCTTACGCTCTTTTTGCTCACTTTGCTCTTTTTGTTGCTTCAAGCATCCAACTAATAGATATGCATTACTTATATATCGTAATATTGGAATGGATTTGACAACAAATTGTTGAATAATTAATTCAAATTCAAATCTTAACTTGGGCAATTAATTTTTTAATTCTGAAATTTTGGGCAAGTAATGTTTACATAAAATAACAAACATGATTTTCTTGTTTTTGTGGACAATCTAAGTGTGTTTAGACTGTCACATTCTTAAAATTCAAGGATTGGTAGGTCTGAAGTTTAAACCCAACATTCGAATACTTCAAAATTTAATTTTATAATTATTAGAAAATTTCGATACAAGTAATAAATAAAATTTCAAAAATTCGACAAAATTTTAAAAAATAAAATTATGCTGAAGCTGTTGGTGTATCACTGCATTATGGGTGACCAAATTTCCACTTGATCTTTTTCTGCTTGAACAAGCAAGCATTTACAAAAGGGCCTTTCCATACAGATCATGTCATAAACTAATTTTTGCGTTTTCTTACTATTGTTTTAAATCCACCTTTGTTGGGCTTTTCTCAAGGTGATACCGAGAGTCACCTCCATTGAAATCTTAAGGCCTTATGGGATTTCGTACACATTTCGAAAATTAGTCAAGCAAATCAGTGAACTTCAAAGTGATTTTGTTTATCATTATGCTTTTGTGATGTTGATTGATTTAATCATATTTATTACCATAATAGGTATGTGAGATTTTATTTCTTTTTGGGTAGATAATCAATTGTATTTTATTTATGAGTTTTCTATTTATTCATTTCGAAAGAAACATTAACACAAACTAAGGGCCCATACTTCCTTGTATAATATCACATAACTCTAAGGGACACAATAATAAGCCAGTGTTACGCCCCTTTTTTTATGATGTGCAGCTTTTGCAACAATTGATTGAAGATAGGCTAGAAGCAAAGTGAAAGGACTTCTTGAATTGCCTACCAGACTTGAAAAAATGTCATTTTTTCTCATTTTCCTCCGACACTGGATATTTTCCATCAGACTGTCATGGATCCGTGTCGTCACCTGAGCACAACACGAGTTTGCTGCAATCAGAAAACTCGATAAATACGTGATTAATCTGGTACTTATTATGGCTGTCGGTACTTGAGATATGACTTCAGTTACTACCTAGCTGAAGCCAATCAAGCAAAGCAAGAAAGCTAAAACCTTGGAAGTTGGGTTCTTTTTTGGCCCTTTACACTTTTTCCTTCTTGTAGGTAGGTACGTAGGTAGGGTTTCCATTGCCCCAAAAAAATAAAAAAATAAAGATAGGTAGATCTTCATCAGCTTCATCATATTGTTTGCTCACCTACTTGAACCGTGTATAGAAAAATCTGGCGATTTTTTCCTTAATGTTGGTTAATTTATGGCTTTTGAAAATCTCAAAAAACACGTGATTTTAGCACTTTTAGTTTTTAATATAGCTTTCTGGCTATATATATATATATAGCCAGCGGAGAAAAAGAAGCCTCGTCCCTGTGCTTTGTCCGCCCTTTGCGTTGTGAGATAGCGAGGACAGTGCATTAAAGACTCAGAAGCTCATGGGGTGAAGAAGAGTAGGCGGACCGCGAGTCCAGCTTAAGGACGCCCATGGCCCGGTGCGTGCCGGCGGGGCGGGGGTGAAGGGGTTTACACCAAGAAGAAGAAGAAGTTGCAGGGAGTGTGGTTGGGGATCTCGAGACGTTAATGTCTGTTTCGTTTCTTCAGACTCATCTCTTTCTGTCATCTACCAACTTCTTCATGTGTCTGCAGCAAAAAAGATTCTAGTCTCTGATGGATTGGGCAGCTTTGTGGAACGTGTTTGCGTTCGAGTCCCATTTTTTTCTAGAGGCGGGCAAGCTCAAAATGGGTTCCAATCGTTTTCTCTTCCTCCAAATCGGGAGCACTGATTCATCTTGTGTCGTTCTTGCTGATTAAGGCCACAAGTCTCCCGTAGTCTGAGCCGCCGTAGCAGGAGTGCTACCAGGTGAGGAGCAAGCGTGTGGAGACGGAGAGAGAAAGGGGCTTTAAGGGAGGAGCTTAGGAAAGAGTTCAGTGATAGAGGGTTATTGGGTAGTGGAAGAGGGAGTCAGGGGATTGTTCTGAACAAGCTGTAGGGGAAAGCATGTAGTGTACACTTGTTGCAGACCAGTGGTAGTTTACTCAGAACGCATACAAGAGATCTCGTCCCAGATCAGCGCACTTGAACAAGTCATAGTCTTGCGAACGATTATGATATTTTGTCTAGTGTAACTATTTGCAAGGGTAAAGACTTACTTGTGACCGGAGAAAATGCCAGACCATCTGCATCACTGCACGGAGTTCCCATGTCCCATATGCAATCCCGCCAATCCCGCCAAACCTGCCAAAGGGATTTGGCCAGGTTATAGTTACAGAAAGAATCAAATGTTGTATGTCGCGGAGATTCGCCCTCCAGAATGGCGCGGCAAGCAGAAGATCGGACTAGGTTCCTACAGAACGCAAATAGGTGCGGCGATGGCCTTCGATGTCGGAATTCACTACACGAACAAGAACGCGGGTTTCAACATCTTGTCTCGTGCTCCTCGTGTGCCGCCCTTGACCTCCGGACTGTCTTTCGGGGACGGCAACGACATAAACGCTATCAGGGAATTCGTGCAAAAGCAGACCAAGGAATTTGTGGAAAAGAACGAGCGTCTCCTGCCGGGCTTGCCCTCCGGACTATCTTTCCAAAACAGCAATGATGCAGAGAACATCAGGACATTTGTGCGACGGGAGGCCAGGAAATTTGTGGACGTGGATGAGCATCATGTGGAAACAGCACCACCCCCGACTTCCGGACCTGTGGAGGCGGCAGATCTAGGGTTTCAAGGAACTGAAGCATTAAGGGCAGCAGGTCCATCATCATCATCATCTGACGATCTTGCATTGAATCCCTATATGGCTAGGGTTGCTAAGGACAAATTACTGGACAACCAAGCTGACCAAATCTTTTGGGAATTGCTTCTGATGCCAGCACCCCTGAATCCTGTGGAGGTCAAAAATCAAGGGTCTCAAGATGTCAAATTGACACTACCAGCTGCTTTACTGCCAGAGAACCTGCCACCATCTTCCAATGATCAGTTGGTGAACTTATTTCCAGATCCCAGCACTTTTTCTCTCTGGGATCCGCTCCCCGATGAAGGTCAGAGTTGTTTCGCATGCATTTGTAAACCCTATCTATATATATATATATATATCAGCACACCAATTGCTCACCCCCACAGGATATTGAAGGTTTTTTGGTGGGTTGGAATGCACATATGAACTTAGGATCAGGGCTTATTACCCACTTATGACTTTGGAGGTTCTATGCCCACTTTTGATTTTACATAGCTTCTAGTTGCATAGCTTCTAGTTGTTCTTTGTTTGTTCCTTGCTGTCCTTTCCTTTAAAGTTCTGCTCTTCCTTTTCTGTTGGTCTGTTTTTTGTCTTGTCCTTGTGTTGTGGTCTGTTGCTAGCCAGTAGTATGGCTGAGTCTTCCCTTTGCTTCCGGATTTGCAGCAGGAACTCTGTTTGCAGGTTGGTGTTTTTTCCTGTTTTTTGTTTGTTTTTGTCTTTCCTTGTTTGGAGTTTTCTGTGGCTTCTTGACGAAGTGTTAAACCTTGCTGTGGGTTTTTTCTTCATCGTGAGAATAGAGATTTCTCTATTCTTATGAAAGATACTTATTACCCACTCATATCATGCAGATTGTCAGAAGTGTATGAGAGCATGGTTTCTGAATTGCTGCTATAGGTGAAGGTAAGAATGCAGAATTCATGTAATGGTTTGCCCTGAATTTTTTGTTGGATCACTATATGCTTATCTACACTAGCCATTGGGAGCTTGATGAAGTCAGTGTGTAGCTGTAATGGCAGCTCATCACTGCTGTTTGTGATGAAGGTGATGATGATCTCACATGTTGTGAGCAACTCTCATAAGGTTATGGTGGCACTCATTGTCATGTTTCTTTTCAAATTGCTGTTGTGGAGATTGTTCTACAATTTCATGGCTATATGTTCCAGTTGTTTTAGCAGATCTTCTGCATCCAAGTAGTCACCAGTAGTGGCTTAAGGATATGAACTCAGGGTGCAGAGCCCAACTATGACCTTTTATGTAGGCCTCTCAATGCCTTTGGCTTAGATGCTTGCTTCCTTGTATAAGGACAAGCTAGAATGAAATGAAGCTTACCCATGCAAGCTTGTTGGAGCTTGACTGAGGATACTATTGATTTTTTTATGTCTCTTGCATGCTGGCTAATATCATGCCTGAGTCTTCTTGTTGGTTCCAAAAATGAGACAGACACTCTGGATGCAGGTTTTGTATAACAGTTTGCCCAAAAACATGGGTGGATCATTATATACTTATCTACACCAACCATGGGAGGCTGATGAAGTCATTGGGTAGTCATGGCAGCTCATCACTGCTATTTGTGATGAAGGTGATGGTCTGACACCATGTGAGCAACTCTCATAAGGTTATGACTGCACTCATTTTCATGTTTCCTTCAAATTGTTGTTGTGGAGATTTCTCTGTAATTTCATGGATTTGCAATAGGTCAAGCTTTGGAGACCTGGGTCTTGATCATGGTAGGAATCTCCCAGTTGTTGTGCAGTATTGGGTACAAGTCTTAGTGAGTGCTAGTTTGGGAATGTTATGTGATACATACATGCACAATGTCTCCAGACTGGGAACTGTAAAGCAAGATGTCTCTACTGTGAACTATCTGCTTGTTGCTTTGGAAAATTTTATGTGGGATTCTGGACTGTGACAGGCATGTGAGCTACTTCTGAGCAAGACCAGCCCATATTTTCAGGCATCAGATGCATTGGACACAGCCTTACCTTAAGTCCTTGAAGGGTCTTCTTTCTGTACAAAGCCACAAATTAATGACAAGCATTTCTGGACACATGTTGCAACTTGTGTTGTACTGTTGCAAGAGCTGCAGAATAGTAGTGACATAACTGTGTCTAGTTGCAACATCAATCAAACATTGTTGAACAAGTATGCTGGTGAACTTAGTAAAGGAGTAACAGAGGTTTGTGTCCCGACAGAAATCTACAGTCAACACTATCACTGAAGGTGCAGCAGAACCTTTAAGATTTAGATCTTACAAGTTTCTGGTTTGATGGTTCATAGAATTGAGTACGTCCTAGTGCTGCTCCATATGGTTGCTGAGAGAAGATTGGGCTAGGCTCCACAAGTTTCTCTTAAAGAAATGTGCTTACTTGAGGGTTTCCCTAGTAGGCAGTGCTGGATTTTGAACTCTGAACACTAGCAACATTGTGCTTGTTTTAAATCTGTTCTTTCAAAAGCTGTGCTGGCTAGAGACAAAGTTTAGTCAGAACTCATCATCCTGGGCAATTCGCACATTAGGAACACTGATGTGGGGGCATGTTTGAACTTCATTGGTGTCCTGCACTTCTTTTGCCAGTGACAGTAACATCTCATCAATAGATGATGCATGGAAGATGCTGCTTTCTCTGAGACACGCATGTAATACCTGCTTACCTTACTAGATGGTTTGTTTGTGAAACCCTTTTGATGAACCTCACTCACCAGGTGGCATGGCTGTTAGTAGCCCTTGCAAGGAGGCCACACCTGTATTGGGATGAACAGAAACATCTGTTTGTTCACACAAGTGTTGAATTGCACTGTGCTTAGATTTGGCAATTGCTGTTGGGCTAAAATTTGTGTTATTTAGGCTATGAGAGTTTCCTCACAAGCTTTGGCAAATGCTGGGCAAAAGCATTTGTATGAAACTCCTCCCAGTGAGTGGAGAATGTACAAGGAATGCCAAGGGTGGAGGCCCCTATTTTGAAGCCACTGACTGACTGATTGAGAGTGATTCTCTAGTGTTGAGGAGCCATGACCATGAGAAGAATGTTTAATCAAGCTTCATAAGATTATGAATGTTCGATCAAGCTATCATCATAATGTGCTAGGTGTTGTCCACACACCACATATGACAATAGTGCAAAAGTCAAGGTGTATGATACCACCTTGGCCCCCGTAGAATTGTTCCATTGAAGATGCATGTTGTTGACAATTGTTATAGTTGTAAATGTATATCTGGATTTTTGGGCCCCAGATTCAGAATTGGGCACAAAAGGGTTGTTCTGGATCAAGATGGTTATGAAGCAGAACTTCGTTCTGACAAATGATGATGAACAAGAGGCCAGGAATTGTAATCGCAAACCATGGCACAGGCTTCAGCTGCAATACTGTCAAGAATGTTAACAGTCTGATGGGGAATTTTGAATTTCTCATGACCTCTAAATTTCTACTGATAGGCTTACCACAATCTTTCTACTCTCAATTGTCACTTTTCCAACATGCAGTGTCCTTGAAACCATTCTTTCTTTTTTGGAGTTTCAATGTCAGGATATTTCCAAGTCCTCTTTCCAAGTGCAGTCCGACCCCATTGACACTTAAGAGATGGCAATTGGGTAGCAATCGTTTTGTTTGTGCTGAAATCTGTGCAAAATCGATTCTGATAGTTCCCTGTTAGATCCCAAAAAGAGAACGTTTTCTCAGAAGAGTGCCTGCTTCCCTTCAGATACTTTCCATCTTCCTCCATCTTCATGGGTAGATTAATTTTCTGCTGAGAAAATGTCCTCTTAATCATGTTAAGCATAAGGAATTACAGATTTGAACTTAACAGCTTAAACAATGGAAATCAATTGTGTTGGGTTTTAGGCCTGTCACTGTCCACAATCAAATGTGCAGTTTTTGTGTAGGCAAATGTGTAGGCAAATGCACAAGCAGTTTTTGAACATATGGGCAGAGAAAGAGTGCAGCATCAGAAATTTTATGCATCATCAAGAGCAAGATGGACCAGAGATTCTTTTGAGGCATTCCCTTGGTTCACATTCACTGTAGGTCCTAGGGCCACTTTAGATGAGGATCCAAGGTCCGGGGCCCAATGAAATAGGGCAGTCCTATTGGATGAGAGCCATAAATTGAACCCATGGCCTTTAATGAGAGACCAAGACCAAAAAGTGACAAATTAAGGCTAAACCAGCATGGCACCACTTTTGAGGGAAATCAATTGGTTCAGACTGAAAAAAAGAGCTAAAAAGGAGAGCTTATGATTTGAACCAAGATGCAAGCTACATTCCAAGGCAGTGTCCGACTCAAGGATTCAATTTGCTTCAAAGGAGTTCAAATTGGTTCCTAGGAATTTGGAGCCTGGACCCCCATCTAAAGTGGGCCTTAGTTTTGCCAGTGCCTGACTGATGCTGGGATGGAGCATGTGTTGGAACCTTCTGGGATATTAAAGTCCAGCACACTTCTCTATTTAACCCACTTGTTACATTCAAGTGTGACGAGAAGCCGTGGTCACATGTTGACTCCTTGAGGAAACCCAGCCAAGCAGAAAATAAATAACCACTGACTCCAGACAAAAAGCACCTTTGTAAATCTCCTGAAATCAGTCTTCAAAGTAATGTCTTAGCAATTGAAATTGGACATCTGAACTTCTACATTTGGAGTACAGAAAAAAAAATGGGATACAGAATTATGCTCCCAACAATAGAGTAGAGCTTGCAGTTTTTTGACTACTTGAGCGGGATGAAACGAGAAGAGTGTGTAGCTCCAATACCAGGCCGACCATGCTTCACAGGCTTGTAGGAGATGGAAAACTCAGCCAAGTAGTGGCCAATCATCTCTGGCTGCATGCAAATCACAAGCCCCAAAAATATAGTTAGTTAGCACGAGAGCCAAAAACACAGCCATTAGAAAAGCAAGTGCAAAGTATGTAACTGGAACAGAGAGCTTCTTGCAGTACCAGGAGTACTTCATGTATTTCACAACTACAAAATATTCGGATTAAAAACAGGAGAAAGAGTCTACAGCTTCTTGAATTGCTGAATGAAACTTCAGGTATTATTCACAATTCCCATAAAGAACCAGTAGAATTTTTCTAGTGTATGTTGAGGGCAACTTACCCTCAGTAAAATCTCTGCCCCTCAACAGAGGATGTCACCTTAGGTGGAAGGTTCTCATTTTATGTGTCAGGTCCTTCTTTCCACCGGATAAGGACCTCGAAGGGGTTGGCTCTAGGGATTCAGGTTCAGGAATTCAGGTTCCTCATTTTACAGGAAGGTTCTTTATATATACCAGGTAAGGACATTGAACAGGCCAGCTCTGGGAATTCAGGTCCTGCACTCAGCAGTCCCACCTTGCACTGGGCCCTCATTCCCAGGAAGGCCCCATTCTCAGTCTGTCCCCTTCACAGAAAGCATCCACTCATTCTAAATAAAGAGGTACTATATCTCTGCCAACAACAAAAATACTCCTAAAAACCAGTTCCACCTGGGGCAGGTGGGATGGATGTGTCATGTATAATAGTTCTTTGAGTCTTGCAGCCAAAGCTTCAGAAAAAAACTGAAAATATATCATGCCAGAAACCTCAGTGGGCATACATTGATCTCAACCTGGTTGAAGGTCTTGCCATTGTACACTCCAATCACACTTCCAATCATCTCCGGAACAATGATCATGTTGCGCAGATGTGTCCTTACTGGCTCTGGCTTCTCACCTGCAGGAGCCTCCCGCTTCTGCAAAAAGGTTGAAAGAATATATAACCTATAATCAAGACTCTTAGTAAAATTCCGGACTCACATTTATACAAATCTAATTCTACTTTGGAAGGTAAAGATATTAAGCTCCAAATCTGATGATACAGAAGGGCACCTACTGCTTTGCGTAACTTCTTGATCAAGGCCATCGGCTTGCGCTTCAAACCCCTCTGAAACCTATTACCAAAATACAAAAAAGATGAATACAAAAAATCAGGCAGACCAAATAGGTAGTCCCGCTCACTTATGAACTTTTCTCTTTATTCCGCAGCTCTTTTCAGCGGACAGAGAAAGATTTGTACAATAGCTCCGACGCCAACAGTGAGCGATTCTACACAAATTGCAAAATCGGAATTCATTTGATGAGGACAAGAAAATTCCTGCAAGCGTAATGATGGCGCATACCTGCGACGAGCACGGGCATGGAAGAGTTCGACGAGCTCATCTGAGCTCATATCGAGGAGTGCATCGAGGTCGACTCCCCGGAAAGTGAACTTCTTGAATGTTCTCTTCTTCGGCTGCACAGTCCCGACTTCTGCATCTATATCCGCCTGCGAACCAAAAAACAAATACACACACATACACACACAACAAAAAATAAAATCTTTCAGGATACATTTCTGTTCCAATGCAAGCTGTTAAAACTTGCCACAAAACCAAATCTCGCAAACAACCCAGTCCGCACAAAACAAGAGGGGCTCCTACCATGACAAGAACCAAACCAAGCCCTAAAAAAAACCCCACTCCAGACATGAACAAGAAGCGCTACAAAGTCATGTGCATAAACCCAGGTACGTAAGATGCGTACCATGTTGATGTGCTTGCTCGAACGCAAGGACAGAAGAGAACGGAACAGTCGGAGACGGCGGAAAAGCAATTACTAACAGTGCGAATGAGAAAGAAGAAGCTCTAAACCCAATTCCTCGATTCCTAAACCCTAATTCTTATCCACGTCTATAGTATCAACTTAGGTCTGGGAAAGCTTCGTTTTAGGTCTGGTTCCGTACCTGCCCGGCGTGCTGAACCTGGATGGATAGCAAAAGCGTGGATGATTTTGTGTATATGTAGGTACATATATGGGAGCTTTTGGATGAGGGACGTATGACTGCAGCCTGGCTGTGCAACCGACAGCCGAGGATTTGAGCTGCTGCAGTCTTGGGTGTACCTTCAC
>Ga0116228_10003475_pt1 | contig 13821 bp, 9 predicted proteins | sample S1TSphfallax_2_FD_89694 | JGI IMG/M metagenome (GOLD analysis project Ga0116228, IMG submission 89694) | Host-associated microbial communities from peat moss isolated from Minnesota, USA - S1T2_Fc - Sphagnum fallax MG | ecosystem: Host-associated > Plants > Peat moss > Unclassified | place: USA... | reverse complement strand
TAGTTGTTTAGGACATTTAGTCATTTATTTCTTGGTTGCAAAGAACAAGATTTTTTTTAGTGGACATTGCATACCTGAATAATACCCAAGAAAATTGGGAAGAGGTGTTGTGGGGGGAGAAGAATCAAAAGACTAAGGGTCCAAGGCAACAACTCGAGGAGAGGAAAAAATAAAGAGAAGGACTAGGGTAACATTGAGCTTGACGAGAGGAAAGAGAGAAGGATAAGGGTAGCTCGAGCTCAAGGATAGGAAAGAGAGGGAAGGACTAGGTAGCACTTGAGCTTGAGCTCAAAGAAAAGAAGGAAATATACTAGGGTAATAGCAATTTGAATCAAGTTGTAGGAGAGGAGACAAAAAGAAGGATCATGTAACACTTGAATTTGAGTTTGAAAAGAGGAAGGAGAGAGACTAGGACAACAATGAGTTGAGTTTGAGGAGAGGAGGGAAAGAGAAAAGGGAACAATAGTTTGAATTGAGCTCGAGGAGAAGAGAGAGAGGGAAGGACCAAGGAACATTCAAGTTCAAAGATAGAAAAGAGAGGGAAGGACCATAGAGCAATTGAGTTCAAATTCGAGGAGAGAAAGGGAAGGACATAGAGCAATTGAGCTCAAATTTGAGGAGAGAAAGGGAAGGACATAGAGCAATTGAGCTCAAACTCGAGGAAAGAAAGACCAAGGTAACAATAATTCGAACTTGAGCTTGAGGAGAGATAAACCAAGGAAGCAAAAGCTTGAGTTTGAGCTTGAACTAGAGAGAGAAACCAAGGTAGCAACAATTCGAACTTGAACTTGAAGATAGAGAGAGCAGGGTGATAGTAACTTGGGTTCAAGCTTGAGGAGAAAAAAATATTAGGGTAGTAGGAACTTAAGTTTGAGGAGAGAGACCAGGGCAATAACAACTTGAGCTCGAGCTCAAAGAAAGAAAAAAAGATTAAGGCAGTTGTAGGTGAAGTTCAAGCTTGAGGATAAAGACTAGTGTAACAACAATTTGAGTTCAAGCTTGAAGAAAGACAGACTAGGGCAACTATAGCTCAAGTTTGAGGAGAGGAGAGAGAAGGAAGGATTAAGGCAATAGTCGAACTTGAGCTCTTGCTCGAGCAAGAAGAAAGAAGGACTAAAGCTACAACAAACATAAAAACTTTGGTTCTCCCTTGGTTCAAGTGTTGTGCTCCATACTTCCATCGCATGCAAGGCATGCATGAACATGGAAAATGGAACAAATATAGAGCATCAACAAGTAAAACAACCTCAAACCCTACAAGGAGAAGCAACCACATGAACGAGCTCAAGAAGCTCAACTCCAAGTGCACATCTTGAGTTCCACGTGCAATTCTCAAGATCTAGAGGGAGACGACCAAAGGAAATGAGAAAAATCATTGAGGGAAGCCTTGTGGCGCCTCCAAGTGTCAAGGACTAGACTAGATGGGAAATGACCAAATAAAATGAGAGAGATTGTTGTGGGAAGCCTGATGGCACCTCCAAGTGGTGAGGAATGGACTAAAGGGAGACAACTAGTGGAAATGAGCAAGATCGTTGCTGGAACCCCCTGGGCACCTCCAAGCATTGGGGGAATTAGGGTTAACATTGTGGGAATTAGGGTTTAGAGAACAAAGAAACAACCATCACCATGGATGTGAAACCCTATGTGAAAATTTTGATCCCAACTATTGATGGTTGATGTACAATTTTACATAAAATTTGGTCTGGTTTTCCCTTCATCCAAATTTTGATTATAAGACACACGAGGTGTTTACTTTCATCAACATTGATTTTGAAAATAAGATCAAAACTGTTTAGTCATAGGGAGTCCTTTGTTTGTTGGCTATTTTTTCCAGCAGCTAGGGGTATCTGACTTTGGAACGTGATATCTTGTTCATTTTTCACTCAAATGACAAGGAGTAAAAAGCGTTGGGAGTGCCAAGAGGTGCTCTACAATTCATCACAAAACTCCACGGTCAATCAAGCTACTCCCTGAGGGCCTGAACTCTCAAAATCCTTAAGTGTTCGGTTATGGGCTGTTTTACCCTACCTTTCTGGCTGTTCCTTGTCGCTGACTGGTTGAACCTCATAACTTACCCTATGGTGTGTCACATAATCAGTACCTTTTTAGGGTTACTAGTTGATTCTACCCACTTAGGGTTAGGGTTAGGGCTTAGGGTTTAAGGAGAGCGGGTTTCCGAGAGCAGCAGTTTTGTGTGCACCCACGCGCGCCCGGGCACAGAGAGGACCGAGAGAAAGACAGAGCGCACGCGAGAGACATCTGTTGCAGCATAGCCACGCGTGTGATGCTCTCTCTTTTCTGTTGGACGCTTTTGAATATAATTTACTGTTGCCCGGAAGCAGTCGAGGTTGCGGTCGCGAAAAGACTGCAGTTTTGGTACACAAACCGTCAGCAAGGGAAGGTAGGGGAAGAGGCGAGTGGCGATGTCAGTCGCTCGTAGAATGAAGAAGAATCGCAAGCGCAAGGAGAAAGAACTACTGGCCATGGCATCGGCAAGTGATGATATGTCTGTTGAAGAAGAAGGGAAATCTAGCGGTATTTCTGTACTCGATGGAGCCAAACCGGCGGTCGTTGACGTTGAGCACGTAGAAGATGGAGTAGGTTCGGAATCGAGACGCAAAAGGAAGCTGAAGCGGAAGCGGAAACCAGCTCCTGCAGATGATGTCGAGGTATGGTGTGAATATTCTTATCTCTGGTTCCCTCCTGTTGTTATCAGGGTTTAGGGTTCCAACACTCGTTGTTATAGATGTGGCGCTGGTGGTGAAATCTCTCTCTGTGCTCACTATCTCCGTTGTGGATTTGTATCTGCAGAATGCAAACCGAGTCAGGGTCCAAGGGTTAGGAGCAGTAGAACAAGAAGCTGCAATAACAAGGATCTGTAATCCTAATAGAGCAGAGAAGATTGGCTTCGAGATGGTACCAGGCAATAATTGTGTGGGAAGTGATAAAGACATGAACGTAGTGGCAGCTGTGACGAGGACATCAGAAAAGTTGCAGAGCTCGAGGAAGAAGCAGAGAAGAAGTAGTGAAAGAGAATCAGTGAAAGAAGAAGACGGAAGTAGTAATGGGTTGTCACTAGAAATAGCAAAAGCAACACTTCTCGAGGGTAGGGCATCAGAAGAAATTGAGAGTGCCATGAGGAAGAAGTTGAAAAGAAGTGAAAGAGAAGGAGTCAAGGAAGATGGTAATAAAAATGTGGTGAGTTTGTCATTAGAAACAGCAAAAGGAAGACTTCTCGAGGGTAGGGTGTGGCAATATGTATGTCAAAGAGCACTCATTGGGGACACAAAAGGCTCAATTCGGAACCCACCACATTTGGTGGTCAAGTCCTTTGATATCTCAGACCCAATCGCTGCATCTCAGGCATCAACAGATTTAAGAAGGAATCCACTGTCAGGATTGAAGTCACCGAGTGGTATGGCTTCCAAGTTAGGTGCTTCTCAGGCATTGCATGGAGAGAAACAATTGCTGCCGTTGGGGATCAAGCCACTTGCTGCTTCTGCTGCTGTTGCTGAGTTTCCAAACTTCAATTTGACCAAGCCAGGGTATGGCAACAAAACGGCAGTTACAAACGTTATTGCAAATGGAAATAAGATTGCTGTGACAGTCACAAAAGAAGGTACTGTTGTGCAAGACTGGATTCTGAGGCAAAAAGCCAGAGTGTATGGAATGGACTCTGAATGGAGGCCTAGCTATGTGAAGGGTGTGGAGCACAAAACTGCTCTGTTGCAGGTAAAATTTCAACTTGCTTCCTTTCTCAGTTTTGTTATTTTCTGTATCCAATCTTCAGACTTAATTCCAGCTCATGTTGATTATGTCATATAATGTCTAGGAAATGACAGAATCTCCCACCCCAGACCTTAATTTTCTGTAGAAGCTTGTCACTTTGAGTCTCTGAAATCTACATTTAAAGGTTTTAAGTCTATCAACAGAGGATGGTGTGTTTTCCCCAATGCAGTTTCATTCCTTTATCTTCCTTACTCTGAAACTTGCACCTCACCTCTAGTTCTCTCTCTTTGTTGACTCACAGGAGGTACAACATTGACCTATTGGATTGTTTGCAGATCTGTGGGGAAAGTGAATGCTTGATGATCCAGATGCTGTTTATTGATGCAGTACCCCCAGCCTTGGTCAATTTTCTGAAGGACCCAAAGATACAGTTAGCTGGTGTGGGAATTCATGGTGACATTCAGAAGCTGCAGCGAGATCATGGTCTCGAGTGTAATGGAGCCATTGAACTTACAACTCTAGCTGCAAAGAAATATGAGCGGGTTGACTTGAAAGGAGCTGGGCTCAAGGCTCTTGCCAAATTGGTTATCAATTTTGACATGGTGAAACAGAAGAAGGTTACCATGAGTAACTGGGCAAACCGTTTCTTGGATCAGATTCAACTTGAGTATGCGTGCCTTGATGCATGGGTGTCATATGCAATTCATGAAGGGTTGGTGGAAGGTCCAGCTCTATGATTGGCACCTCTCACTTCACAGGTTGAAATCATTTCAGCAGAGTTTGCCCCAAATGCAATTTTCCCAAACTGTTGCTGTTCTATGAAAGTTCCCCCAACTCTCATTCATCTAAACCTACTGAACCTTACATTGAGTGCAAGTAGGTTACATTCTTGGTAAGTCAATTTGTCGAGAAATTCAAATTTTCTTATGCGAAAAGATTCCATTGAGATTTGTAGAATTGCTCATCCTGTGTCCAGATAACTGGAAACAGATGGATGTGCTGATATCATATTATTTTCAGTTGCAGGTTTTTGTACTGACCCAATGAATTGTGTCCACTTAAGCTATTGTAAACTGCAGATGCAAATTTAAGATATTACTAAATTTGCAGAACAATATCTTATTGTCCCTGTGCAAACTTGTGTTAGTAGGATAAGCAGTTCCAGGTGATGGTTGATGTTCACATTGATGTCCTAATGGATATTGCTGAAGCATTCCAAACATAGAGTTCAGCTTTCAGATTATTTAGTATTTGGACCCTTATAACTAATGTTAGCTGTTCGTAAACTGATCTGAGAGATTGCTGGAATGGATGAGTTTAGAAGCTGAATCTTTTTCTGGCGTCAGGAGATGAAGTAATTTTTCATCAGTGTTAGATATGATAAAACCAGTAATTGTAGCAAAGATGAGAATACTCTTCTCTCAAATAAGTCATCTCTTCCTTGGCCAGAAGCATGTCTGAAAAACCTGCAAGAAGATGATTGCTACCTATATGGAAATGTGCATTTCAACTCCAACCATAGGCACAGCTACCACAGGAGGCAAGGTCATGTGAGAAGCATGAATGCCATACACATCATAACTAAATTATGGATTCATCTATTATGCCAAAGAGCTTTCCCTTACAAAGATTACATTGATTTCAGACTCATTTTTCTCAACCATTTTAACAAAGATAAAGTGTGTAGAAAAAGGATTGTGTTGGCATCACCAGCAATCTCTGCAGGAACATCCTAAAAGTGATGGAATCAAGGGTCATTTCTTACTATGATAGTCCTCTCAATAATCTTTAACATGCACTTGGTGTAAGGGTTTAGCACATACCCATAGATTCTTGATAATGCTGAGTGTAGTACTGGGAGGGCTGCTGATAAGCCTGAATGCAATGGCCAGTTTCTCACCATGGTTTCACAAATGAACCAGCTTTTCTTCTTCATTGACATCATGCAGGACAAATTTTGTATCTGGCACATACCCTACATCATTCATCTGCCATGGCAATCTTTTCAATTCTGCATGGATTTCAGCAATTTGAGGAGGATCTTGATCATTTACCATGAATGTATGGACCTCATCATTCAGCTCAATCCTGGTGTGACCAAGCTGTTTCTTCACACCCTTTTTCTTCCTTTGCAGTTGAACACTAGCACTGAGATCCCATTTGCCAGCAGCAGCATAGATATTTGGTAGCAGTATATAGCCCACAGAATTTCCAGGTTCAACATCAGCACTAGTTTTGTGATTCATTCTCCCATCTCCACATCACCATGAATTCTGCAAGCACCAAGCAAGGCTGTCCACACTTCTGCACTTGGTTCAAAGGGCATTGTCTTGATCATCTCCTTTGCCTCTTGCAAACATCTGGCACGGCCAAGAAGATCAACCATGCATGCATAATGCTCCACTGTTACAGAAACATCATAAACTGAACCCATGGAATCAAAGTAGCACAAGCCTTCATAAACTAAACCTGCGTGGCTACAAGCTGACAGAAGACAAACAAATGTGACATTGTTTATTGGAACAGCTTCTTCACACATCCATTCAAAATGTGCAAGTGCTTCCCTTCCATGCCCATGCATGGCATATCCCTTTAGCATAGCTGTCCAAGCAATCACATTGCGTAAAGGCATCTTGGTGAACACTCTCCAAGCATCCTCCATGCTCCCGCATTTGGCATACATGTCAATGAGGCTACTCCCCACAAACACATCAGATTCAAAATCACATTCAATGATCTGCTCATGAGCATGCCTGCCCTCTTCAAGAGCCATTACAGTTGCACATGCATTCAGGACCCCCAAGAAAGTGACAGAATTTGGCTGCACACCTTCCTGTTGCATTTGCCGAAATAGTTCCAATGCCTTCTGTCCTTTCCCAGATCTTGCATATCCTTGTATTACCGCTGTCCAAGAGATGACATCCCTCAAATGCATCTTGTTGAATATCCTCCATGCATCCTCCATGCTCCCACATTTGGCATACATATCAATGAGGCTATTCCCAACAACCAAGTGAGACTCACAACCACTTTGGACAATCAGTCCATGAGTGCGTCTGCCCTCTTCAAGCACCTCCAGAACAGCACATGCATTCAGAACTGCCACAAAAGTCACTGGATTTGGCTGCACACCTTCCAGTCGCATTTGTTGGAACAGCTGTAATGCCTTCTGACCTTGCCCGCATTTCACAAGTCCCATCAGCATGGCGTTCCAAGAGACCACATCCCGTGATGCCATCTTGTTGAACACTCTCCAAGCTTCTTCCATGCTGCCACATTTGGTATACATGTTGATGAGACTCGTTCCCACAAACAGATTGTCCTCACAATGGTTTTCAATGATCTGTTCATGAGCATGTCTGCCTGCTTCTAATGCTTGTAGACTAGCACATGCATTGAGCACCGGAAGAAATGTGAATTTGTCAGGACTCAGTCCTTCTTGTTGCATTTGCTGGAAAAGTTCCATCGTCTTCTCAGGTTGGCCCGCCTTCACATATCTTGCAAGTCTTCTGTTCCATGAGAACTTGTCCAATTGTACAGTACCAGGTGCCAATGCAGCCAACTCCGCTTCCACCCAGGGTGGAATCCAAGGATCATCCAGCCAGAGTGCCTCATGTGTCTTCTTATGCTTGAAATCTGGATACTTTGCATTTGTCTACAACCAGAGCAAAAACTCCATCAGAAGCAGCAGCACATGTGTGTTGTTTTTCACTGCTTGTTGTGTGCAGCTAAGCTCTCACATGGACAAAGCTTCATTACAAAGCCCAAAAAAACTTTACCAAAGGATGTATTGTGCATGCCTACCTCTCCATGCAGTACAAGGAAAAACTGGTGACAGTAATCAGATTACAATTACCTTCTCATGTCTGCCATCCCACCACTCCAAAGGATTCGAGAAGAACTCCCGCCAAAGCTTCTCTCTCTGGCTTCCTGGAACCCTTGTAGTAGGAACTGGAACCCTTGGAAGAGCAACTGGTGAAAACAACAGACAATACTTGCATCAAAACAACGGATTGTGTTGATCATTGCAAAAGATTTGGCAAAGAGAAAGCGAACATTTTCTGTTGCTAAATGTTTCTCTTTTGTTCTTCTGCTCACTGATGTTCATCGCCACTTGTGAGAGTAGCAATTCGCAAACAAAAACAGGACAGAACAGACAGAGACAGATAGAGAGTACTTACGACGACGGCCGTCGTGGTCTCCGAGCGCGGCCTTGGTTTCTATCGATCGCACTGTGGGAAGAGCAGCAGAGTAGTACAAAAAATCACGGCAGCGGCTATGCAAAGGCGATGCACAGACACCACGTAACAACAGGCTCTTCCTGGCCTCGCTCTCTCCCCTTCTGATACTCTTGTAACCAAGGGAAGAGCTACACCCTACAGCAGCAACAGCAGAAGGAGAGAGCAGTTGCACTTCCAAAGCCATTCATATAACTTCACAAACTTATCTGAACCCAATGGGTCTCAACGAAATCACTGAGTTTCGATTCTTACTGACAGACACAAAAGATTCAGTTTCTGTGTTTCATCAATGCTCTTGAACTTGTTCATCATCATTGGGTGGGCTTGATGCTTTCGGGTCCTGGAGAGTCTCCTTCCTCTCTATTCGAAACGGTAGCAACAACTCTGATCAAGGAATGAATTTGTGTTAATTGGTGGAGTCTTTTTTTCTCTCTTTGTTTGCTTATTAATATGCTGTGCAGGAACTGGAAAGGAGATCTTGATGATGGAAATGGCAAAATCTATCATGAGCGCATGATTCAAACCAAATTCAGGTATGTCTCTTTCAAGACTTTCTTCTTCTCGATTACCCAGATGGGATTTACATTTCTGCAAAGGGTTTGATCCTGAGGATTGGCTAAGAGGATGGATTCTTCAGAGCCTGTTGCAGCATACTAGGTGTGCTGATGATGATTTCTCTCTCCATGCAGCAGAATGAGGGAGATGTAGTTGAAAGCATGCGAATCAAGCTTGTGGGATTGTGTGTCTGTGAGTAAAAATAAGAATCTGTGAGCAAAAATCCGGGATTGTTGTGGTCTTCATGTTGGGTTTGCGAATGGTCGTCGGATTTTGTGTTTGTTTGTCTTTGGAGATCATGATAGGGTTTGTGTGAAAGCTGTTGTGTGTGGGGGGGGGTTCGCGGTGATGGGTCTTGGAGGGAAGAAGAAAGAAACCGCGAGGACATCATGGGTGTTTCGCTATGTGAAGTTTTGGCGATGGAGAGGAGGGTTTTGCTTCAGCAGTTTGTTGTTGCTGCTACTCATCATTGCTGTGAAGCTCTTGAGAGCTTGGCAGCTCTTCAGCTGGCAACAACCAACGGCGTCGATTCCCAACTGGTCGCAGGAGGTCGAAGCTCTGCAGTCCTTTCCTATCACCGAGAAGAAGTGTTTTAGGTCGTCTGCCAGCAATTCGGCGCTGCTTGCATTTGTCACCATCGATCCGGTTGCGGAACAAGAGCGGAATGAAGCCAAGCAGCTGCTGGATGCAAGCTTTGAAGAAGTTGCTGGCTGGCGCTCTACTACCCATGTTGGGTCCTACAGGAAAGGAGGAAGCCGCAGGAATCATCACGACCTGAATTTCAGATCCAGAGGAAGAAATAAGCCAGATTGGCGAGCACTTCTTGCTTCTCCCAGGTACATGCCCTTGTGGCCACAGTTCCGGCTGCTGTTGAAGACATGGGTGCTGAAGAACAGAGCCTTCCGACCCACTGTGATGCAAGACTTGGTTTCCACCATCAAGGAGATGATTGACAAACCCTACTCCTCCTCCTCCTCCTCCTCCTCTACAGCAGCAAAGAGTAGTGAAGACAAAGACAAACGGAGTAGCAGGAGGAGGTACAATACTTGTGCTGTGGTGGGAAACAGTGGCATGCTGTTGAACAGGAGCTATGGTGTGAGCATAGATGCTCACGAGATGGTGATAAGACTCAACAATGCCAAGACAGTTGGCTTTGAGCAATTTGTTGGCAGCAAAACCACAGTTTCCTTTGTGAACAGCAACATTCTTCATCAATGCTCGAGGAAACCCCAATGCTTTTGTCATCTCTATGGTGCGCATGTCCCCATTGTCGTGTATCTTTGCCAGTTGATTCATTTCATGGATGTTGCCATGTGCAGCAGCTCCATGCAAAAAGCTCCTCTGATTGTCACTGATCCTCAATTCGACAGCTTGACAGCAAGAATTGTGAAGTGGTATTCAGCCAAGCGATTTGTGGAGAACACAGGGAGACCTCTGAGTGACTGGAGTGATGCACATGAGGGACCATCTTTCCATTACTCTTCTGGCATGCAAGCTGTCATGCTTGCATTGGGAATCTGTGACAATGTGAATCTGTTTGGTTTTGGGAAGCTCAATGGAACAAAGCATCATTACCACACCTCACAGAAATTAGAGCTTCGCCTTCATGATTACGAAGCTGAGTACTGCTTCTATGGGGATCTTGTGAATAGAAGATTTGAGTGCATACCATTTCTGGACAAAGCAGGCATTGAGATTCCTGTGGTTCATATTTTCCAATGATAGTTTGCAAATTCAGAAAGCACAGGCAATGATGAATGTCTCCTGGTATTATTATTCCATTCTGGCAGATGGCATACCAACCTTCTGCTGATAATGATTACACTCAGAGCTCAGTGTACAGGTGATGGGGAGTCTGTCTTTTGCTTTTTTCCTCCACTAACTACCCTAGTATAATGTTGCAGCAGCTGTTGCAAACACTAGATGGCAATGGGGTGAGTGGATGCAGACAGATTTCATTATCTACATCTGTTTTCTACAACTCTTCATGCTTTCTGTGCTTTGAAATAGCAGCAGCCTGCCCCACACAACTGTTGCAATAGGGAGGCAGCAAGCCAAATACAGAAGCAAATTGACAAGGAGGACCCAGGCTATTCCATCTGCAAGACTTACTGGCTCTACTCCAATGAATTTTCGCTGCCAACATTCAGAGAAGGGTGGAAATCACAGTTGCTAAACATTGCAGCGTATATTATCATGGTCAACCCAATTTCCTTTGAGAAGATGAGATGATCATTTCTGCAAAAGTTGGAGATAGTTGGAGAATGATGTTGTGACTTTACAACATTTAAGATGTGAAACTGATGCTTGTGCCACAGGAAGATGGTAGGAGGAATGTCCCCCCTCCAGATTTTCTTTTGCTCTCTAGCAACTGAATTGCACTAGTCAAGTGAAAGAATTCTGTCCATATAAATGGATCTTCTCCTTACTTATGAAATGTTTCTGTGTTTGATTCATGCAGTGGGAGAAAGTCAGAACTGGCAGCAGCAAGTAAAGACCACTTTTCAGCAAAAGTGGGGATGGGTCTAGAAGGAATTCACAGAGCATTGAGCGTACATTCATGTTACTCTCTGCCTGTATGAGCGCCATCTCCATACATGCCTTCTCCTGCGTACCAAATGCAGGAATCCCTTACTCTGGAACACACCTATGAACTGCACACTCACATGCTTTGAGCATCTCCTCCTGCCAGAATATTGTATGTGTTAGGCACACTGGAAGTGCCAATCAAAAAGTTTTATACTCTTATACCTCTCTGCTTGGATCCTATGGATCTCAACCGGGCAACTCTGATCATACAAGAAAGTAGAGTCTTGGGAGCAGGACCAAGCTGACCAAGAGCACATGCACCATCCCTGGTACTGACTTCCAGATCCATCTGCACACCACTTTTTTCCGCAATGGTACACAAGGCTTGTATACAATGGTGTTAGCAATCTGAAAGACCTTGTTTGACATGTGAGTCAACTCCAGGAACAACAAAGGACACTAGGCAAATCCTATTAATTGGAGAAGGGGCAGATTTCTCGTCACAAATTTAGGGTTTAGGGTTCTCAGAAATTCAAAATTATGGGTTCTGTTGTTGTCATTGTGTTCTTTGTGCATGAAGAAAACTCAGGATTAGAATTAGTGGGGTGTTCTGTTTTTGTTTGTTGAGCATGTGTTGAAACTCTTTTGGGTCTCATTCCAATGATGCCTGAGAGCAATGGACCTGCCCTTCTGGAATTTATCTTATGGGTCTGAAACATCTGCTCTTTAACGTCTCTTGATTTCTCTGCCTTTTCTTCTCTGATGGATTTGTGTTGAATGTTAAAATCTACTTCATTAGCCAGCTCTTTCCTTCAGAAGCTTGTTGCAGCTTGAATGAGGATACTGTTGACTTTTTTGATTAGCAATGTCTCTTGAGTGCTAGCCAACATCACGTCTGAGTCTTCCCATTGCTTCTGGAAAGGCAACAGAAACTCAGGATGCAGATTGTGCCTAATGGTTTGCCCAAGTTTTTGGGAAGATTATATATGCTTATCTACACCCACTGTTGGGAGCTGATGAACTCAGTGGGTAGTCATGGCAGCTCATCACTGCCGTTTGTGATGAAGGTGATGGTCTGTCACTTTGTGAGCGACTCTCATGAGGTTATGACTGCACTCATTGTTGTGTTACCTTTAACTGTTGTTGTGGAGATTTCTCTGCAACTTCATTGATCTTCATTAGCCAGCATGGAGCAATTGAATAAACCAGCTACTTGTTTGCCATGCTTGCTCCCCAGTCTGTGTTGAAATCATGTATTTGCAGAACAGACATCTTTTATTCCTCAGCATGTTTGATTGCAGACATGGAAAGGTTACCAACTTGAACCATGATGGGATTGCACAGAAGATTCTGCAGAGGTTTGCAATGGCATTGGATATAGTCAAGATGCATGTCAGGCTGTTTTTGCTGATGAACTTCTGAAACCCATGTGTTCTACAAGTCACAGATCTGCTGCACTTCTGTAGGAGGAGAAAGATGATCTGATGCAGACTTTTGAGCTTTGACTTAAGATTCAGAAGTTTGAGGATGTGGTGATGCTTGCCTCCAGCAATTTCACCACAGTTCCCATGGTGGGTCGAGAAGCAGGATCATCCTGAATGCAAGCGAGAGAGATTTCAATGAGCTTGATGGCTTGTTGCTTGTCAAATTCCTGACCCAGTCGTGCATCAATCAACTCCAGCAGCTTTTCAGTGTTCCCTTGCAAAGACAATGCCTTGGCAGGAACATAGCATTCTTCAGTCTCTTGTAGATTCTCAACATCTGCACTGTTGAGATTCCTCCTGCCAGTGCAAAGCTCAAGCAGCACCATGCCAAAGCTGTATACATCACTCTTTGGCGTTATGGGAGCATTGAGCAGCAACCATTCTCTTGCAAGGTAACCGCGAGTTCCTCTCATATTGCTAATCTTGTTGCTGCGATCTTTCTGTAGCACTTTGGATAACCCAAAATCTGAGAGCTTTGCCACCATATGCTCATCAAGAAGAATATTTTCAGGTTTGATGTCACAGTGAATGATCTGTCGGCTGCATCCTTCATGAAGATAAGCAAGACCTCGTGCCACTCCCAGAGCTATGGAGTATCTTGTGCTCCAGTCTAGCAGCAGCACCTCAGGTCGGCTTGTTGGCTGGTCATCAAGGTCATGATGATCTGATCTAAAGAGGGATCGATCAAGTGAGCTTGATGCCATGTACTCGTAGACGAGTAATCGATGCTGTGCTTCCATGCAGAAGCCTCGCAACCTGACAAGATTCACATGGTTTATGCTACCGATTGTTGCGACTTCCGCTTGAAACTGTTTCTTCCCTTCACCTGTATAACCTCCTTCCAATTGCTTCACTGCTACTTGAGATTTGTCAGGCAGAGTTCCAGCATACACAGAACCAAAACCACCTGCACCCAGCTTCTCTTTGAAGTTCTGTGTCACTGATTGCAACTCCTTGTAAGTGAATCTTGGTGGTAAACTTGGCAGCATACCAAACAATTTCTCCTCTTCTTGCACTTGATTGTGGGATTTTCTCTTCTGCCTTGATCTATACCTCCAGATACAAACTACAATCCCAATGAGCATGCAAAAGAGACCAGCAGCAATTGCAACAGCTATCTTCATCTTCATTGCTGTTGAGCGAACCTCCTCACTGCTAAATTGTGCAGGAACAACAGATCCTGGTGAAGAAGGTGGAAGATTTGGTGTGGGGTTTGTCTGATTGACAAGGATCTTCAAGAACATGAGCTGATTTGGATTTGAGGTTCTCTGGATAGTTTGGAC
>Ga0116228_10003472_pt1 | contig 13829 bp, 11 predicted proteins | sample S1TSphfallax_2_FD_89694 | JGI IMG/M metagenome (GOLD analysis project Ga0116228, IMG submission 89694) | Host-associated microbial communities from peat moss isolated from Minnesota, USA - S1T2_Fc - Sphagnum fallax MG | ecosystem: Host-associated > Plants > Peat moss > Unclassified | place... | reverse complement strand
CATGTTTTTTTGACCTGTTGTTGTTGTTGCAGGTGATGATGCAAGGTGGCGGTGGCAATGGATTCCTCTGTCACTTCAAACTGGCATGAAGATCGAGGGCTCATTACAACACAGTCAACAAAAAGTACCAGCAGACAACTCACCATGTCAAAATGAGTCGTTGTATATGCAAAGCATCCGAACTTTCCCTTTTGCACGTATCAAGGTCTTGAGTCCTATCTTTGGGAAGCTTGGTATGTATGAAAACAGTTGTCTCAAAACCTGTGGCCAACTCTCTCTCTCTCTCTCTCTCTCTCTTTCTCTCTCGCTCGGGGGCAGGGCGGCTCCCATTTCAGCATTTTTATATCTGAAAGCAGGATAGTCAGTTTCTTTCTATATCCACTCAGGCTAGCTGGGCCCTCGCAGGTACAAGGAGGCAGGGCATGATGGGATGGATTTGAAGGGGGACATATCTATGGTGGACTGTGCAGCCCTGCGCCCTGTACTGGAGCTTCTCCCTGTCCCAGCATTGGCACTCAAGTGCAGGTTCTCCATTGGCTCTTCAAAGCTCACTATGCAAGCCAACTTGGAGGTAAGCAAGCACCAGTGTAGAAGAAATGCTGCACAACCCCCTTGGATTAAGTGCTTACATCAAGACAACAATGATGGTGAAATCATCAATGTGTGTTGGGATACAGTTCGTCATTCCATCAGTTGGTTTACCTGTTCTTCAAGAATGTAGTAACATTCTTCATTCATTCCAGCTGTCTATTTGTACAGATGGGTGAGCCAGGTAGTATCTTGAAGCATTCAAGCTGGAGTTTGAAACTTGGGTTGCAGCTGTCAGATTCGGTGAGTTTCTCATTCCCTGCAAATCCAAGCAGTAATTGATCATTATTCTGCTTTGAGGAAGGATTATTTATTGGACTGTACTTTGCAGGGGATTGCAATTTCAAAGCTACAAGTCTAGTAGGATCACATGGACACAATGTTTTTGTCATCAGTCTTTTGTTCCTGATAGTTTGAACTTGCACATTTGTATCAAGTCAATCTTGTAGAAACCAGAGTCATTATTTGCAGCTCCATTCTATGGAAGCTTGTGAAGTTGATATGGTATGGCATTGTCAAGCAGGTGAGAATGGTGCTCCATCCTGAGGAACAGGTTGTTGGTCTACAGTACACAAAGGCCTTCAAGGTGTCTCATGACTGTAAAGCTGTACGAGTTCCAACTCCCTTGATTACTCAGCCTTCATTCTTACTTGCCAGGAAATGTGGATCAGATTATTATTTTGAGACCTTCATATGCTTTTTGGGTGAATTTTTAGTTCATGCTAATTGGGTAGGTTTCCTATGCAGGTGGCAACAGGAATTGCAGAAGTACCATCAAACCTGATTTTTGGGCGATTGGTGAAGTTGAGTAGCAGTCTGCCACTGTGTGTACGAATATTGTCACTCAAAGTGTCCCATACATTTGGCACAAGGGTAATGACTTCCAAATCTGCTTACTTTTCAGTGGGCTTTGTTGTTCTCTTTGGCATGTAAAACTGTTACAGATTTTTCTTAATCAATTTTGTACTCTGACCGTTGTCACTCAGGTGCCAAGGGACAACCCAAAACCTACATCTGTGTATCTTCGAGCTGCCAAAAAGATAGGGAAGAATGACATCATCAGCATAGTGCCTGGTCATTGGATTGACTCTCAAAGCGAACCAGGTGCAGCAGGAGAACGTGAATTCAATCTTGAAGTGAGTTTGACTATACACAGAACTACTTATTTCTCAATGTTTTATGTGAGCTTTCATGGGCATTCTTTTAAAGAAGTCACTGGTTTACCAGCAATCTTAATCACTTAATTATTGCTATCTGACAGGTTGCAAATATGCTGGAGAAGCAGTTAATAGAAAATGGTTGGGAAGTGCTCAGACCTGATCGTGATGCACCATATTTGTCATGGGAAGAGTACCTCAATTGGGTGTCAAAGCAGGTTTACTCAGGCTTCATATTTTTCAGCCTTGTCATTAAATCCTTTCTTGGTTTGGAAATAGAAAGATAAATTTGAAGATTTTTTTTTTTCAAAAAAAATCTCATTAATATCTTTTGCCTGCTTCTGACCTTTCCAGTGTTTCATTGTTGCCCTTTCCTGTGACCAAAGTTACCAATTTGTTGTCCTCTTGTGCATGCCAGAACCTCAGCAGTCCATGCTAATAACCACACAAACCACTTAGCTAATTGTGTCACACACTTTGCGATGCAGACTCTGGAGGGTATCCCTTTGCTTGAAATCCATGGCCAGGTTTGTCTCCACTTCTTTTTCCTTGGTGAAAGGAATTTTTCCAACTTAAGAAATTCTTGAGTCATGTTGTGAAGTCATGTATCTCCAATCCCAATGCCCCTGAATCGTATTTAAGGGTACAAACCTCATTGGTTCTCTTTCTTCTAGAATGGTCATGTAACCACAAGTGACCTAGCTGTTGATTTGATTTAACTATTTCCTAGAGTGCTAAGTTATTCAAAAGTTATTTTATCATCAATTTGTTGTCCAAGAAGCTAGTGGAAGAGTTCCGAATGAATTTTGTGTGGATTGGACAAAACTTGTCAAGCCTAGGTTTATCAATGCTGTTAGTTCATCTTTTGTATGAAGGTGTGATAGTGGGCTTGAGTTCCTTTTGTAGCACAAGATACAGTGGTCTCCACAAGGCCTAGTAAGAAACATGACCACTTCTGATTGGCTGGCCATAATGATCAGGCCAGGTAGTGGTGGCATTGAAGTAGTCTCTCACCTTATACTGTTCAATTTCACATGTTTATTGCTGGGGCTGGGGCTGGGATTCAATTAATACTCTATGTTGGATGTGAGAGAGCTACTCTGCCAATGGTCAGTGACCTTTGCATTGCCAAGTTGCAGAAAGCCAAAGAAAGTTAGCTTTCCCTTTCAAAAATTGTTGGATTCTTAAATGCTCTTCAGAAGTATCTGATGTCATTGATTTCTCAAATAACAAGACTTATCCAATTTTTTTGGCAGTCTTTCTTTTGATTTCTCGACTCATTATACAAAGATTAAGCTGCCAGATCTGAGAGCTAACGTGAAGGTTCTGGTGATGAAAGCTTTTGGAAGAATGTTCAAACCTTGTTGTTACTTCAGAAATGTCAGAGTTCAGTCTTGGAGAAGTTTTCTGATAGGTAAACTTTGTTCGTAATTTTTGGTCAATCACTGTTCATAGACTGGTACCTGAATTGGTACTAGTTTAACTAATTTCCATCTCTTGACACATACTTTCAACTTGTTGATTGTTTAATTAATTCCTTTTTTTCTTCTAGGTTTCCTTAGAAGGAAGGTTTGTAGATGATTTGCTGCTTCCTTGTAACCCTAATTTCTCCAACTTTGGATATCAAGTTGAAGAGTCAATTGTCAGTTGCATATGCTTAAATCATCTTCTGATGTAAGTTGTTGTATGTTTGTCTTATGGCTTCTCACAAACCAATGAAATGGAGCTTAGCCATCACCAGCTTATTGCAGCTTGAACAAGAACACTGTTGAGTCATCTGATTAGCTATGCCTCTTGAGAGTCAGCCATGTCATGACTAAGTCTTCTCATTGTTTGAAGAAATATGATAAACCCAGGATGCAAATCTTTGTGTAGTTGGTTGCCTGAAATTTTGAGCAGATTGTAATATTCTGTTCTCAGCTGATGAATCAGTGGGGATTAATGGCAGTTAGTCACTGCCTGAATATGGTGAAGGTGATGATCTAGTACTTTGTGAATGGATATTCAAAACTTTATGACTGCAGCCATTCTTGTCATGTTTGTTTTAGTTTGCCTGCAACTGACAGCATGTTACCTTGAACATGTTCTTGCGGAGTTTTTCTCTGCAATCTCATAGATATGTCTGATGCAATTTCTCCTTGATGCAACTCTTTCTGAACTTATTTTGAATGAATTGATCACTATAGTTATTGTCACTCTTAAATTGATGAACTGCAGATGACCTGCCTCTGCAGGACTAATTAATTGGTGACTGTGACTGCTACACTAATGGTTTGTGCACTACATATTGCATCGGTGGTAGAAAGGAAAGTTGCCACTAAATTAACAGATTCCTTCAAATTTAATCATTTTGAGTAGAATCAGATTTCCTTTTAGAGAAGAGTGTTTGTCAAGAAAAGAGCTACAGAAGCAGTGATAAACATGGGTCTTATTAGTCAGCAGATTGGAACCATTTGTCTCAGGTCACACTCTTTTTTATTGAAGGCAGCATGTTGTGGATATGCCAGGGGTCAGCTGCACACTACCGGGGTCATGTACTTGGTGTTATTGGTGATGCCAATGCACCATTGAGTAAGGTTTGTCTTGTTATCCTTGGCGCTCTTTGCAGTGTGTCCTTGTCAATGATTTGCTATGAACTACTTAAATCAAAATAGCTGTGTTTGTGCTGTTTGGTCATCACTACTTCAAATGAGGACAGCAATGTTGCAGGAACATTTAAATTCATTTGCTTTGTTTCCTAAGTTCAGAGTGCTGCATGTGGCTCAGGAGCTAGCTGGGGACTTTGGTTATTTCCAAATGGATTGGCGAGAACTTGGAGTACCTCGTCGAGGTGGTGTCATTGTGGAAAGCTTTAATTCTGATGAGGTAATGCCAAGAAGATGGTACATATCTTAGTTGGGTCATTGCAGCACCACTCTCATTCTTATTATGTTTGTTTAGATTTGGCTAGAAGCAACACAATAGTTTCCTTCAAAGTGGTTTTGTGAATTTTCCTGTGCAACTGTGGATACATTTAATGTATGTTTTCCTCTTAGTTGGTAGTTGAAGGATAATCCACATTAATTTTTTCCGTCTTGTGGAAAGCTCAGAGCTACATGCAGTTCTGAAATGTGCTCTTTTTAGGTGACTGTCTGTGATCAAATTAGAATTGTAACCAGGCAACTGGTATGGTTGGATACTCTGCTTGAATGAAACATGGTGATTTTTCTGTATGACATTTTAGGTCCTTCAAATGGCGCCCTGGCATCGTACTTGGACTGTGCAAAGACTGGCAAACCGAATTATGGCTTCTATTGAGCGGGCAAGTTCTGCAAATCGTGCATCAAGAGGTCTTTTTGTAGATTTAGCACTGAATGAAGATTTCCTCCCCTTGGATCAACAGCCCTCATTCACAAGAAGGCACTAAAAGGTGCATTTATTTTGTTCTAGACAGATTGCTTGAGAGGTGAAAGGCTTTTTTTGTTGTAGGGAGGAGAGAGATGGCAAAGTAACTAATGTATCAATTCTTCCATGAGGATGTATACTAAGTTGCAAGAGGGCTACATGCAATCACAAGTACCAATGGTCACAGTCTCTGAAAGTGTGTTGAGTGACTTTGGTCCAGATTTAGATTCCCTGTAATTGTGGTGCTGTTGATTAGATGCCCTTTGTGGATACAATTGCACAACTTTGTTTTCTGAAAACCATGTGAGAGGTACAGTGGTAACTGGCAATTAGGTGGTTAGAGTGTTCTTTGCATAGAAGCCCATGTTATGTATAGCTTGAGACCACAAGGTTTTGCTTTACAATTTGAGTTAGTGCTTTTGGGCCAGAATGAATGGACAGCCACCAGTGCACCATCAGACAAGCTTGTAATGGCTAAGTTCTGAATGAATCCCAACTGAGTTGATGTTGGATTTACAAGATCAATCAATTAACTGTGGGTTGTTTCATATGACCTAATCAAATTTAGGTCTGTGGTACTCTTGACGACCAGTCAGCTTGGAATTGTACATCTGCAAGTCTAGCTTTGCCCCACTGTCACTTTAATCATACACATCCATTATCATGAGACAGTTCTCAATTGGAGATGTCTTGAATGATTTTGAAAGGTATCAATATGAGCACATTTATCTGTCATGAATAAATGACTAAAATAACTAACTTTCTGTCATTCCATTAGCTCTTTGCTGAAGGCATTCTTAAAAGGCCTCAAACTGTGAGGGTGGACTTGTGAGTATAGCTCTCTCACATAGCTACTTCTTTATATGATGGAGAGGGTTGCAAACTATTCTTGCCCAAAGCCCCCCCCAACTCTTCCTTTTATGACATGTTCTTTTCTTCATAAATTTTTGCACTCCAGGATTCCAGAGTGTACATGCAGATTTTAGTGACCCTATTGACACCACACTTGGTTGTTTACCTCTTGGGTGCTCTCAAAGGAAGTTGGCAGACCATTTTCCAAGACTTACATAGCACATCTGAGGGATCAGTACAGTAAAGTCCTAGGCTAGACACTTGGAATTGCATGCCGATCAATTGTTTCCCATGCTCTGCCTCCACTCTGGCCTTGGCTTCCTCCAACTCCTCCTTTAATAGATGCCCATACAATAGACTCATGTGAGGCATGTACTCTGCAGAAAAAAACTCTCCACCATGTTCAGACAAAGAGTGTGGACATACATATGCATGATGAAGAATGATTCTGAGAACCCACTCAAGCAAAGCATTCCTGGCAGACTGGATGAGCACCCCACAATTCTGAAGATCTATCTAGTTGATAAGGTTTTATGTATTGGTGAATACATTGTCAAACGATGACTTTGAGCATCAATGTCCATAATACTCAGATTCCATAGTTTCAAAACAGAGCAAAGTTCTGGGAGATTTTACCCTACTGTGCTATACACAAGATTTGAGCTATGGATGTGGATTCCACAATGCTCTTGGAAAGGAAAACAAAATTTATCTCTGCATTGGTACTTGACATGGTGGGCTACTCACACATCGGGTTTTATCATTTTCATCTCTATGGCAATTGGAAAGAATGCTCATTCTTCTTTCACTTCAAGCTGTAAGTTTCAAAGCAAACTGGGCATGGAGAATAAACTGTAAGGGATTGAAGCTGACCTTCCCTCATTGTGGTAGTATCATCTCCTATCTCCAGAAAACCAAAACAGCCTTGTGCTTGTATATGTGCATCTACAACCTGCACACCAAGAACCTCATCAATTCAGAATCTGTTATTCTTTTTCTCTTTGTATTCTTTCCCTGTCTTACACCATGACCTGGCTGAATTTTTTGGCTTGTCTTGCAAAAGAACGAACATTTGAGTCAGCATACTTCAGGCAAGTCATGCTCAGGTTCAGCTTTTCTTGCTAAGAGAAGGCCAATTGGCAATTAGTGAATCATCTGCTCTGTCAGAATCTGCTCGATCACATGAATGGACATTGAGACTATCATTGTATATTGAAATACAAAACATATCTACAAGAAGATTCTACAAAGAACACTTGGAATTCCATTTTGAAACACAACATATCTGTGAGATTGCGGAAAAAATTCCAAAATAACTGTATGAAGGTAAGCATTGTGTCAATTGGAGCAAAAACCAAAACTAACATGACAAGGAGTGGAATCATAACCCTCATGTGAGCAATCAAATCACTCAAATAACTCACAAGAGTATCAGACTATCATCTTCATCATAAATAGGAGCAGTGACTTAGTCATAACTCAAGACAATCAAAGAAGAAAAATGAATTGGAACACAAAAGAAAAATGGAGAAACAAATGCACTGGCCTTCAGACACATGATTTCTTTCTGTGTCTCTCCATCCCTTAGGATTAACCTTTAGAGTGATCTCTTCTCCAAACATGAAGGGGGTATGATACCTTCTGAAGCAAGTTTGTGCAGGCAACCAGGCGAGCATGGTATAGCTAACCCACTTCTCCTTGTCTCAAAACAATTGAACTCAGACATTCCTTACCTACAACACAAATAGAAATTTGTCTGGAAAACCTCACACCCACAGACGAGACAATCAACAGAGTATGATGACGATGATGCAAGGTTTAGGATTTAAACCCTAAATTGTAAAATCATAAACCATTATGATTTTGGTTACATGTTCTTCAAAGAGTGAGTTGCAAGAGAGAAGTGGTGGAAAAAAAAGGGGGCAAGAAAGGGAAGAGACCAAAAGAAGAAGAAGAAGTAGAGACAGACAGACGGACAGACCTACCTCTTGAGTGGGTTCCATAGTGAGGTAAACACACTGGTGGAATTTTAGGTCACTTGTGACGCCGGTGATCTTGAAGGTGTAAGGGAGAGTGGTGGCACAAAGTTGTTGGAGCGACTGTTGGGCTTTGGAACGCAACACGGGGTGTGCACCCAGCACTGTCACATGAGGCTGAAACGGAGGCCCTGCATACCTCTCGCTCAGCTGTGTCATCACCAAATGGAGACTGGGCAGAACGTAATCGGGCGGTATTGCCCATACTGAATACATGCCTACCGTGTCTGGCTCCTCCTCCGCTGGTGTTTGAGGAGGAGCATCTGCCTCATCACCGCCTCCTCCTACAGCATTCTCCGCTTCCTCCTCCTGCTGCTTCTTTTCCTCTTCTATTACTACAGTTTTCGCAGTCTCTTTGGATGCCATAATTGTACCGAGTCTCAATCCCCAACCGCTCTACTCCTCCTCCTCCCCCGTCTTCTCCAAAACTCCTGGATGTTGAGGAGACAATAAGTACTAGCAATTCCCATTACCAACAAATCCACATCACCAAAATCGAGGTATTGGGTTACACACAATTCTTCCAACTAGCCATTCTCAATTCCTTTCTTTTTCTTGCCCATGTGGTTAGTTTTAATTATTATAAAGGTTGCATCAATGGATTAATGTGTAACAAGACATCCATTTATTCTTCAACAACCTACACATCAAAATGGCAATATAATATATTAAAATTTGAAATCCTACAAAATTACAATATATGAACAAGAAAGCAATCTATGCCGATGTCTAAAGGCACAACTTTACAATCCATCACATCACTCCTAATATCAAAGATGTTAGGTCAATCCATGGCCTTCAACTTTTTTTCACACAATCATACCCAAATCAATGCATCCAAAGTTTTGAGTTTTAACTTATTTATGTGATCACTTTTCACCTAATATTGTTTTGAAAATCCATGCTCACAAATAGTTGTGTTAACTAAAATCAGAAACACCTTTTCTAAATGTTAATTAATGTTAAACCAAGAAGAAAAAAACTCATCTAAAGTCAAACAAAATGTCTAAGTATCCAACATGGATTTATGTTCTCACTCTCTCCACAAACTCAAGGTCAGCTCTCGCCCTATCAAATATTTCTTCACTATAGTTGAACTTGATGAACAATCTATGAAATCAAACTAGTATACGTTTCCATCTCTCTATCATGAATTGGACAATGTTAAGACTAAATAAACGAAAAGTACTAACAATGGAGAAATCTAAAATTTAAGTTGTTTATAAGTAATTGGATATATTCTTTTCTAATTCTTTGATAATCTTTGATTTAACTTTCCACTCAATTTGATAACCAATAAGAGGATCAAAATGTAAAACATTATTATATGAAATACCATCCTCATTAATATATGTGAAAACATTACATGTCAAATCCACAAGGTTTTGATAATGATGAACTTGACATATTTTGTTGTTTGAAATGATTGCCTTGTGGAAAACTTTGTTGAGAACACTATATTGATGGTGTAGAATGTAAAAACAATGAATCTAAACTCATTTTTTTAAAGTCATTTTGAATATTACTAAATATTGGCCGCACCCTTTGGCATTGAGATTGTGACATTTTTCTTGAAATCCAATGGTCATTGTTAAGATTTTTTTTTCATGTATAAAAAAGATAGTGAAATATGAAACGTGCCAAATTTACATGCAAATAAGGTTTAAAATTTGATTAACATAGAAAATAATGTTGGTGATGAGCAAAAATACTATTTAGGAACAAATTTGAAACATAGAGTTGATTCTAAGGTTGAGCAACTAAAGTACATGTGGTATGCACATCCTATAACTAATCCACCCAACAAGCCATGCCAAAGCCCCCAATACATTGACAACCAAACAACCATTTGAAACTAAATGTTAGTTATTGAAATTGAATGTTAAAATCTTAAAAAAACATGGGACATAAACATTACATGAGAAGGTATTGAATACATATTCTACCACCATGTGGTATGTTTTGCTAAAAACATTGGCCATTGTGTAGTGTGTATGTGTATGATGGCTTGAGCTACAAAGAGGAGCTTCAATTACCACTTCAACTTATAGCTCACTATCAATACATACCAAATTTGTGGTGGTTCCATTAATCCCCCTTGAGGTTGCAAAATGTACAATTTCATTAATCTGGACTTGAGCTAGTGTTAATTCATTGGTGCCAATAATTTTTGCATGCATTTGGTTGCCAACATTGCCCAAGTGCAAGGGTGAGTCAATGAACATTTGGTATTAGACTATTGAAAAAAAACCTCCAAAAAAATCCATTAATAATTTCCAAAACTTTGATTGGATTAACAATGATCCACCCATTTTGGAATGGGAAATATAGATTAGGTGCTAGATTAAGTTTTTAGATCACATTTCATATCCCAATATTGCAAAGAATAGTATAAAGATGAACATTAGGAACTTGAGTGGTAAAAGTCTATGAAACTACATCTAGCAATAAACAAACAAAAAAACAAACTTCAAAGTGAAATCCAAGTTTCTAGCTTTGTGGGTTTTTTTGTTTTTGAAGGAAGAAGCAAGAAGATAACCAAAAATGCTTTTGTCATCTTGTCAAAAAGGAAAGGACACATTTTTTGAGATTTTTGAAGGCTCATTGGGTACCTTTTTTGGGGAGAAATAGTAGTTCAAAACTTATATATCACCCTAGAAATCAACTTGTAGTCATGTGCAACCCCTTACAATTTTATCTATCATTTATGTGTTTTCAATTTTTAAGTCCCAACAAATAATAAATTAAATAATAATTTTTAATCTAAATAATTTATTTAATTATTTATTTATTTGGTTGAAAGAAAACCCACCACACAACTTAGCATGCATCCTTGGGGTGGATATGAAAACCCAAGTAAGAAAACCTTTACAAACCATCAAATCTTTACACCATTGATCATAGGTAACATAAGTGTGATGTGTTGAATGTTGACATTTCTTGAATGAATAAATGATTGGCTTGGAATGTGGTGCAAAATAGGGGTTAGAAATGTGTTGCAAAATTAGCCTACCTCTACACCCAATTGTTGGTGACTTATGTTTTAACCATCTAGCAACCATACAAATGTAACTATCCATGTCTCCTAACCCCACTATTGAATGAAACATCGATCTTTTTTTAAACTTGGAGTTGGAGCATTAAGATGCCATTTTTTGTGCACACAACGAAGATATTTTGCAGGTTTATATTGTTATAAGCCCAATGCTCCCATGATTTCCCCCAAAAGAAACATCATGGGCTAGTTGGGATACAAAATCATTTTTTACCAAATTGACATCAAGAAAGAATGTCATGCTTTGAAACAATTTTTGTACCTTTTCAAAATAAAATCATGATCCAATCATTATGAGGGAAAGAAAATACACAGAAACTTGCTACAACTGCTAAGTTGTCAACAAGTTATAAAACAAAAGAAAGTCCTTACATCTTTATAGAAAGGAGGGAAACACCCACTGACACTCTTCAAATAAAAATCTATAGATTTGGTTTGTAGTGTTATTTGTATTTGTCAAGAATTGACTTCAACCAAAACCTTGGCTCTTGCTTCTTGAAAAGAATGTCAAACAAGACTTGTAAGCAAACTTTATATCTTGCACAATGTGAAGTAGGCCTTATTGTCCACCCAAGTCCAACTAAGTTCAATTTGTTTCAATTAAGTCCTACCTAAATTGTCAAGAGCCATTATTATTATAATTGAGTTCTATGGGTCTACCATAACAAACCTGGCATAACATAACCCACCATTGCTACTAGACAAATAATATTGTAAATGAATGTATCAACTTTTCATTTTCAATTGTAACCTTTCATGTTGTAAGGTTCATTTTTTAGTTGACATTTCTTTTGAAGGGCTCCCATTTTTTTGCCTTCATATAAGAACTTTTTGCAAGGTGAAGGGCCTTGCAACCTTTAGAAAAGACACTACTTATTGCATTTAAAAGGGGATTTTTTTTTGTTATTATGGCATTAATAACAATTGTGGGTGTAATTCATTAACCCAATCATTGTATCATCAAGGCCAATGCTATGGAATTCATTCATGATTTGTAATGAACTTATACTTAACTCCTAATTTAATTTTAGTTCATTTTTAATTAGATTCCAATTAAGTCTAAATTCAATTATAATTAACTTTTAGTTCACTTTCAATTCACTTCTAGTTAATTCTTAATTCACATATGGGTGCGCATGGGTGCACATGGGCACACATGGGTGAACATGCACCATGTGTAAGTTGAAAGTTTCTTAATAAAATTCTTCAAAAGCTAGGTGTCCAATAGGTATAATTAGAGATATAATTCCATGTTACCTTTAGTATGTTCAACACTAGTTTGGATACATTTTCTTGTCATAACCTTGTCCCGTTTTTATATTTTCCTTGCAATAAAATCTTATTGAATTTTTGTTTTGCATGTATCATGTTCTTATTATTATTCTTCTTGTTTCATGATCTAAATTTGGAATGAAGCTTGCTTTTGTTCTTGTCTTGGTTTATAAATCCAGTAGATATGGTTGTTTTTGTGCCCATAACAATTCAAACAAACTCCAATCAAACTTATTTTCATCATTTTTTCTTGTTATCCTTTTGTTTCGAGATCATGTCTACATTTATGGAAGAAGTCCTTGCTACCCTTAGGAATCTTGAACATGAAAATCAAGCATTTTGTGAATGTGTTGCTCATTTGCAAACCAATCAAGTTTCAACCTCTTTGGGATGTGCTTTCATAACACAACCCCAACTAAACGTTTCACATATTAGCCTACTTGACAAATTTAATGGTGCATGTTCAAAGTTTTGAATTTTTTTCAACTAAGTGCATATTGTCATCTGATTTCATCCTTGTCAATATCTAATTGGCCCAACCCAACTTTGGATTCATTAGTACTTTGTTGTTAAACATGGCATTTGTTTGGTTCACACCTTTGTTAGAGCATCAATCACCTTTACTCAATGACTTTGAAGCATTCCTTGAAAAATTCAATGTTGTTGAAGATTCGGACAAAAAATGTTCGTTTAACATCAAAATAATTTTTTTTGTCAAGGATCACATTTAGTTGCAATATATGCATCAGATTTTAAATAATGGTTTTGTGATATTTCATAGGGTGAAGCATCATTCATAATTACGGGTGAAAACATGATTAGGTGGACTCATTAATAACCATTTCAAGGAATGGTCAAGAAACAAAAATTGGCCAAATCATATTCCTAGGCCCTTTTCTTTAAATGTTTTCATAATTATAAATTATTATTTTTCATTTTATTTATTGCATGCAAAATTATATGGGTCGAAGTTTCCATTGCAATAAAAAATGTGGAAATTGTTACAAATTTTTATTCCTTATTCATGTGGCCCTTTCAATAATCAAGTTACTAAATTTTGGAAATTCATAACTAAATTATACATAATAAAATAATTACCCAATAAAAACAGCAAATATAATACCATTTTAGATACCTTTAAATTTTATTCCCAAAAAAAACCCCAAAACCTTGTTTGAAAAATGTTCCAAACCAAAAAGTTCAAGGAAAATAACCATTGTGACATTCCTAGTGGTACCACCCAATCATACTTTCACCTATATGTTATACGTATGTTATATATATAAATATATATATATATATATAGTACTAATACATTATATTGTAGATGTAATTTCTTTTATAAACATATAAATATAACGTATGATATATTGTACATTAAAAATTAATATAACAAAAAAAGTATTTTATGACTTGTTGAAATAACATGTTATTATTTTATAATATATTACGAATGAAAATCGTTATTATTATTATTATTATTAT
>Ga0116228_10003468_pt1 | contig 13834 bp, 7 predicted proteins | sample S1TSphfallax_2_FD_89694 | JGI IMG/M metagenome (GOLD analysis project Ga0116228, IMG submission 89694) | Host-associated microbial communities from peat moss isolated from Minnesota, USA - S1T2_Fc - Sphagnum fallax MG | ecosystem: Host-associated > Plants > Peat moss > Unclassified | place: USA... | reverse complement strand
CATGGAACCTAGTGACAAACCATGTTCATCACTAACAGTCTCTTTTGATGAGACTTAGTGACGGAACACATCCAGATAGGTACTCTTTTTGAATGCCAAAAGCAAGGAAGAAAACTTGCGTAGCACGACAATTCTGTTAGGACCTTATTTCTAAACCCTAAACCCTAAACATTACCTCATCACTACTGACATCCTAAACATGATCCATTTTTTTCCGGCCATGTAGGATTATATGTCAACTTTTCATCCATTCATATTCCATCGGGTGGGTGGCCTTTAGGACCTGCACCCTTACTACTAGTAGAGTAAGGTGACCACGGCCAAGGGTGGGGGGGCGTCCCCAAACTAAGGGGCCTATAACAAGGATATTGCATTTGGTGAGAATGTCCCTCATCCATGGACTTTACCCCTTGTAAAGCATGAGGCAAACGGTATCACTAAACATATGTAGATCATGAGATGTTGGGAGGGACAAGGTTCTTACACCTAGTCCTTAAGAGTTAAAAGGATACATATTTTATACGGTGAGGTTGAAAAAGGGCCTCTCTAACTTTGAGGAGACAAAAAATGAAATTAATTTTACATGTTATTTACTAGTTAAAGCCTTATGTATGAATATAAGTGGAATTCAATTCGGTTGAATTTAATCTAAATTGAATTGAATTGTAACCAATTTGAATTCAATTAGGTTTCAATTCAACCCGAATTGATTTGAAATTGAATTTTTTTCATGATTTGGTTTATTAAAATCAACCAGATTTTGAAAATGCACATATTAATTTTCTTTTTCATATCCATAAAAGTGGATTGGTGAAAGGAGTGAGGTAGTTTGGCTTGGAATTTCATGTATAATTTTTTTTCATATTTGTTAAGTCTATGACCGTATATATTTGTCAAATTGATAACTGTAATATTGCACCATATATCTATTTCACCTAAACATATTCATTGGACTTTTTTTGCAACTTGTTATTAAATATACCTAGAGTTGCCTTAATATGTCACATTGATTTTAATCATTGTTCAATATATATGAATTTTCAAAAGTGTGCAAATCTACCATTTCATTTTGAAAAATGATCATGTTTAAATCATATCAAAATATGCTAAATATTTTATGATTTAATTTCTTGTATTATAATCTACAAATGTATTTTGCATTATGTGCATTACATCTCATTTACACATGTGGCAAGGTTACAATCAATGTTGTCTCACATTTGTTTTGACACACATAACCATCATACCTACATCATATCACTTTAGGGTCAACCTATGCTGAGTACAATAACTTTTGTATCATGGGTAAAATGGTTATCCTTGCAAACATAAAACATGTGGACTATGTAAAAAAATTACCATAGGGACCCAACACATGCACTCTTGGTTGAACATTTAAACGAGCATTAAATGTTATAACAAGAAAACTCTATTGATTTTTTTTGCAAAAAAAGAAAAATCTCAGCAGTCAATCTAACCAACTACATCAATTTCAACGGTTCATGACATCATGTGAATAATTTCAGCCGTCCAAATTACAATTAAATTTCATCATAATAGTATTTAACATTGTCAATTAATCGACCAAATTGTAATCACCCTTGCTGAAACAGCCATCACCCATGTCCACCCTTGTACAAATAGTGATCACCCCGTCCAAAGAGTGTGGTCAAATCTCTAGGTTGATAATTAATTTATGAGCACTCATGACATCCAATGCATGAGGGAAGAAACCTATGCTAGCCACTGAAGAGTTGGAATTAAAGGAGTTGGAATCAAAGTACAAGCACTATGAGTATCAAAAACACTAATACATCAAACAAGTGTATGATGATTGCAATCCTTACATCAATCAAAAGTCCAATTCATGGAGGATGTTGCGGAAAAGTGGCGCATTATTGAAAGAGTACATTGAATGGTGTTGGATCGAAATGCAAAATTAAAAAAGGAATACCAACAAATGATATTGGTATCATTTGTGTATGCTCCCAAAAAGGTCCAAATTACCATTAAGCTAAAAACCATAAGTGAATATGCATGCACAAACCGAATTCAAAAGTTCCAACTAACATTGTGGGCAAAAATGAACCCCTTATTTCCTACCTATGGTGTCTTGATGGCAACTTGAGGATAGATTTGGCCCATCATTTGGCATTGGATTGACAATACACCACTGAACATTTTGCCCATCACAATGAGGATGGTTGTCAACTCTTATGTTATATATATTTACACTAACATCAAACTTTTGAAGGAACGACATGGCGTCATTCCCGCAACATGGTATGAAAAAAACATGTTGTCTAAGGATTCCATGTCTAATGTTGAATCCAACATAAATAACCAAGATGTAGATGATTTTGAAGGTTGCATTATGGATGATTTTGACAAACATAAGTTTGGTGAAGTGCATGGACCCAACACTAAAAATACCTATGGGGACACTTAAACTAGGCCAAGGAAATAGTGTTCATAAACTAAGTCAAGGAAATCAAGAACCTAATGATCCATATACATTTGTTGACAAAAAAAAGGTTCAATGTCAAGCAAAGAGTTGGAGGTGATATTGCTTTCATTCAATTTTTGATAGGCAAAAAGTATTGGGAAGGTCCAGATTTTGATTCATCTCAAGCAGCACAAAATGTAAATTTCCCTATTAGTGATGTGTGTGAATACTAAATTGACTAATTTTGGCACTATTGAAATGTTGGCCACACAAAAGACAACAATATTAGGGGTGTAGAAGTCACCATCCCACTAGAAACCATTGAAATAATTGACCAATATCTTGCCATGGAACCACCCATCCATGTATTATTGTGCATGCCCTAAAAAACCACCCAAATATCGAACAATGAATTGGATGGTCAACAACACCCACAACACAATATCAATAACACCCTTTACACAACACCCACAAATGATGGAGATGCAAGTTTGTCTAGGATCATACCCATCAACATTTGGACCCTTGAATTCAATTTTGATATTGCACCTCTAGAGCACATATTTAGAACAAACATTAAGGGGTAACATTTGGATTGGCCCATCAATGGTTACTGCAATAACATTATTAACATTTTTTTTAAAAACCCAAAAAAAACAACTACCATTTGCAACTATATTTTACTTGCAAAGGACATTTGTTACTAAAAGCCACCTAGTTGCATTAAACAAGTTGCATAGGACAATAATTGAAAATGTGGATGAAATCAACAGTATACTTCACCATTGGTTTACTATGCCATTTGTACATTACAATAATAAATAACAACTTACATAATGACATGTGACAAATGAAAAGAAATTTGAGAAAAATTTGTTTTAAAATAGATAGTGGATCCTCATTATCTATTATACATGGTTTTAGTTGTGACACATGGCATATGACAAATATGCCACATGATTTTTTTAAAATTTTGGCCAAAATGAATTAAAATCAATATATAGGTATGTGGGTCATATTAAGTAACTAAATAAGTAAGTAGGTTGGATTTAGATAGGTATATAGGAAGATATGCCAAACTAGGTAGGTAGGTAAATTAGTGAAGTAGGTAAAAAAAAAAAAAAAAAATTAGGTTAAACCTTTTTAAATGTTAAATTCCTTTGATTAGCTCATCCTTGTTGACATGTGTTTTTTTTATGTGAAAGTGTAAGACAAAGCCTCCTCATTCTATAGTTCTCAAAATGGAAGTGAAAAACAAAACATATGGGATAAGGGTAGATGCACAAATGAATGGCTCACTTTTGTGACATTTTTGTGTTTCTACAATACCCTTCTTGTCTATTTGTCACCTAGCAAAATAGATAGTGTCAAATTTTCCAATTGGGACTTGGTTTTAAATTATCAACTTGAAAACATATGTACAATCAATTCTTGAAAAGAATTCATTCACTTTTACCTATGGACTTTTAAAATTAAAAACTAGGGATTAGTATGTTGACTGGAGCTTTATAAAATTATGATGTTGACATAGAATTCCAATCCAATTGATTTGGAATGATTAAGTATGTTAAATTTTATTATTTAAAGAACTCATATTTGAAAACCTTATTTTCAAAACTTTAAACATTTCAAAGTATTGGACTTTTATGTTCTCAAAATTGGCCCTTATTTTCATAAGTCCATAATTGTTATATATATATATATTTGAATTTTTTTCCCATCAAAGCCAAGGTTTTTGAAGTATCTAAATGAGCTTCCATTAATATGTATTTTATTATTAAATAGGTAAATAAACATATATCAATAGGTAGATAGTTAATTTGCCTAAATAAAAACAAATTTCAACTTTATAAATACACCAATGGAAACATACTTCTTCTTAATTGATGATAGTTACCATCAAAAGGTAATAATTACCGTAACAAGGCAATGTTATTATCCTAAGGTCAAATAATCATAAAGTAACTTTGGATTAAAATAAATTGTTAACTTGTTTATGGGGTAAGGACTACATAGCATAGTCAACATCTTAATATATTTTTAATTATTAGTGGTAGGTTTTCACTTATCATCTCCTATTTATTAAAGAGGATGAAGCTACTTGGGTAGTTAAGTAGATTTTTTCGTTGGTTTGTAAATTAATCACTTAGGGAAAATTTGGGGAAAATTAGGTTAAAATTTGGGTGAATGTGGGCCTTGTTTGATTTTATGGAATAGATTACAATAGGGTGGGAAAATCTAAAAGGATAAGGGAAACCCTTGTGTGGTGGAGAACCTTTTTTGGTTTTTCTTATCATTCTTTCATTTAGAACTTCCTTGTTTTCTTGGTTTATTCTCAATTATTTATGTTTGCATTGTTTTTGAAGATTGAAAACAAAGTATTTTGGTTTGAAAAAGAATGTGCATTTGTGTGAAGGTCATGGACCTTAAATTATATATATATATATTTTCTCTTTGCTTTCATTACCTCTTACTCTTGATAGTAAGTTTAATTATTTTGATGTAAAAAAATATGGTTATCATGTTAATTTCATTTTTTTTCATTTTTAAATTCTTTATTTCAGATTTTCTTTCTAAATAAACTTCTAAAATATGATAGTAACTACTACAAGATGATGACAAGAGACTTGTAAATGGTTCAAAGGAGGGCAACACCTTTACCTAGGCAACATAATGCCAAAATGAATATTCAAACCATAAAAAAATACTTTCCAAGGTTTAGAAGGTAATTACCCTCCAATCGTTGTTTTTGTTTTTATGTTTTTTTAGTGTTTTTGGAGTAGCTTAGGTTTTTTAGACAAAAAGATAAATCTAACCTCCAAAGGGTAGCCCATGAGCCATTTACCTTCCTATTTTTCTACCTAATAATCACCTACCTTCACTATGGTAAGTCTACCATGTTTGCGATTATATAATACTCCCATTAAACCCTAATAGAATTTAGCAAAAGTACACATAATTTTCAAAAGTTTTTTACCATTGGGGGTTGACACCTTAGTGGTGCAAATAAGTTTGGTTTCATTTGTAACTAATGGAACATATGGGTAGATCATGGATGAAAATAATTTTAGAGTGTAAGATGAAAAAATGATTAATCACAAATGTAGTTTTGGCATAGTTGAAAACCTAATTAAAACTAGTTGCAAATGACAATTAGTTGCATCTAGTTGTAAATGCATTAGTTGCATTTTGGGGATTCCTTCTAGTGTAATAAATCAAGTGGGTGAAAAAAGGCACCAATGGTACCTCCACCACCTCCAAAACCAAGGGAGGTCGTGACAACACAGTTTCACATCAACAGGTCACAAATGAAGAAAACATCAAGATAAGGTGACCAAGGCATTTGTTGGGGAAAAAATTCGTAACCCTAATACAGATTGGATTACAAACATTGATTGTCATGGCACACCATTAATACATTTGGTTTAAGCAATCAACATAATGATGATGATCATAACACAAATGCATCGTATGATGGTGGTGAGGTACAAAAGGATATTGATTACCATGGACAAAATAGAGGCCCAAAAGATATTGGGCCTTATTGTCCTTTCATAATATGTATTTCTAGGGCTAACCACTAGACATGGTTTAGGTGAGTGTTAACTCTATCATAACCTACATTTGATTTTTATAAGTGTTAATTGGTAGTTATTAATAAATTAGAGTTAACATATATTAAATACATATTTGATTTTTTTAAGTGTTAAGTTAGAATATGTAATTATCATGTTAATTAGATGCTACCATGTATATATTAAATACAAATTTAACTTTTGTATGTGTTACGTTAAAATATAATGCATAGTGACACATTGGAAGTCATGTATGATGATTTTGACAATGCACTACAAAATCACAACTCTCTCACATCGAGTGAAACCCCCACACATTTCTAAAAGAAAAACTCAAAATCCAAACAAAGGAACCTTTAGAATGTAAAATTTCATCGTCAATGTAATGTAGATATACCATTGCACTTCATCACAATGTACTACATTTCATCCCAATGCACTATCGAATCACAATTTTCTCACATTGAGCAAAGTGCCCACACATTTCAAAAAGAACTTTAACATCAAAATGGAGGAATCTTTACAATGTAAATTTCATTGTCAGTGTAGTGTGGACATAACACTACATTTGATTGCATTGTATTGCATTTCATCCCTAATGCATTGTGGAAGCACAATTCTTTCACATCGAACAAAGTCCCCACACCTTTTTGGAAGAAGAACTCAAACATCCAAACAAAAGAACCACTAAAATGTTAATTTTCATTACCAATGCAATGTGGACACAACACTGCACCTCATCCCCAATGCCCTATAGAATCACAACTCTCTCATGTCATATGGATCTTCTACACATGTCTAAAAGAATAACTCAAATATCAAAATGAAGGAACCTCTAAAATTTAAAATTTCATTGTTGGTGCAATGTGGACATAATACCACACTTTGGTGTTGTGTAATGCATTTCATCCCTGATGCACTACTAAATCACAACTCTTTCACATCGAGTGAAGCCCCCACACATTTTTGGAAAAACTCAAACATTGAAATGAAGGAACCTTTAAAATGTAAATTTTCATTATCGGTGTAATGTGGACACAACAATGCACTTGATCGCGGTGTACTACATTTCATCCCCAATGCACTGCAAAATCACAACTCTTTCATGTTGAACAAACTCCCATACATTTTTGGAAAAAGAACTCAAACATCAAAACGAAAGAACCTTTAAAATGTAAAATTTCATTAGGGGTGTAGTGTGGACACAACATTACATTTCATCCCGGATGCACTAGTGAATCATAGTTCTTTCACATTGAATGAAGCTTGCACACATTTTTAGAAAAACTCAAACATCAAAACAAAAGAACATTTAGAATGTTAACTTTCATCATCAGTGAAATTTGGATACAACACTACACTTCATCCTTGATGGAGAGTTTCACTTGCGTGTTCAATTTGTCCATTCGGGGGATAAGAGATACTAATGAACAAACCATCATTAAGAGCACTCATCAAACCATAATTGATGGAAATGGTGTATTAACTTTGGTTAATCTATATATTACAAAATGTTATTTCTTGAAATAAGCATAAGTGTGAAGGAAGTGAGGCCATTGTTCCTATCCTTCTTGTGTTATTGGATGAAGTGGTGGTCTTACAAATATGGCCTATAGTGTTGAAGGTTAAGATGCATTACAACTTGTGCAATCAAAGGCTTGAGTGCAAGACATGGTTGTAGGACATAAGCCCATCAAACATTTGGTGTAAAGTTTTGTAGGATTGCTACGATCATGAGGTGTCCCAGTGGCACAATGACAATGGATTGAACAACCTTACAGAAGAAGAAAAACATAATCTAAAATGTTGTTTTCCATAGGTGAATTTATCTTTGTTTTGCAAGTGTTGCATTTTTATCTTCTTTTCGTTTTTCTTTTGCAATTTTGTGAAAGTTCTATTTGTGAAAAAAGAAAGAGAATTGTGACGAGCATTACATTGCATTACATTTTTAGTTTGACCCTTTTATTACCCAATTCTATTCATGAATGGGTTAAGAGAATTTAGACATTGTTTCATTTTGATTTTCTAGAAAGGTTTGTAGGGTCTAAAGAAGTTTATTGGGTTTGATCCTTCTTTCTTTTAGAAATGCAGGTGAGCTTCATGTTTTGAAAAATAGAAATATGATTTGGCATTACACTTTTAATTTTCACCCATAAATGTGTGTGAGTTCCCTTTATAAGAAAGGGAGATTGATTTGTGATTCAACACATGCTATGAGATAAACATTCAAAATTCCTTTTGTCGCAACCCCACTTTTGGAAGAGTGTGAGGATGACACTCACACTCCCGAAATGGGGACTTGGGAGTCCTTCGGGACTCCCAAAACTTCAGAAGTCAATTGCAGGGGTCAAAACACCTCGCCTTGAAACTTTCTTCATGTCATTGAAAAGCTATTGAAGTGTAGATGTCGAAAATGGCCTCACATGATCCATTTGGACATCTGCAGCACAAGTTATGGCAAAAAGAAAGGCCAGGAGTCAAACTAGCAATTTGACTCCAAACCATTAAAAGTTGGGAATCGACCCAACCCCAGTGTGTGTAGATGGAATGTGACACACCGTTGGAAAGCTTTCAACGAGAGCTACAAATTTGCTTTAGACCTCATCCCAATCCGAGGTTTGAGCAAAGAGTTATGAACTCACAAACTTTTGGGAGTCCAAACCGGGATAGTCTCGGGACTCCTCCTTGGGAGTCCCGGGACAAAAAGCCATTTGGATGTGGGTGCCACGGAGTAACGCAGAGAATACTATATGGGGGAAGGTGGTGGCTTCCCCCGAGTCCGGACCGTGGTGAGTCTTGTGAGTCCAAAGTTACCCGTGGCTTATCCTAACACCAAGGGTGCTCCATAATGCGAACTAACCAACTTGTTGGTTGGTTTGATGCAGGTTCGAATGAGTAACTAAAGTTTGTCCCTCTTCCTAGTTCCATCCAGGAGCTTTAACATGCCCCTCTACCCCTTTTAGTGCTGAGAGCTAGGAGCGTGCCTTTAAGTCCCCACAATTCCACTGTTTTAGAAACCAAGGCCCACCTTGGGCCTAATTTGGGACTTGGGAGCGCATCACCTTTCATGGGCAAAAACATAAAACTCCACTTAGGCTTGAAAGAATTTAGTAGTGCATGTGATTTAATTGTAAGGAGTGTTCAAAAAGAGTTCTTATATTTGACTTAACATCAAGAATCATAAGCAAGTGGCATATTCATGCATGATGAAAAGACTATGATGCCTTTGCAAACATCATTACATACATAACTTCCCACTTCACACTATGGTCTTTGATTTTGGAGTTGGAGGTGAAGATGCTTGGAGATTTTTTACATTAGGCACAAAAAATTGAATTACCTTCTATTAAAAATGCTGAACACTCTAATGATCTCCCTTTCTTTCCATGTATAATCTATTTCTTCTTGAAACAAGGAGTGGTGGGGACTAGCTTGAAAGGTTCCTAAAATGTGTTTTGATAATGCACACAATTTTGGAAGAAGACCTTAACATCAAAGCAAAGCAACATAATGTTTTCATTTTGCAACAATATGCCACATCATTGTGATTATTTGTGCTCAAGCAACTAGTTGTTTGTTTAGGGAAAAACCAATATTTTCTAGTTCAAAGAAAATTTGATAGAGATACATGGCAAGTTCAAAAAGGTGAGGGACTTAATTTGGTAAGTAGCATAACATTTACTCTTAGAGTTAGATTATAAAAAATATTTTTTATTGAAAAACCTTGCACAATTATTAGTTGTACATACCCACTTTCAAATTATTTTCATCACAATAGTTAAATTTTAGAACATACTGATATTGAATGTGAATAACTAGTTTAATTGGGACATCATGTGTAGTTTGCTAGTTGTTTGAAGAGTCAAATTACTCATTTGTGCATGTTTTTTCATCTAGCAAACTAAAAGAATTACAAATTCCTCCACTGCCTCTTTAGGTAAGTTGGGAGTGAATTTTGGTGCATTACAATGCAATATTACAATTCACTTTGAAGTAATGCATAGCTAGGATTGATTGGTGGTCAGAACAACTCCAAGTCCTCCACAACTAAGGTCCAATTATGGTATGTGGACTTGCAAACCAAAAACATACAAATAATTTGGTATAATCACTATGAAAAAAGAAAGGTGTATTACAATTAGCCTTGCAACTCAATTTTTGAATTGTAGAAGACATTTGCAACTCAATGTGTTTATACGTCGTGAATGTTAATGGATAAGTTCCATGAGTTACAAAGTTGTAATTCGCTGTATATATAGTGCAATTCATTACAACTCTATAAAAACAACTCATTTTCAATTATTATGCAACTTCATTATAATTGCACCCATGATGTCATGTTAACATCATTAATTATCAACCATATATTAAAGTCTAGCACATGACATCATGAAGATTTTTGGACATAAAAATTATTTTCTTTTCAAAATATTGATCTCCATCATCCATTATGATTGTTAATGATGGTCCGAAATTGTGACACATGGCATAATTGAAAAATTCCACTTGGCATATTAATTATATTTTTGAACAATAATAATAATAAATCTATTTTAGTAGGTAAGTAGGTTGTACATAACCATAAGTAGGTAGGTTGGTAAGTTTTAAAACTTATATATAACCTACATATTTACTTAGGACCTAGCTTACATAGGTAGGTAAGTAAGTAGGAAAACACAAGATTAAGTGAATTAAAAAATAACCATGAATTTATTTTTTTTCAAATTTTATGTTTTGCCTTTGAATTAAGCTTTTTTGAATTCATCCCAAAATGGCATTTGTATTATGTGAAAGCGTAAGAGAACAAGCCTTTTGTTAAACCATGGAATTTGGCATCCTAGTTACCATGAAGGAAAAAGGTTGCCAAATATATACTGGATGAGAAATAACATGAAAACATATGAAAGTAAGGCATTTTTTATGTTTGCTTACCTTGCAACACTTATTTTTTCATAATAACTACCATCCTATAGTAGATATTGTCATGTTGCAATTGCCTTCTTTGGTAGACTTGAAAAAAAAGTTAGTGTGTTTGCAAACCTCAAACACAATTGCTACCTTCTTAGTACTACCTTCTAGTGGCAACTACTTTCATGTAGCAAGTCTACCTTCATACTGTAGTAGAAGGTATAAAGAATAACTATACTGTAAAAAAAAAACAACAATCAAACCAAATTATTGGGAGTTCAATTTAAAATTCCATAACCTACATCAACTAAAAAGGAACTACTTTCCTGAGGTCAGTACAAATAAAAAGAAATAATGCACATGACAACCTTCAACCATTCTCCATTACAATAGACCAAGTATAATATTCTTTCATGTTATTCACTTCTCCTCACACACATGCTTCTTCGCTAAGAGAACTTTCCTAACCACATTTAATTTAGAATCATACGAAAGAATGTTACACAATCCTTTTCTTTAAAGGATAAATAAGGAACCCAAGAAGGATATTCACCACACAAAGCTTAAATCCTTATCCTTTTTAATTCCTTATCTTTTTAGATTTCCTTGTCCTTTTAAATCTCCTTATTTTAATCTCTTTCACACATCTTTGCTAAGGGAAATCCATCCCTTATCCACTTGGACTAATTAACCTAAATGGTTTTAGCCCCTAGTAAATAAAAGATGGTAAATAAGGTATTTATCATTGATAACTAAATAGTTACTAGGATGCCCTTCTAAGTGAACTAGATTAAGATATTATTTCTAGTAACTAATTATTTTTATTAAAATTCCTCCCATAATTACTTTTGATAATTTTGTCTTCGAAAAGTAGTTCGTTGTATTGACAATATTATTTTTAGAAAACACTTTCACACTAGAATTCTCCTAAGAATATTATGCCATTTGATAATAATTATCATCCAATGACAATATTATTGTTTCTTACCACCCATGGTGTTTTACCAACATAGGAATTTTTTTACCCTTGAAAACCTTCTTTATATAGTTTGTAACACAAGATTCAAAAACAAAGCATATGGGTTAAATCTTTTAGTTGTTTTTTAATTACAAATTGAGTTGTAATTGAATTACAACTATAACACCTAAATGTTCAAGGCAAGCCATATCCAAATGCAGGGCTCCATTGTTCATGGTGTCTAGACAAAACTTGAACCCTTCCTATTGGTGCATGTAGTGCATTACAAATTGTCAAAAATGGAATAGAATTGAGAAAGTTATGACCCCCCACAGTAGAGGGGGTCAAAAACTCATAAGAACAAACCACCGAATGCTATAAAGGCTAGGTCCTAAACACCAAAAAAATTCCTTGTATATTACTTTGTTATTATTAGAGTTCAAAGATGATTTGTAGGGTAAAACCAAGCTAATAGGAACTAATTTTGGCGTAACTAATCCTTGGTTTTGATGTTCATAAGCCTTATAAACTAAGTTAATGTTGAAAATATATGTTGTATTTATGTGAAACCCTTTCTAATATGTTAATTTAGCATATAGTAAAGTTTGAAAGTAATCCAACAAATGTAGAATACTTTTTAGCACATTTTAAAGCCTGTAACCAATGCTTTTCAACATAGTGAAATAATGTAAAAGCATTGTTTAAGCACCATTGTTTAGCACTACCTCGGGTCTTTTCATCCAATCTTGTGCTGCCACATCATTTTTTTAAAGATTGGTCATAATGACTCAAGAGGTTATTGTTGGTTCCTATTAACCCATTTTTACCTTGTAGAACTTTAGGTGGTGCTCCTATTGCACTTTAAATGGTTTAAAATGAATAAAAATAAGAAAGTTAAGAGGTTTGAAAATAGAAGGGATCGAAAGAGGAAAAAAAAAGGAAATTAACATGTTTTGTAAGTTGGAAAACTTAGTTTTCTTGTCATTTTCCATTATTCCTTTTCCTTTGCATTTCAAAGAGGATTTCTAGAGCTTGAAGTAGTGCTCCCATAACATTTTAAATCACTCAAAATGAAGCAATATGATGAAAACATAAATAACTAATAAATATGTATCTTTATTAAGTTATAAGTCATTATATTGTAATCATGACATAATTGAACAATAATATTTTAATAGTGAGACACTAGTGGTCGTATTATTTTTACCAATGAAAATTATAATGAAAAACTAATTGCAAATATATCTCATAAGGGGTGATGGAAATGTGAACACATTACAAATGATCACATGTATGTACATTCATTAATAAAAATTAGTCAAAATGTAACCATTTCATTTGCGATTACATGCAACTTGTAGTCGTTTGCAACTAGGTTTGAGAGTATTTGAAATTACAATATCAAATTTCAACTATTTTGGTTTTTCTCACAACTAGGATGCAATTATTGAAAATTTCATCCTATTCATTGGGTGAATTTTAAGTCTATTTTCATCAATTAATAGGTTCATATCTTCAATTTGTTACAATAGTCACCAAATTAGTCACATCTAAAGGTATTCTATAGTGACATAATGTGTCTTTTTATGTGCATATTTAAATTATATTTATGATATATTATATATAAATATACATTTATGTGTACATTACATATGTATGTGTATGTATTGTTCATATAATGAATATCAAAAGTAATATTTGAACTTTCAAATTTGTTATTCAAATCTGAAAATTTAAATTTCAATTTAAATTTTTTTCATTTGAAGATTGAATCAGTGCATAGCTTTTGTCCTTCAACTCTAGAGAGACATGCAAGAAAAATAGGGAACTAGACACACTGGCAAAGAGGTTTCTAATCCATTAAGGATAATTACAACTGAATCTGCAAGGGCCAATGCAAAAGTGGCGCTCCATTTGGTAGATGATAGCCAGAATTGAGCTTGACTT
>Ga0116228_10003467_pt1 | contig 13834 bp, 6 predicted proteins | sample S1TSphfallax_2_FD_89694 | JGI IMG/M metagenome (GOLD analysis project Ga0116228, IMG submission 89694) | Host-associated microbial communities from peat moss isolated from Minnesota, USA - S1T2_Fc - Sphagnum fallax MG | ecosystem: Host-associated > Plants > Peat moss > Unclassified | place: USA... | reverse complement strand
TACCTTTTGTCATTTGCGACTAATTTATCACATGCGACTTGTCTTAGGCGACTACAAGGATTTTAGTTGCAAAATGTCTCTTGCGACTAAAATTTAGTTACAAACACTAGTCGAAAATACACAGTTTTCTTCTAGTGAAGTAACTTCCCAACCTCCAATTGTTGGTGTGTTGTTGTGTTAATTTGAAGACCAAAGGATGTTTCACCTTCTTGCCACCACAAGTTGTAAGCTAACAACTTGCATCAAACAACTTCACAAGATTGTGACAACTCATTGCAAACACATGGGAATTGCTTGAACTAGAAGATTAGGAACCAAATAAACTTTGAGTGTTGTTTTTGTATAGGCGGTCAATATAAACTTGCTTCTTCTAAAGTTGTTACCTCCTTTTGAATTAAGTTAATACCTTCTTGGATGGGCCATATAGTTGGAACAAAAGGCCTAGCAATTGCAAATTTTCATGTTGTTCCATCGACGCAACAATTGACGTCATCAGCACAAAATTAATGTTTATGGTGTTGGAGTGATCCATTGTGATATTCAACCCATAAACTTGAATAACATGGAACAAAAGTTCCACTTACATATTCATAAAGGTTGATCGTTGTTTTGCATTTGAGCACAATGGTTTTTTGGAATGTAGAACATTGAATTGCAAAATTGGGTGGGCTACATTCAATATGCCACTTGTTATCAACAGAAATAGTTTCCTTCAATTCCAAGCCACTTTTATATAACAAAAGCAACAAATTACAAGGACCAAGGGGTGGTTGTTGCATGTGTACATCCTTTACATTATTGGGCACAAGATTAAGAATAATTACTCGTGGACAAGAAAAATTCACATGATTAAAATGATGGGAATCATTGTCTATGCTTGGAGGACATGAATTAGTAGGTCACATGGCAAACCCAAAAACCTCTTCTCCTTTTAGGTGTGGTAAGCAATTTGTGAAAGAAGACCCGAACATGAAATTTGTGAGAATAGTTGCAAGTCTAGCAAGGTTCACTTGACTTGCAAGCCTTTTTCAACGACAATTCATTCCTATCAAAACCATGACGAGGTGGACCACCTTGCAAGTATTGTCTCTATAATGTAGATTATTTGAAAGCACGAATGTAGTTGTTAGATGTTGTTGTGTACAAACAAGTGCTGCCTTTTCATTACTGTTGTAACCAAATATTATGGATAATTTTGGCAAGATTGTAAGTGGGAATGTCGGCCTACTTTTCATCACTAAACTTCTGCAAATGAAAGAAAATTGAAAATTACCAAAATCAATAATCTCACAATAGAGATGGAGGTAGATGATGGAAATATAATATAAATTGAGTTTGATTGTGAATGGATTTTTATTTTTGAATTAACAAAAAAGAAAAGGGAGCCATAGGAAGTTCATAGGTGAAATGTTCACATGGACCATGAAACCTCCCCATTGCCTGACACAAAAATGTCAAAAGTTTAACCAATTTGCAAGTTCATGGACACTTGCTTCGGAAACAACCCTTAATGATAGCCACCAGCACTCGATTATAACATAGAGATTGTGAGCCTCCACCAGGGATTTTGCATTCTTGTACTGGTGGTAAAAACATTTGTGTTGATCTTGTAATTCATATGTGATTAGTTATTTAGTGTGCCTATTGGGCAATTGAATCCAATGGAATAAATATGTGTGCTCCTTATCAACCATCTTGACAAATAGGTCCCCAAAATTGAGTAGATGCAAATTAGGGTGGTTCAAAAGTGGCAAGAATCTTGGTCCCAAAAATCCATGTTTTAATATTAAAATGGAAAAAATAGTTTAAAACCAATTTTAGTATCCCCATCTAGATAATTCTTTGACATACATGTTAGGGGGAAAAAATATCAATCCAATAAAAAACAACCAAGATTGGAACTTAGGAAAATAAGGTCCAAATTTGGTCATTCAAAAGTCCATAGTTATTTGTTAGTTAAGTTTTTTATCATAATTTTTTTCAATCCTTTTTTTTTCCCCATCATGTATTGTAAATTGAATTTTTATAAAAAATATTGAGATGAAGTCATAACAAAAATGCATTTGAATGTTAATGCAAAACCCACAACATAGTCCATATGTTCATTTAAAAAGTTCATTACTTTATGATTGGTGTATGTTTATTAAATTTCACCCTTCAATAAATATTCTTATTCAAGTTGGCAATCTTAATCTATAAATACTTTGTTAAATTGATGATTTTACAATGTGTTTGTGGCATTTAAATAAAATACAAATTGCAAAAAGTCCAAAAATGGACAAAAAGTGAACCACCTTAATGTGCGTTCACCCAACCATAAATAATTCTAACAATGTTATAATTGGCTTATGTGCTATCAATCATGAATCCTTTAAATTTCAATTTGGGAAACCTATTTTTCAACATCATTTCATTGAGCTTTGTCCACATGATCTGTTGAGTTTTGATGCCTCTAGATTGCATATCACAAATCACAATGGTCATCACTTTACAATAAATAGGATCATACACATGACAAGCCATAGTTGTCTAGCCAACAACACATTTCACATGATCAAAAATGATCCAAGCATTTTACAAATCCCATGTAGGTTGCATTCACATGACTAAGCTCAATCCACTTTTCACACTGTTTATTGACATTTTGAAAATGAAAACCTTCTATCCTACAACTTGTCATGGAAAGTAACACTCTTGAATGTAGTCATAAGGATTATTGGATTTTAACTCAAGGGTGTTATCAATATAGCCATGCCCTAAATGATGATTGAAAAAAGGAACCGTGTTAAAAAGGTTGGGTGAATTCATTTTAGAAAATTTATCTTGGATTTGCTTCAAATATTCACCTTTCAAAAGATCCATGGGACCATCGCCACTCTCATCAAACAGATGCGTCGCCAAGAAAGTTTTGCTAGCACTTAATGAAATCGCATATATCTTGGCATCAGGCATGCAATTGACCTCTTTTACAATCAACCTTCCAGTCTCATTCACAAAGTCCTTGCATTTGTCATCCACCATAAGATGTTTGTGCACCCCAAGATGAATCGTCACTCTTGAGATTGATTAGAATTTATGCACAACACAATAAATTTGACCACTACAATCCATGACACAAAGAAGAAGAACATGACAGAATTTGCATGCAAGGGATGAAACATATGGATATAGTGCAATTTAGCCTACGACTAGAATGTGTGCTTTCACCACACTAGAAGATTTCATTACGAGAGGTATTGCACACAAAGTTTTCATAATTGTCTTACACACAACACAAGTGACCCAAGCAATGAGCCTTCTTGAAATTAAAACCCAAAATTATTTTTGATATTAGTTGTAATCACCTTGCACCAAGCATGGCCATCATACTTTCTATCCATGCCTTGCATTTGCAAAGGTGTGTGAGTAGTCAAAAGCATGGGTGGCAATTTGAAAAGGAAATCTCCATTGAAAGCAATTGATAAGAATTGAACTTTTTGAAAATATATTTTATTATAATCCAAATTTTGCAACTCATTGGAGGTATGTCCATGGAGCACCATAGCATGGAGGTAAGAAACAAAGACTAAGCACTACAAGTCGGGCTAAAGGGTGTGGCAACAATAAGGTAGTAGATTGAAAAATCGCTATTAATGACTTTATTGAAGAAGGAAGGGGTGTCAAGTCGTCACATGAGGAGGAATCAAACAATTCAATGAAAATAGAAAATGTAAAAGCATTTCAACATTGAAGGAAAATGTTTAAAAAAGAATGTCAAGAACCTCATTTTCATCTTTCAAATGTCAAACTTGCGGTTTTTGGTGTGAAAATGGTGTCTTGAGAGTTGTGAGTCAAACCATTGACAACAATGCAATGATGGCCATAACCAACCACACATTAGTGCCTTTGAGAGGACATGGTAGGAATCTCGTATAACATACTTGAAACCAAGTTACTAGAGCCATACAAGACATCTTTGGATATACGTAAAGAACATCTTAACTAAAAAGCAAACATAGCACATAAACATTATTTAAAGACAAAGATTATCCCTTAATCATTGACCATGATGGTGAGGTTTGAATGACTAGCAACATGAAATGTCGCCATATTGCTGGGTGCACAATGATGGGATTAAAAGAATGAAAGTGAAATGAAGGAACAAGAACAAAAAAAATAGAAGTGAAAACAATCAAAAGGCATGAATTATTATGATTTAAAGGATGGGAGGGAGGGACCATGGAAATATGATCCAAGTAAACAACCGAAAAACTAAGGAAGATCAATGCTAGCAATGACTATGCATGTTTTCTAATAAAATGTTGTGAAGATTATTAAACATGGAACAAGGTCGTTAAACAAAACTTTGAAAACCCAATGAATAATTTTAGTAGGCTAAGCATTATAATACGAATTGCATAACCCCATGAAAAAAACATATATCCATGGGAAAGTTGCAACATAGTTGCAAAGCGTTGTGGTTTTTGTGGACATAATTTCTCATAGTGTATTGCAAGGTTTAAGCTTTTGTGTAATGTACCTATTTCTCCCATGAGTGAATATTGATTAGTTGTGTATTCCATTAATAATCATGGTCTAATGAAAAAGGGGGGTTTTGCAAATGCATATTGTTACAACTTTATAAGAATGGGTCAGATTCCCAAATCACAATCACTTTAAATCTAAAGCTTAATGAATGTAGTCACAATAACACGTACCATAACAAGTGTAATGCTTATTTGGGTTTTCATGTTTTAAAATTGTAATTTAACTTAATGTTGAAATTGTAATATTTGTTTATATAATTGTATTTTTAATATATCATGGAAACATGTGAATTAATTTGAAATTAACCCAATGAATAAAAAATTAATAAAAACATTCATTAAACATTATAATGCTTACTTTTAAGCAATAAAAAGAATTGTAAACGAGATTTGAATTTTTTTGAAAAATGACATTTTTGGTCAAAATTTTAATGTAAACATTAATAAAATAATGTGAAAAAATATTTAAAAGATTTTAAATATTTATTTGAAACTTTTAAAGGAATATTCCAACAATGTTCCAAGAATATTTTTCAAAAAACAATCACAAAAGTGATAACAAAGCAAGCAAGTGTGGATCATGTTATCTTGTTTACACCCCAACAAAATCTCCCTTTTCAAATTTGGATTTAATGTGGACTCATGGGGTGAAGCATAAAGGGATAAACAAAACATCGATTGAAATTACATATATAGCATATGCATGTGTATGATTTTTGTAAGGTGAACAAGGTGATGTAGCAACCCCTATGGAATGGAACACACAAAAAAATGTATACCTTCACAAAAGATATCAAAAACCCCATCAATAAGAAACCACTTTGGGCATACTTGGTATCATGTGATGTTCCATTCTTTTGCTTTTGGTTTTCAACATCCTTCACAAACATATATGATTTGTACCATAGGTATGTTTTGTAGGTATGAATGTGTTTATGGTCTCAATGACCATTCCAATGACCTAAATCATGCAAGATCAATTAAATGAAAATATTTGGTTGCGTTTAATCAAATAATCATACACATGATTTGATGCAATAGAGTTATGGTTTTATTATCAAACACACACCTAAGCGGATGTTGAATTAACACATGGTCAACATGAATTTGAATCATCAATTCACGTGCCACAATATGTTTTTCAAATTTTAGTCTTTGAAAAATCACAAATTTGGTAGTCATGTTTGTGGACCTTGAGCATATTCCAGATGGTTTGAATTTCAAAGATGATGGTGAAGCTAATGTTGATGAAGGGTTCATCAACATTAGTTTGATTAAAACATGGAGGTGTGTTTCCTATGACAAGGTTGAGGCTTTTAATGAGTTAGAAAGTTCAACTGTTCCTTTCGAGGGAATATTAATTTGTTTATATCACACAATGCAAGAAATTACTAAAGAATGCACACAAGGAGGGGTTGCATTTTGTGATCATGCCACATTGTTCATCATTACTACAAATCATGGTTTTAAAAAAGGTTCAAATTGAGTAATTTGTCATTTCGACTAATGGATATGTACATTTTGATTAAAGGTTAGGGGCTTGAATGACACATGTATGTGTTGTTTAATCAATTTGATTATAGTGGTTTATTTGACTAAATACACATAGTCAAGTTGTATAATTTTAGTCAAAATAGCCAATTTTTTTAGTCAAATTGAATAGTTAATCAAGATGGCCAAAGATCTTTAGTCAAAATGACCATGGTCTTCAATCAATTTGAACATTTAATCAAAATGGTCAATGATCTTTAGTAAAAATGACCAATGGTCTTTAATCAAGTTGAACATTTAGTCAAGATGACTAATGATCCTTAGTCAAATATGGCATGGTCTACTACCTTTTGTATCTACCTCCTACCTATTACCCACCCACCCACCTACCTATTATATACATGTCAACCTATTTACATATACTTTCTCAACTACTTACTTACATACCTACTTATATTTTTCACCTTCATATGACTTACTTATTTACCTACCCACCTACCTACATATTATCTACCTACCTATCCACCCATTTACCTACTTAATTTTAACCATGAAGTTTAACCACTAGATTCAACCATTAGGTTTAGCCAAAATTTAGACATCAGGTTTAATTTAAATTTAACCACTAAGTTTAGCCATTATGCTTAGCCATTAAATTTTGGCACTAGGTTTAGCCTAAGTTGAACCATTAAATTTGGCCAATAGGTATAACTTAAATTTAGTCACTAAGGATAACCTAGGTTTAACCATTATGTTTAACCATTAAATTTATCAACTAGGTTTAGCCATTATGTTTAACCATTATATTTAATCGTTATATTTAATAACGATGTTTAATTAAGGTTTAACCATTATGTTTAACCACTACTTCAAATCACTAAGTTTGGCCACTAAATTTGAAGCATTATTTTAAGTCATTGATTTTAGGCACTAAGTTTAACCATTATTTTAAATCATTGAGTTTAACCATTAAGTCTAACTAATAATTTAAATTATTAAGTTAAATTATAATTCTAAACCATTCAATTTAGCCATTAAGTTTAACCATCGAGTTTAGCCATTAGTTTTAGCCATTATTTTAAGACACTAAGTTTAGTCATTATTTTAAATCACTAAATTTAACCATTGTTTTAAATCATTAAGTCTAACCATTAAATTTTGTTAATAATTTAAATCATTGAATTTAACAATTATTTCAAGCCATTGAATTTAACCATTAGGTTTAGTTAATAGTTTAAGCCACTGAGTTTAGCCATTAAGTTTAACCATTATTTTAAGGCATTAAGTTTAGGTGCTCAATTTAACTACTAGGTTTAACCATTTTTTTAAAACATTCAGTTTAATCACTAAGTTTATCCATTAACTTTAGCCATTACTTCAAGCCACTAAGTTTAGCCATTACTTTAAATAACTAAATCTAGCCATTAGGTTTAACCATTTTTTAAAATAAATGAGTTTAGCCATTCGGTTTAACCAATACTTTAATTCATTGAATTTAACCACTAGGTTTAACTAATAATTTAGGTCATTAAGTTTAGCCATTACTTTAAGTCATTAAGTTTAGCCAATAATTTAAGTCACTGAATTTAACCATTAGATTTAATCATTATTTTAAGTCATTTTAGCCATTAGGTTTAACTATTAATTTAAATCATTAAGTTTAGCCATTAGGTTTAGACATTATGTTTAATGATGTGAAATGAACATGTGAAATAAAAAATTTGATAAAAGTTGATCACCTTTAACGCTGTAGTCCATTAATAAGGACTTCATTTATCATTGGGAAGGTTTGGGGTTCAAATCCTTATATTTACAACCTATGTGCATGTTGAGATGGCTAGGGTAGGTAGGTTAGACTAAAGTAGTTATGTTAAGTTAGGTTATGTTAGGTAGGTTAAGCTAGGTTAACACCTACCTACCTATTAAATTTTATAATGATAATCCAAAAATGATTTTAATTTCGATATAAAATAGACCCAATCAAATGGTCCATTATCCACTAGTCAAATAATCAATCATTTTGTCAGTCATTCTGTTGATCAAAATGACAAGGTCCAATTGACTACCTAGTCGCGTTGGACATGTATAAAACGACTTGTCCATATTGATAGGGTGGTTATCACTTTTGGGTATTTTTTAATTATAAAATCTAGTAAAAAACCATGAATTTGTAGCAGTGCATGAAAGTTGTGGGATAAGAAATATGGAACACTTGCTTCATAAAAACGAATGAATCATTGCATCTAGGAATGTTGTTACATTAGGTTTAAGGTATCATGTTCATAAGTTGAAGGATTGGCACAAAACAATGTTCACACACAAAAATGTTTATAAGAGAAAATATTGCAAGTAGATATGAATCTTTTCATCCAATAATCATCATATTCATATAAGTTTTTTTATAAAAAACTTTACTTAAAACTTTAATATTATCATGTACCAAATGTTACAATATTATTTTGTATTTGCAATCCAATGTTTGGCATGTATTTTTTGTTAACATCAACCCCACAAAAGTCTAACTACTAGAGAATATACATTTTGTGGGCATTGAAATTGACTACATGTATTGCAATTAACACAAGGTGGGTTAAGTTTTGTGATGTAAAAATTGCAAGGGTTTCACAAAATTTTAGTGTGTTTAGAAGACTACACATAGGTATTGCAATTAGCACAAGGTGGGTTAGGTTTCATTATGCATGTATTATACAGTGGAAACATTTTTCCAATGTGTACTAAGAAAATTATATGCATGTATTACTATTGGATCCAATGTCTTGTGTGGGTTAAGGAAACCATATGTAGGTATTGCCATTGGACCCATTGTTTAGTGTGATTTAGGGAGGTTGTATGTAACTATTGCAAAAATATTTTACATATGATTTGCATGGCCTCACATGTAGGTATTTCATTTCAAGGGAGTCATTTAGTTTAAGAGTAAGCTTATGTGGCCATTACTATTTTGAACATAACCATGTATGTAAATATTACATTTCAAGGGGGTTGCTTTGTTTAAGTGAACTTATGTGTTTGTTGCTATTTTTCAAATGGCCCCTCATGCATGAAGTTCATTTCAAATTTAGGAAGGCCCTTCAATTTTATAACATTTTTTTTCATGGAAAATGATAGTTATTATACACACATAAGCTTTTAATTATGTCCAATTTTTATGGTTGAATTGTCACCCATGCTTGTGGGATTATATAAAAAATTATATAGTTTTATATGCAATATTGTGGAGGTTTTATAAACACACATTGTCAAATGTGATTTGCGAAAGATTGAAAAATTGAGATAAATTGTTTGACCATGCATAGGGATGCAACTCCTACCACCCCCTCACACATAAACCCTTACACTTGAAAGGAAGTGTAATTTCTACCACCACCTCACAAATCTTCTCGAAAGGAACTATATTCATTAGATCAATCTTGAAGTTTTTTGATATTTTTATTTGTGATCAACAAATGAAATACTCATTAAATTCGCCTTCATCAAAATTCATCCTAGGTCATTGTAATAGTGTCATCATCATTGTTGTCATTTTAAAATTAATTTTCCATTTGTAATAGTAGTAATAGATTTCTGATTTAAATTATAAACACACATATGTGAAGGACGGAAGGTGGAGTTGATCATCTCTTTAAACATAAGATATATAATTCAACATCAAGTATTATTGTATTCATACAGGGGTCCAAACCCTATACCCAATTTGAGGTGAGATTTTGATGTACAATAACAAATCTTAATTAAATGCGAATACCAACTTTTATGTGCATTCCCCAATTTTCACACGAAGCAAGATTGGAACCATCACAAACTTCTGCATCCACAAGGATCTATGAAACACTTCCTAGAACTTTGTGTTTTTCATTTAGCCAATCATTAACCACATTTTCTCCTAAAGTTTCATTAAATTGGCATGTCAACTTGTAGATTTGATGTTATTACGTCTAGTAGAAATTGGCCAAAATGTAACCACTTTATTTGTGGCTACATGCAACTATTAGTTATTTGCAACTACATTTGGACATTTTTGCAATTGTTTCTTGTGTTGGTCATATTTGTAACTACATTGCAACTAGTCTGCAACTATTTTGGTGTTCGTCCTTCCATGTGAAAAACATTTAGTTTGCTTTTCATCCAAGAAGAACAATTTATGTCCCATTAGTTCCAAATGTGACCAATTTAGTTGCAACCATGTGAGTATACAAAGGTGTATTTTCAGAATTATAAAAAATATAATTGAGTGTATTAAGATTTATGAATATATATTTTGAATGTATATGAACAACCATATTACATGTGTATGCAAGTAATATTATTAGCATAAATGGCCTCAATATTATCATTACACTAATTAATATATATTTTGAGTATCTCAAAACTTGATGTAAAATATTTACTAAATATATTGTCCCTTTATCACAAGTTTATCCAAACCATTTTATTATACTTCTTAAAATTATTACAAATGAATTTTTGTATTATATATATATATATATATATATATAAATTGCATGTAATAAAAAACTAAATTTCAATATTATATTTCATAATATTTTATTACTTATATGTAATTATATAATTATGGAAAAATTTAATAAAAATCCAATATATTATAACTAATTTATTGATTTATTTTCAAATGACTAATGTACTTATTAAAGTTTGATTTTTTATTTATTAAAAAAATCATAAATCATAAATCATAATATTTAACAAGTGCAACAACAATATATCAAAATATATAATAATAAAAATAACTAAACTAGGCTAGTTAGAAATTACATTATTATTATTATAGTAATTAATTATGTAATATACTATATTATAATAATTATGCATATTTTCATACTTGAAATTTATAATTATAATTACATAAATTATAATTATTCAATGATCTTAATCAATTACCAATCTATAATTTTATTTTCAGTTTTATTGTTTTATTATTTTATAATTATTACTCTAGAAGTTAGAATGGAAATCTAATAAATAAATATACAAATGCAGAAATTATTTTCTCAGGAGAAATATGTTTATTAAATATATAAAATATTTATTCTAATAGTTCAGAAATAGTTATAATGAGTGAAGTAATAATATGAATAATAAAAATAAAATAATTAACCTTGACTACCAACTAGCTGTAATAATAATTGAATTAATGTTAATGTTTACTATTAAATATTTTCATTTATATTCATTATGAACTATAAAATGAAAATAATAATAGGAATAGGTATAATAAAATAGTTAACCTAGGCTAGGTTTTAATTATATTATTAGATTATAAATATTAGTTTTCCTTTTTATAATGATTCATTAATGAATATTTCAGTTATTATATTAAGTTATATGGTTATGAAATAATAATTATTTATTTATTAATAAGAAGCTAATTATTTCAATATTAGCCAATTATTAGTTTATGAAATTGGTTGTTAAATCATTATAGTTCATTTATAATTAAAACGATTGTTTATCTAGCTAATAAATTAAGTAATACATAATAATAATTATAAATAATTATTTATTATTTATTTTAATTGTTAATTAACTAATTAACAAGCTTAATCATTTATTTGTCTATATTTTATTCATTAAATAATTAGTAATTTTTTTATTGAATTAATTAGTTAATAAATTAGCTAATTAGTTGTCACTTACCTACTTAATTACATATTTTTCAAGATGAGAATGAAAACCAAAACATATGGGATAAACTTTTTAGTTGCAAGTCGTTTATGACTAAACATTTTTAGTCGCAAATGTGTGATTTTTTAGTTGCAAGTCGTTTGCGACTAAACAAGGTGCTTTGTGTTTACATTTTCATATTTAAAAACATATACATATGGGATGAACCAATAAAAAGAATTTAACCCAAAATCAAATATAAATATTCATGTACTTACACCTAAGTATTTACTTCCCTAACTTGCCTACCTACTTTTCTACCTACTCACTTACTTGAGTAGTTATTTGGTTTAGGTAGGTAAATAGGTCCTATTTAGATAGGTGTTTCGCTTAGATGGGTAGGTAGGTATATAGGTAAGTAGATACTTAGTTCAACTTCGATACCTAAATATTGATTTAAATTGAATTTTAACAAATTCAATTAATATGCCACGTGGAAAATTTCTATTGCACCATGTGTCACAATCTAAACCATCCAAAAATAAAATTTAAACTTCTTCGATTATTTCAAAATAATAACGAAATATTTATAAGTATTATGAGTGGGGACATGTGGCAAGTCAAAGGATGAAAGTGTAATTTGTTGACTTTTTGTTTCATCAAAAATTTGTTGTTGTTTGCGACTAATGTCAATGCAACTTGTCCAACTTAACTACTAAGATTTTAGTTGCAAATTTTGCTTGCAACTAAAAATTAATCACATGGACCAATTGCAAAATGGCCATTTTCTACTAGTGTACATCATTAAGGTGCAAGGCATCATTCTTTACTATGGCAACCTTTTAGTAATTGCCCACAAGGGTGGTATAGGTTTTAGATGTTTATCTATTGTTATTTCATTTATATGCACCATGATTTAATGTTATTGGACAAATAAATAATTGTCATATCATAAAAATAAAATAAATATAATGAACAATAACTCTTCTAATGAACACATAAAGAAATTAAAAGTTAAAAGAACACAAATAGAAAGAAAAACAATTAAAGTAAAAAGATGAATTAAAAATCACATAAATATAAAAAGACAAAAATTTGACCAAAAAATATATATACATATAAACAAAAAAATTCAAAAAAGACACAAAAAGGGGAAAAAATAGAAGACCACCTGCACAATAAAAGAAAAAAGATTTAAAAGGAAAAAACACATACACACACAAGTAGAAAAGAAACAAAGAAAAAAAGATGCACATAGACAATAAATGAAATAATAAGAATAATAATAATAATAATAATAATAATAATAATAATAAAACACGTACACAAACATGCACAAAACAACACACATACACACATTAATGGAGGAAAAAAGGAAAAACTATAAAAAAAAAAAACAAGGAAAAAACTCACACATAATTTTTTTATAAAAATCAATTTAAAAAAAGCTTGTTGCACCTTAAACCCTCCTCCTCCTTATTGTTCTTTGTTGTTTTTTCAATGAAAGACAAAGCAAATAATATATATTTTACAAAATAACCCCAATTAGCATTGTCAATGAACTTCAAACTTCCCAAGGAGGCAACTTTCCCACCCTTTGTTGAAGGTTATTTAATATTCCTCTACAAACAAAAGTAAGAAAATACCTTCATTTGCCATCATTAAGGAACTTCATGATCCCCTGAACATATAGCCCTTTTGCCCCCTCTACCCCATATCGAAGGTCTTCATTGACATGGGTTGAACAAAAACAATATTTAAAAATAACCCCTACTTGCCATTGTTAGGGAGCATGAAGTTATTCCAACATGCATCCATGTTGTCGAAGGTCATTTGTTGAAGGTCCTTCACAAGCATGAGCTTAACAAAAAAATTATTTAAAAGAAATCCCTAATTGCCATCACTAAGGAGCTTCGAGCTCCCCCAATAGGGAGCCCTTTCACCCACTTTGCCCTTTGTTGAAGGTCCTTCACTGGCATTGGTTGAACAAAAAAAATGAGAATTGTGATTTGAAATGGAGAAAAAAAAGAAGAAAAGTTATAACTATTGTGATGGCTTTTGACGTTGGTTGCAATGGTGAACCCCCCCCCCCCCCTCCTCCCCCGCCACGGCTGATTCTGCCTTGTCCCCCCTTTCTCGTATTTCTTTGAAACGAAAGACATAATTTACGAATG
>Ga0116228_10003466_pt1 | contig 13838 bp, 12 predicted proteins | sample S1TSphfallax_2_FD_89694 | JGI IMG/M metagenome (GOLD analysis project Ga0116228, IMG submission 89694) | Host-associated microbial communities from peat moss isolated from Minnesota, USA - S1T2_Fc - Sphagnum fallax MG | ecosystem: Host-associated > Plants > Peat moss > Unclassified | place... | reverse complement strand
TGGATGAAATGGATCATTTTCATTGGCTCGAACATTACTGGATGAAATTATTCGTTTGAGTTGTCTACAACATTAATGGATGAAATATAATCATTTCTAATTTGGTTAATCATTAGTGGATGAAATAACTCATTTTCATGGACTCCAAACATTAAAGGATGAAATTTCTCATTTTCCAATTTGACTCAAAGAGTTATGGATGAAATAACTCCATTTACAAAAGAAATCAGTGAAACATAATTGCCGGAGAGAAACATCTGATTTAGTGAATGAATGAAATTTGATGAAAACTTATTTCTACATGAATTCATCCTGTAGCTCGTATAATAAGTATCGGTACTGGTTAGCTTACACACTGGTGGGTGTGTTTGTGCGAAATGCCGACGTGTTGGGTACTGACTGGTTTTGGTGTTGATGTACGTCCATGCAAAAATGCCACTTGGCTTTGATTCACTGCAGGTCGAAGTTTTTTTGGTTCACACTTCATTCGATATCGCTTTCGTTTTAGCGGGATATTTCTCGTACCCTATGTGTGAAACAGGATAATATTGAACCATCCCTTCCCCGCCCGTCTGCTCCTTTCCCGTTTTCCTTCGTTGTTCTTTGCTCTTGCCCGTGCGGGGTCCGATCGCCACAGCCGGAAGCTCGATCGAGAAACCGCTGTAATCATATATTATCATCTGGCTCTGGCTGGACGCTGTTGAAGCTCTGGAGTTTATTTCTTTAGTCTACTTTTTTTTGCTCTTTTTTTGTCGGGGGAAGGGGTGGAAAGACACAGCGTCAAGTTTCAACCAGCTCAGGAGCAGCACGGACGGACGGACGCCCCCAGGCATTGGCCAACCTGCAACAGCATCATCTGCCAAAAACCTCCCAGTCTTCATGACAAGGTAAGTGGAAAGGTTAGGGTTTAGGGTTTCAAATTCAGGTATTATAAGATGTTACCATGTACTGCTGAACAGGTTGCCTGGTTTTCTGAAGCTAAGGTTTAAATGGATATGTAAAATTGAGATCTACCCATAGATCCATTTAGCATACCCTAAACCCTAAACCTTGAACCCAATGGGAAAAGAAACAAGAAACCTGTAAGCAGTCAATCTGTGTGCATCAAGTTGATCCAACATTTTGATATTGTATGCATGGGTTGATTTGTTGGAAAACCGACAATGTTGCTGTTGATAAGTTTGTTGCCCCTTGGTTTCCTTTTTTTGCAAATGAAATGTTCAAGCAAGTAGAGATATATTGAATACAGTGCATCAGAACCAAAACCTCACCTGAAGGGATGAGCATTTGTAGTAGACAGGTAGGTGTTTTTTAAGCTTGTGTGATCAGCGGCTGCTCTCCAGGTCAAATAGATGAAGGAGGTACTCCTTAGCGCATGAAGATAGACTGTCTGACATACTTGAAGGAAGCATGGAGCCAAAACTGGTGTGTGTCAACTTCAGCTTCTTGACATGTTATGATCGGTTTATCATGCATATTTTTGGCCAGTTGAATTGCATCACTGTTACAGCTGCAAATAATCCTGAGGAAAGAACCAGGTACTCTTGGGTTCACTATTTGTGTTCCCCATGTATTTCAATTCCCTTGTGTTTTGTTTCTTACAGATGCAATACAAGCATTACTTCAATTCTGGGGAAGTCAATACAAGCTATTCCATCCTACATTGTCCTTGATAAAGTTGTGAGTGTGAAATCTAGCTACATATCAATCCATGCACACATTGACCTAGTGAGGCAGTCAGGAAAGGAACTTGGCTTCATCTCCCAGCTCTCATACATGTTTGTCTTTAATCCTTGAGTGGTGGCTGTGCTCCTTTTTTCAATCCTTCTGGTCGGTACACGCCCAGCTGCTTGATTACACCCTTGGCAAAACCACTTGACACTACAAGCTTGCCTGGAACCTGCTGCCCTGCACACACAAACATCCTCAACCAGCAAAGTTGTTCAAGAGTCAGAGGCACTTTTAATAGGAGAAACCATGTTTTGGTGAAAGCAATCACCTTGGTCAACCCTTTCCTATATAAGCAAACTAGATGTTTCTAGATTATTTGCTCACATGGAGTTTCAAAGTTGGGGGGTTGGGGGCAACACAAATTGACAGCCAGTTAAGATATGCCTATTTCAGAGATGTAGATGGAAGATGTTCAGATGAATTGCATAGAAAAGTTCTCTCTTTATCAATGTACACAATCTATGACAGTCCCTGTTATAAGGAGCTACAGCCAGAGATTTTGATTGTTGATGTCACCTCAAAGTGTTGCCAACACATGGAGAGAAACCCAACATCATAACAGTGGCTTTGTGCTCACTGATCTCCTTGCAAATCTCAGGTTACTTATTGGCCATGTTGAATATTGTCAGCAGTGGCAATGACCATAGTATGTTTTCTACATCATATCAGTGACTTTTTTATGGTGGAGGGGAGGTATCAAAGTTGTGAAAATCTCAACAAATTTTAGTCTGACTTGGAACAAAAGAAATTTGTTTCATGAATTCTTTGGCAAAACAATTAGATGCGAGCAGGAGCACTGACTTTGTCCCTGTTTTCTCTTGGAATTACTGTAAAATGCAATAGCAAAGTGGTGAGGCCTTTCATTCCCTTAAAAACTTGTCAGATTGTGCCAAGTGGGTATCAACAGCAGGCTGTTCAGCATAAGGTTCCTGCTAAGCTGTACACATGGCCTTACAAATTTTGTAAGATCCCAACCAGAGTGCCATCAAAATTTGAGTAGGAGAATGGCCTATCTTTTCAACCTTCCAAAGGTCTCAACCAAGGTGTTGTCAAAAATCTGACAGGTTATTTTTTACAGGGGAAGGAACTATCTTTTGGAATAGTGGACTGAGGTTTTTGGTACTTTCCACTTGGCCTATTGGCCTCGTGACAGGTATGGCAAATCCTAGAAGATAGGCCCTTCTCATATGCAATTTTTTCCCTTTGTATTTTGAGTTCCCTTGTCAGGCAGAGTATTTGCCAAGCATCTTATGTGGTGAAAGAATTCTTTCAATCTGTAATGTGTGTAATGTTTGTGCTCTGATTTTTATTTTTTCATTGCCAGGTTGAATGAAAATCTGTTCAGATGCCATTTTCATTATGCCAGATAATGGCAGCCCTCTTGGCTCTTCCATGTTTTTTGATCCCATTGCTCAGGGCTACCGCCCCTGCAGTGGAACCTCAAAACATGGAAGAGCCTCTACGGCTGCCCCCTTATCCTATACTAAAACACCTGTCAGATTTTGCTTAGTAGGCATTTTATATAAAACAAGGTCCGTGCTATAATGTTGTACATTGCCTTACAAGACCTCAACAAGTTTTATAAGGTTGCAACCAGTGTTGGCCAGATATTGATTTTTGATCCAGTGGTTGGCTGGGTGTGGATCAGGGTATTGAAACCTGGCATACCTTGTATGAGATTGGATGAGAACTGGTAAAATATCCTTTCTCCTTGCTATTAAATACCTGTCAAGACTTTGTCAGTCTAGTATCACTTTGGAAGAAAGGAATAGCAAACCTATATTCGGGTATGAAGAACTTGCATTGCATGAGTGCAAGTAGGTTATTTCTAAAACCGAAATCCCTTTTGTCACCAGTAACTAGAAAGCAGAGCCCACTAAATTTTATCTAGACCCCTCTACACATTGACATCATACTAAGTAGTTTCTAGTTTGTCTATATATAGAAAAACCAACCCTTTTGCATAATGGGTGGGTATTAGGTGGTTTTTCTAATAACTATCCCTAATGCATAATAGGTTGGTATTCCTAAAACAATACCTGGAGGAAAATTAGTAACCGGGGGGTATTGTTTAGATACTCAAATCGATCCCAGGCGAGGCTAATTGATACCCATCTGTAGTGATTTCTGGCTGGTACAAGGCTCATATTTCTTCAGGTCCCAGCTACCTGGCTGGTATTGGTCCAAGGTTGGTATTGCCTCAGGTCATACAGTTTGGAACCCAATAATAACAGGACCAGGTATGAAAGGTTTTTTTTTAAAGTACTCCTCCATACTAGGACTATGGCAATATGTGAGGGTAAAGCATGATGTTGAGAACATGCTGGTCAAATAGACTTTTTCCTTTTGGTGCAAGTCTATATTAAAGCTTCTTAAAAGTACCCAAGTCCATAATTGTAACTGATTTTTTATATTTATTTTTTTCAAGAACTGGATCAGAACTGAACTGAGGGCTGCCATTTTTTCTGGACGCAGAACCAGAACTGGAACCATTCTTATCTTTTGAAAAAGAAAAAAAAGCCCCAAGAACCAGAGTTTCTTCATTAAAGTTGAGAACCACCCCACAACGCTGGTCCCAACCAGCAGGGTATCACCAAAATCTGAGAAGTTTTTAAGGAATGGGTTTTTATGAAGAAAGGGGTCACGTTTTCTCACCAAACGAAGTAGCCCTTTAATCTTTCTCATTTTTGTGTTGTGTCTCTTCACCATCCCTTCACTCCCATATACTGACACTCAACTTTCATTCAGCTTTGGAAACCTCTGCCATCATCATCATCATCATCCTTCTCCTCCTCCTCCTTCTCCTCCCTCCCTTTGTTGCCAAGGACATCATCAAAATGAGTGGAGCATGAGTGGAATCTGATGTTCAATTTTTTAACTACAATGGTTGTTGGGTCTTTTGTGTAAGGCCCATTTGTAGGAGAGTGGAGTGGACAGGACAGGACAACAAACTGGTGTGAAATGGTGATCACAAGTGAAGAAGGTAAGATGATTATATTCTTATGGGTTTTTTTGTTGGGAAGTTGGAATCATCACCAGGTTCATGTGATGCCATTTGGTCACCAAATGAAACTCCAAAAAAGATCTTGCTAGAGAACTTGGGGTACAATAATTTTGTATCACTCTCTATATCAAGTTGTGATTAATCTTTGCAGCAATTTTTTGATTGAATGAATTCATATTAAATGTGTAGCAAGTATGGGTTCTGGTGCAATGTGGAATTAGTTGTTGACGAACAAATTTTAGCTCCCTCCATGACCTGTTCCAGTGCAACGAGCCATTTGAACTTCTTGGTCTTTGGAATTCTGAGAACTGTACCTTTGACTATTGATGTAGGGTGTGTAAAATGTAAAACTCTCTTTCTCCTCTTGCTTTTTTTGGGATGCTTTTGTGGATGTGAGGTTATTTTGTAATTTGTTATCACATGTCTCTGGCTTTCATTAGATCATGAACAAGAAGATGAAGCTACAGATGTTGCACCCAATCAATCAAAATTACAAGTTTGGCCATTGGTAAAATCTTGAAATCATTGCCTTCTACCTGTACAATTTTTTTGGTACTCTTCTTCTCTTTATCAAGTCAATTGCACAACAAGATGCAATTATTGGACTAGAGAAACATGTATCTATCCTATGTAAGTTATATTGTTATCCTTATATTTTGTCCAAAAGACAAGGTTCTCCTTTGCAAAAAGGCTTACCTCCTGTTCACTGGAGATGTCCAAATGGATTTGTACATCCTAACCTTTTTTCCTCACGCTTTAGCATGTTGATATGGTTTGAAAACAGCTATCACCGGTAATTAAAGGATGGCGAGGCTTAGCTCATTATCGCACTTGGACCCGTCGTCGCATTCTTCAGAAAGAGTATAATCTCACATTGGTTCACCAATTTGAGCTTCCACTTATTCAAAATGTAAAACTCCAAAAAATAATTTGATATCCCAATTAAGGAGGAGTTTGTGTACTTAAACTCTAGTTGATAAAAGGTCAAATGAAGTTATATGTGCTTTAATTCTGTTATGTGAAAGAACCACTTCATGAATGGAATTTTTCTAAGAAACACCAATATACATTTGACATCGATGTTTTGACACAAAATTTCAATTATTGATCTCTGCATGAATCATTGATTTATTGATGAATGTTGGCATTGAAAGTCATGTGCAAAAATGTGTCAAACCATAGGATACACTTCTATATCCAACCATCGAGGTCCAAGTTTTTAAAGAATACATTGTGTTGTGATGGATCTAATTATTTTGTGTGGTTGCACCTTGTATATATAGCTCGAAGGATCGAAGTCAAAATGAATTGTATCTCTTGGAAGAATTGTTGACTGATGTCAAGTTTATATGTGACCTCCCTCTTGCGAAACGATTAGAAGTGAACCCCAAATCATTCCATGTGATCAATATCATGAGTGTTATTTGCAACCATATTTGCATCCTATCTATGTACTTATAACATTTTGTAATGTATGATGATGATTAGGTATCTTTCATCATAATGACTAGAAATTTTACTCATATGATTTATTATTTATGGGTGCAAGCGCGATAAAATAAATAATAGTTCATGATCCTTGACAATTTTCCAAAAAGTAAAGCGCTTCTTGAATGTTACCTTCAATTGTTGGAATCACAGGCTTGTAAGCTATTAGGTTATGAGAAGTACGAGGATGGTGAAAAAAGTAAAGTCTTTTTTTCACTCATGTACCAAGTGCTTGTGTTTTAACCAAAATATCAACAAACCTTCCAAGCTAATTCTAAATTCAAACCTTCCCTTCCCATGAATTTGTTCATTTGTTCCCAAAAACAAAAAACAAAACAAAACGAAAAAAAAATAAAAAATTGTCTTCCTGGAGTAGTTTTCTCTCAACATTAGTATTCTATATATAAAAGTGACACATGAAATTTCCAAATGAAAACCCTAAGTTTGTTGGGTTTGTAGTTTACAAGCAAGGGGACAATGGTACTTTGTTCTACATCATATTTACAGGATCAGTGAAGGTATTTCAAGTATGCTTGTTCTTTTTTTTGAAAAACAAATGTGCAAACCAACACTTTGAAGTTTTGCATTTGATTTCACATTTGTGGAAGCTAACAAGTTTAGTGAAAATTTCAATGTTTGATCCAATTCCACATCAGTTTGATCATGGGTTTTGTAATGTAAAATAAATCAACAACAATATCAATTGGAAAAATCCCAAATGACCATAATCAATTGTTGCTACTAGATCATTGAATTACAAAAATTTTGGATTTTTTTTGGATATTTTGGAGTGCGTCATTTTAGCTGAAACTTATACAATTGTTTTTCCCTTAATTATGTTTGGAACATTTATGTTTGGAACATGTATTGCAGTCTAGTGTATGGACTCAAGGGGTTCAAGATGATGTGGTTACAATCATTCAAGCAGGCAAGTGGTTTGGTGATAGAGTGCTAGAAACAGACAACCTTTTAAGGTAAGTTGACATAGAGCTACTAATCCGTAACACAATAACAAGCAAATTGGATGTTTAAATATGTGATGCTTGAAAACATCCTCTTGAATCATGATAACACACACACACACACACAAACACATAATATTCATTTTTTGCAAAACTAGTGAAGAGACTTGTCAAGCCATGCAACTTAATCACATTTGATTTAAATGAAGCTTAGATCTATGAAAGTAACAAACAAATGCCATCACATGTGAGGGTTGTTGTAACCATTGTGTATGATCATAACTTGCCTAATTTAAACAACTTCATGGGTGTGTGTGTGTGATTTATTTAGGGAATCAACCACCTTTGCCTGTGAGAGGGTAAATTCAACTCCATTCATTTCATTTCTTTTGAATTAAAATGAGACCATTGAAATCCTTGAAATCCTTATAAGTAAAATTCAAATACACATTATGAGTTTGGTGTCAACTCTTTATGTCTAATTGTTTTTTTGGGTTCACTTCACTTTGAGCAATTTGACGGAATGAAAGTGAAATTATATATTTAAAACTCTTAAACATAACCTTTTTTCCTTTAAAAAATTACTTAAAAAATAGAAGTTCTAATCAATGTTTTGTCATTGGTAACTCATGCTTTCACAATGTCAAGAATTTGAGTTGTGCGTGCAGACTGAGTTGATTACACTAAGTAAAGATTCTTATGAGAAACTTCTTGACATACAAAAGACACTAGATCTTCAAGAGCGAGTTAACTTTCTCAAGGTCACGATAATCCTTCATCATTTTAAACATTTTCATTACAAATGTTAGTTTTTTAACCAATCTTAAGTTAAGTGTATATGATATTATTCATTTATTTAAAAAGTAAGTTATTACATTTATATGTTGATTTTCTTGGGAAAATTTGGGGCAATAGGTTGTTCATTTGACTTCCTATTGCACAGAGTATTCCAACATTTTACGGGGTGCCAAAACAAAGCTTGAGATGTTTGGCAAATGTGCTTTCCCATCGCACCTATAGTAAAAATCGAGGTATGTTTTTGAACAAAATACACAAAATATGAGTAGTTTTGTTTGATCAAGCATGTCACAAATTGGAACAAACACACTAATATAGTAGTTATAGTAATTATAATAACGACATGTAATTAAATGTCAATCACTTGCATCATTAGGTGGAAATATTAAGATTTTTAATATTTCATTTTGAAAAAGTTATTAAATTTATTCTTGGGTGGAATTGAAAGAGTTCTTATGGAATCCACAATTTTTGTGTGGAGATTTCATAGAGTTTATTTTGGAAATTTGATGTGAATGTGGGCAGTTATCACTTTTCAAGGAGATGATGCTGTTGAGATGCATTTCATAAAGTCAGGGGAGTGTAGAGTAAGTTTTTTTTGTGTTTCAAATCTCTCATGTGAATGGAGCTGGTTGTAGTTTTAAACAAAAAATGTGAAGAGTAATGATTTGTGGCTATAATTGAAGGTTTACCAAAAAATAAGGTTGTGAAACTATTTCTTAATGTGTCCTTTAAATTTGTAAAATTATTTAAAACTTGATTACCACATGACACTAATTACTTGAAAAAAATTGAATTCCTTAAAAGCTTTTTTCCCATGTGGTTTTGTAGGTGATCATGGAGGTCCATAACAATAAGTTGTTTACACCATTACCCAAGGCTTCATGTTTCATCTCACAATATTGGTACCTTTTTTGTTTTGCTCTTTTGATATACGATGGGAATATTATTTAGATAATTTCACAACACAAGTTTTAGATTTAGAATCATCAAATGATGCCCCAAAACCATACAAGGAATGCAAAAGCATGCAATTACCTAACTTGTCATCTATGTAATTATGAACCGTGTCAAATTACAACCCACTTTTAGAATTTGCAAATAATCATAAAGTAGATGAATAAATGAGATTTTGTTAGCAAGCAACTAGTTAATGCAAATTATGATGTCTAAATACGCTTATATGAACTATAAAATTATGATCCAAGTTGCTTATTTGCTTAGTTTTGGTAAAATTGTTGTAAAATATCATGAGTCACATATTATAATGCACTAAATTACAAATTCAAGTACATGATTACAACTTCATATGCATTTATTACTTCTTAAAATGTGCTTATATACAATTCCTAATTTCTTCACCCAAATGAGAAAGTCCAATGGCTTAAAGTGAACATGATTGTAAGTGGATCTCTTGCATTGAGGTATAAAAGTATAATCCTTGTGTGTGGATATTTAGGCCCACAACACACCACAAGTGCAAAGAAGAACCTTATAAAAATGTTGTAGGAAGGCAACACCCATTAACCAATGTTGGATCTGGGGGTCAACCCAAAAGAATTTCAAAAAGGTTACCTTCTAAGTTGGGTGCAGCTTTACTACAAAGCCCCGATGCAATTTACAAATTAATCAAACACAAAAGAAAAAAAACTTCATCTCCTTTCCATATCCATCGACCAAGTCGTTCTAGTTTTAACAATTATAGTGGCCATATTGTAAGACAACCGTTTAGAAGACAATCTAAACGTGCCACATATAGCCATTTATCACGTCTTTCAACTCGCTCAACAACTTATGCTCATCGATGGACTTCCTCAAGCACAACCCAAATTGCTACTAGCCCAATTGGAATGTATCAACAAAATATGGTGATTGATGATCATCGTCTTAGAAAGGGTAGCAAATCGACGGCTCTAGAAAGTGTGATGGCCAAATGGGGCTCACCGAAGGGATCAATGGAAGTTAAGGCACGAGCTGACATCCAAGAATTGGGTGGACCAATACGACCACATTTTGGTGTATCACATTCTAGACAACATTCCAAGAGTTGGCCATTTCTAAAAGAAATGGATGAGATGGGGGATAGTTCCATAGAGACTCCTAGGTCATTAATAATACCATTGTGTGTGAGAGATGGTGATGGCACAAGACGACAAAGGAAACAAAAGTACACACTTCGTTCTTTTTTGAAAGAATTTGAGAAAAAAGAACAAACACAAAAGCAATTGGAATTCTTGGGAAAGGGGCATCATTTGTGGCAAATGGGTATGATGGGGGAGGGAATTATGCCTGCAGTTGTTGGAGAGAAGGATGCATATTACAAACAACAATTTCACAATTGGGCACAATATATCATCAACCGTGAAAAGAATTTGTTGTCATTCAATGTTATTGCTAATACAACGATTAATGCACCGAGTTTCATTCCTGGCTTAGCTTCAGAAGTAGTCATGAAATTGCAACAAGGCAAGCTTCGAAAGCATGTGGATCAACAAGGAAAACCTTCCAAACTTTCTCATCACTCAAATAAGGTGAAATGAATGGCATGATGATATATGGACTTGCAAAAAAAAAAATTAATTGCAACACAAGCTTTTTTGTTTGTTGGATTTTTGTGTCATTATTCCTTTGGCCTTCAAAATTTCTCATCTCATGGTGTTCACTTCAAGGCTATATACTATGGAAATGAAAACATAATCTTCATGTGTACCCCAATTGCAATGCAAATCTATCAAATGGGGTTTGACAATTTTTTTGAACTAGACTAATTACCAACTAACTATATACAATTGAAATTTTTAAAAATTAATTAACTATACACAATTGAAAAATTTTAAAAATTAAATTTTGAGATGCCCAGGAACCCGTGATTCTTGACATCGGGGCTTTACATCCTGGCCAATATTTTGGAGAGGTTTTGCATTTTTTGCAATCAACTCTAAATTTCTCGCTTATTTGACCAAATAGTTAATGATTTTTGTTAAGTACATTAATAGTTTATAGATATACTTTTTGCATCATACGTAGCACTTTAATCGGGTCTGAATTTTTTTAAAGAAAATGAATCATTTTTTTGTACTCACCTTATTAACACATTAGTTTTTCCTTCCTTATTTTTCCCTAATGTAGAGAGGCCTCGTTAGACGTACCAAAAGGGCAGCAAGTATTGTGGCTGTGACCGTAGTGCAAACATTGGTATTATCGAAGTGGGACTTCCACAGACATTGCGATCCAAACATCATCAAAATCCTTTCAGAGAAAGTACTAAGTCTAAACCCTAAAACACACTCATTCATTCTTGTCTTACAAAGAGCGATTTTTTTAAGCTTGAATTTGTCATTAAGCCGCACTATATATTAACAAACTATAGCAAACCCAACTATTGATCCAAATGATCCAAACCCGTGTGAATACTTTGGGGTTGTGTATCCTATTTTGGCATTTAGAAAGTGATCATCTTCCAAACGTGGTAGTGGCATTACATGTATTTACAATTAGGTAATTAGATGAATTCCATTTATTTGGTAAAATTAAATAATGGTTCCTTTTCCATATACCTAGATAAATCACCAAATGCAAAACTATGCATAGTAATGCTATTAGTAGTAGTAGTATCATATTAATAATTTCTTGATTGCTCAAGTTCACATGTTGATGACATGGTATGTATGTGAGTAGACTTACAAAAAGGGGAAACATATTTTCAAGCAATATTTGAAGGCACGCAAATGGGAAAAATACAAGGTTTTTTTAATCTCCACATTCAATAAATTTTTTTTTTTTTTTTTTTTTCTTACATCAAGATGTACCACAAATATGTATACTAATTATTTTTTTAAAAACTAAGGAATGTTTTTGGAACTTGTTATTTATTTGAATTTTTTTTTTCACTCTCTCTCTCTCTCTTTTGTTTTTTGGACATGTAGAGGAACTTAGCGGACGATGTAAAGCAAGCTAAGAAACTTCGCATTAGACTTCGAGTTGGGCCACGCCTCGTGCGTGTCTTACCAAACCCACTTGGAACAAAATTTGATCTCCCCAAGAAGGAGTGGTCATTCAAGAAACTATGATACACACCTCCAATTCGGTTTGCTCCAAATATTTAATCTAATTTCTTTTGAGAATGTGAATGAAAAATCTTGCATTCGACCATGAATTGTGATCTTGAATTTATATATATATATATATGAAATATTTAATGGTATCATCCATAGTTATGGTGGTTATGCATTTTAGATAAATAATTAAAAGGTCAATAAAAGTTGTAATAGTTTTAATATCCCAAAAAGCTCTTTGTATTCTATTTTTTGGTTTTTTTTTCGTTCTCTCTCTCAAAATTTTCATGCTTACATAAGTAGATTTTGCCACATCATTAGGATTTTTGTAAACTAGTACTTGCATAAACCCAAAACCCTGAATTGATCATGAAATCAATTAGTTACTACTTACTTTTGGGTTGTTGTTATTTCTCTCTTTCTATACAAAGATTTGCCAAACAATCCAAAAGGTCCATGGGAAATTTCTTTTTGGGTATTTAGGTATTTCTTGGTTCCAAACTTGGTTATCTTTCTTTGCAAAAGATAAAGTTTTGTATATATATATGTATATAATTTTTAATTTTAAAAAATATTTTGGGTGTGTTTTATTCCTGTAAAGAAAAATAAATTCCTTTAAAACTCCCTCAAATAATTTATGCTGAATCCTACCTAGGGTTTGAGTTTGGAGTTCCACTGGTTTTTTAGGGTTTGAGGTTCTTGTCTTTGTTGCAGTTGGAGAGGTTTTTAGGGTTTGGTGTTGTTCGTTTTGTCAGGAAGAAGAGGAGGAGGAGGAGGAGGAGGAGGAGTTCTGCGTGCAATTTTACTCTGTGCTGCACACAATCGGTTTGGGTGTCTATTGTTCGTAGTTAGCTCCGTGTAGAATTTTTTTGTAGATGTCTCTTCCTTTCCAAGAAGAAAGATTTGATGGCAACGTGTTGTTCAGAGTCTTGACTTTTTCACTAATTCTTCGTAGTTTTGGGAGAGACAGAGTTCCTTTTGTGGATTTCTCTTGAAGAAACGTAAGCAAGCAATGTGAGCTTTGCGCGACTGTGTGTAATTTGTGTCCCTATTTTCTCATCTTTCGTTGCATTCCTCTCTGGTTTGTTCTGTTTTGTGTGTGTGTGTTTTCGTGGGAGGGTTTCCTGATGTCGTGCCCTAATTGAAGGGGAAGGATTTGACAATGGTGAATCTTAAGATTCGATTGAGTAATAAGAGCGGGTCGAGTCCGGGCATTGTGAAGAACGAGACTGCAAATGGGTCGTCGGTACCCATCATCTCCTCTTCTGGAGCGGATTTGGAAGGTGTTCCTTCTTCTTCGGTTCTTCCACCCCATCTAGTGGGGGAAGACTTGGCATTGGCAAGGGGCCTGGGGACCGTGAGCACGGATTCTTCTTCTTGTGTCATCAACCTTGTGGGAGTTAAAGCTCGGCGTCGACCAGGCGACAAGGTCCATATCTGCGTGCGTTGCAATTTCCCCATCGCTGTATATGGGCGTCTGGTATGGTTCTTCAACCCTAATTATAATCCTAACCCTAAATCGTTTTCCTACCACTCTAAAGTCTGCAGGATCATGGACCTTGTTTTTAAGGCTTGAGAGAATACTCTTGTTGATCATTTGAAAAGAGAGTTTTGCATATCAACATAGGATCAAAGTTTTGGTGCAGGGAAATTTTGGATCAAACCCTTATAGTCATAGTAGGCTTTGATGATTTTCTTAGGCTTTTTTTTTTTTTTTTTTTGGTTTTTTTTTTTTTGCCTCCAACAAATTTTTTTTGGTTTTTTTTTGTTTTTGGTGTGTGTGTGGGTGTTGGATCCCGT
>Ga0116228_10003465_pt1 | contig 13839 bp, 13 predicted proteins | sample S1TSphfallax_2_FD_89694 | JGI IMG/M metagenome (GOLD analysis project Ga0116228, IMG submission 89694) | Host-associated microbial communities from peat moss isolated from Minnesota, USA - S1T2_Fc - Sphagnum fallax MG | ecosystem: Host-associated > Plants > Peat moss > Unclassified | place... | reverse complement strand
TCATTACTCCACGTCCCAAACTGGTTGGCCCCTCGTTTGGGGATGTCAATCGGAGAAGACGAGCGAGCTCTGTGGCCATCGCTACTGCAGCGGCGGCCGCGAGCTCCTCGTCGTCTGCCGCCGCAGCAGCAGCAGTTCGCATCAGCTGCAGCAATCTTTAGTCCTTCGCCTCTAGCTCATGCCCGATCCGTCACCACTCACGCTCTTGAGGAAGAGCGGCTTAAGGCGAGAGAGATGAAGTATGTTTTGGTGACCGGAGGTGTCGTCAGTGGACTCGGAAAGGGTGTGACGGCCAGTAGTATCGGAGTAGTGCTCCAGGCTTGTGGCCTGCGCGTCACTTCCGTCAAAATCGGTCAGTTTTTTCAACCCCCCTTTTCGCTCCTTTAAATGGTTTCTTGGGCTTGGTAGTATTGCTGCATGTGTATTTTCGCTGGATTTGCATCTGCCGGAGGGAGAGAGGGAAGAGGGCAAGAGGAAGTCAAGCTGTTGTAATGTGGAATGTGGGCAATTGGAGGAGGATGCAGATCCGTATCTTAACACGGATGCGGGCACCATGTCCCCATTTGAACACGGGGAGGTTTTCGTTTTGGACGACGGCGGTGAGGTGTGCTCACACCTCCTCAGTAACACCCTTCTTGACCTGCCTTAGGGTTTAGGGTTTATCGAGGGTTTAGGGTTTATTGTGCTTCGAGAAGTTTTCTGTTACGTCCAATATGAAACATGTAGTAATCTGTAGCTACTGAGAGTTTCATGATGGTAAAAGATTGTACCCAGAGTGGCTGTGGCGGGAATTTTTTCTTGAGGAAAAAAATTATGTAAGTTGTGGGTTTTTCCCCCTCTTGTCAGGTGGACTTGGATCTTGGAAACTACGAGCGCTTCTTAGACATCACTTTGACAAGAGACAACAACATTACTACTGGAAAGATATATCAGGTTAGTAAAGTCCTTAGCATGATGTACTCTGAAATTTTGTGTTGATTAATGTGTTGAATCTTTAGAGACTATTTGACTGTTGCTGTCTTGCAGTCTGTGATTGAAAGAGAGCGGAGAGGAGACTACCTGGGGAAAACTGTGCAGGTGAGTGATGCCTTGCAATTGACTGTGGTTGGTTCTTCTGTATGGGTGGTGTGCACTTGTGCACTGTGTGTCATTTATTGAACACGCTTGGCATTTGAACAGTAAGCTGATATAGTGGCTAAAATTGAGCAGGTGGTGCCGCACATCACTGATTGCATACAAGACTGGATTGAACGTGTTGCAAGGGTTCCAGTGGATGGGATTGCAGGAAGTGCTGATGTGTGTGTGATAGAGCTTGGGGGAACTGTCGGTACTTTCTGCCATCTTGCCTAACTCTTTAGGTCCTTTTGTTAGCAATATCTAACCCCTAAACTGTGAGTATGTAGTCTATTGGTCTGACAGAGACCCTTTTTCTTTTTCTTTTTTTTGGAGCGGACTCTTGTGACTACAATGAAGACAGATGTCTGAATTATGTGAGGGAATACCAGGGTTGAAGAGATCTGGATGCCCAGGGCTTGAAACTTAGTCAATGATTTAGACTCTCAGGATGGCTCTCATGTTGTGGCAAGCTACTCCCTGTAACACATCTTTTGGTTTGTTTTCAGGAGACATCGAATCGATGCCATTCATTGAAGCTCTCCGCCAGTTCCAGTTTCGTGTTGGTAAGTTTCAAGAAAGTTGATTGCATTCTGTCACTCATCTCCACAACATTTAGATTCAATTGACAATATTCTTTTCTGTTCAATGCAGCCTGACAATAATTTGGTCATTGTTGATATGCAGGCAGGGATAACTTCTGTTTGGTGCATGTTAGCTTGGTCCCTGTCTTGGGAGTTGTGGGTGAGCAAGTAAGTAACGTTCTTTTGAGAAAAATTTCCAAGGACAAGGAAGAGCCTGGTTTTAAAGCCGGAATGGTGTTAATGTACTTGGGGGTGTGTTGAATGTTGACAGAAAACAAAACCTACTCAGCATAGTGTGCGAGAGCTCCGAGCATATGGTTTGACACCACATCTGCTTGCCTGTCGTAGTGCTCAAGTAAGTGACTCCTCTGTTGCCTAAAACTTAAACCTCTTGCAGATATGATTCAAAACTCAGATTTCAGGATGCTTGCATTTTTAGAGGATCTTGCATGTTTAGAGGCATCATTCTGCAGCTGGCTTGCTTCTTTACAAAGAAGTCTTTGTTTTGTGTTGGGGTTGTTGGTTTCAGGGTCATAAGGACAAATAGATCTTTGTTGTTCAGGAGATAGTTTAGGTGCAAGAAGTGCATTTCAAGATATTATTGTGTTGCCTTTAGGTTGTAATGCAGTTGCAGGGCTCAAAGTACATTGGTTGAAATTGTGATGTAGCCATTGGAGCAAGCAACTAAAGAGAAGCTATCACAGTTCTGCGATGTCCCAGTAAGTTTTATCTTCTGCCTCAGTATCTGTACCCAAGAGAAATCAAAGGGTATGGTCCTTATTCAGTACAGGTCAATCCAGTATTATCTTCTGAGATTCTCTATGTGCACTTCTCCTTCAACAGGGTTATGCCCATTCTAATGTTGCTAGGGGTTTTAATTCTAATGTTTGGGAGGTGTGATACACAGGCAGATCACATTCTCAACATTCATGATGTATCCAACATCTGGCATGTACCTCTTTTGCTGCGAGTAAGCTATCTCTTTAATAACTGGCACAATATCTCAGTCATTTGAGAATACATAGTTGTTGTTGGTGTTGTTTTTGTATGATGGCATGTCATTCTGGGATTTTGTTTGTTTGATTCTTGCTGATCCACAGTATTCTGTTGACATCATTATAGTTGCTTGGAGGAGAATTCGTGAAGTAGTCACCTTCCTTTTGTGTTGAGAAGAATCATGTGGCTCTTGCTTGACAGGACCAAAAGGGGCATATTGCAATCTTCAACAAGCTGAATCTTAGGTCAGTTTTTTCAGTTCCTTTACAACAACCTTGATGTTGATAAACTGTTGGCACCAATGTTTCCCACTTCTGCAGGGTCTCTTGTCAAGTGAGAACTGGACTGAGGGGATTGGAAGATTTTGTTACATGGCTTTTATTATTATTTCTTACAGTCTTGCCTGCTGAAGGATTGCAACCTGAATGTGCAGTTCTATACCACCACCTGCTCTGGAGTCATGGGCGACACGTGCCTTGCGGTGCGACAATCTCTCTATCCCTGTATGTGCCTTTCCCAACTGGCTCCTTAGCCCTAATATCAGGCCAAAGATGTTCTAAAAGTTGTCATAAGTGGATGGATTCATACATTCTGTGCAAAGAATTTTGTATTGGAGAAAGACCTGCTGCTCAAACTTCATGGTTCTTTCACTGAACTATCCTAAGTGTTCTGTGAGTTGAGGTGAGTCAATAGTTAGTTATGAGCTGAATGCAAAGAGACTTTGCCCACCTGGTGCATGCTATTGCCCTCAGCCCTACTTTGCACACTGCGGAAAAGCTTTGGTTACATGTTGCAAGAAGTAAATGGAGAAGAACACATATTCTCAGTTTCTGTGTGTAGGTTCACTGACAGCTCTTAGCAACTCTTGATATAAGTGATTGGCCTTGCCTTGATGGGTCTGGTGAGCAGGTGAAAATTGTGATGGTTGGAAAGTACACTGGCCTTTCTGATTCTTACCTTTCAGTATTGAAGGTATTTTGCCCGTTGGCCTTCTAATATCATCTTGATGGAAGGACCTGGATTCCTGTATGAAACTTGGGTCATGTTAGCCATCTCTGAAAGATGGTGAACAATTAGAGCATGTCCAGCTTGGCAAGATGCTCTGTGTCCCTTGATTGATACGTAGTGCTGAAAAGCATTCAATTTATGTTTCTGGGAGGCCAGGCTCTACAGCATGCATGTATCGCATGTTCACGGAAGTTGGTGCTGGAGTGGGTGGCTGCCACAGACCTTGAAGAACGTGCAAAGATAGAGGTATTGAAGAGATGTAACTGCAGGCTCTTGATTGCACTATTTAAGCTTTAGTTTCCAGAGGTACACCTGCTGGATTTAAACTGATGAAATCCTTTAAGGCTCTGAGTATCTCTACCGAGTATCAGATGACCTCCTTAGACTCTCAGTTTTTGGGATTGAAATTCCTGTAGGAAACCTAAGATATATCTTTGATGTACAAATAGTCTGTGCATAGGAATGAGCAGAATGGAGGGAATGATATTGACACTCCTCTGGTATTTGCAGAGACCTGATTCACACACTGAGGCTTGGGCAATGTTGAAGGTAACTTCCTGCTCCCTTGGTTTTGTTTGAAAGCATACTTGATACATCTTCTTGGTTGATGCCTTCAGCTGCCACACTATTCCTATTAAGCTGGAGGGCCAATAATCCTCAGCCATGACCTTATTGTTGGCTATTCCCTCATTTCTTTTCAGATTGCCTTAAATTGTAATAATTGTAAAATTCTCATGTACTTTTTTCCCAGTACAAAGATTCTCAGTGCTTTGTTCACCAATACTGAGTTGTAAAAAATCTTTGTTTTTTGGAAGTATTGGGGAATTCTTAATATGCTTATCTGCACCCATTGTGGGAGCTGGTGAACTCAGTGGGGAGTCATGGCAGGTTTTTAGAGTGAAGTTGAAGGTTATGTCTGTACTTATGAGTCTCATATTAGTTTAGGTTTTTCTGGAACTGATAGTACAGCTACCTTCAAAGTCTTATTGTGGAGTTTTCTCTGCAATTATATTAGCCATATGACTTTAGGCAGGCATAGTGAACTCAAGAGAAAAACTAGCAGTTGCATCATTTTTCCTTTCACTAGATGGCAGACTGGAAGTGATGACAAAAGTTTGAATTGTATTTGAATAAGTATCTTCTCTGTGAACTCCAGCGTGTTCTGATTTCATTGCTTTATTTGCTGTTATGTTGCAGAGAGCTGATGGTGTCTTGGTGCCTGGTGGCTTTGGTGATCGTGGAGTCCAAGGAAAAATTTTGGCTGCAAACTATGCACGAACAAATGAGATTCCATATCTAGGCATCTGCCTTGGAATGCAGATCGCAGTTGTGGAGTTTGCTCGAAATGTGTGATGACCTCTGACCATGCATTTCTTTCCCCACCCTTTTGAACAGTAAAAGGCCGCCTTGAGGTTTTCAAGAGCACCCTGATCATTCTGTGTGCAACCTTGCTTATTGTAGGGAAATTGTGCAGAGTTTGCTGAGTCTGATTTTCAGTGAAAGTATGTGGTTGGTATGGGGTGTCTTTGATACTGATGCCTGACCTTGTTCATCAGGTTCTTGGTTTGGAGGATGCGAATAGTACTGAGTTTGATTCTGCTACACCTCACCCATGTGTGGTGTTCATGCCAGAGGTCTGCATCTACACTCTTCAGTTCATTTCCTTTTGGCAACCCCCAGAAGAATTTGCTTTCTTCTCTATGTTCCTTCTTTTGCTTAGGCAGTGTATCATAATTTGCTGCTTACTTGAGTTTCAGCCTACTTGTCACCAAGCTTATGTCCACTTGTAACTATTTGGGTTTGATTTTTCTTACTTTCTTATGAAATTCTTACTTTCTGATATCCTGAATTTCATCTCTCTTTTAATAAGGCTCATAATTTTAATGGTGTTAAGTGTGGCTCATCTCCCATTTCTTTGTGCTGTTTGGAAGTTTCATAAAAACCCAATTAAACTTAAATTTATTTGTGCAGCCAGCTCTACTTCTCTTACTGAAGCTTCTAAGTGGCTGAGTTCTTTCTTCAAAGCTATGTTTCCTGTGGTCAATGACCTTTGGGTGTCTAAACTCAAAAGGCAGATGTTCCTTGTGTTAGTAGTTGGATTCTCAATGACTCCACAGGAGTGGTGGAGGTGATAAATAAACTTAATCTTTTGAGATCCGAAGTTGATAAAGCTCCCCACTTCTGTTGCAGTCTTTTGATTTCTCAACTCTATACACTAAAATTGACCTAATGGATCTAAAAGCTCGTATGAGAGTTCTGATAAATAAAGTGTTTAATCAGATGCTGAAGCTTCATCGTTTTAAGTTATTGATGGTTCAAAAACCAGCTTTGAACTTTAGGTTTTTGTGGCTGAAAAATAAAACAGAGACCAATTTTTTTGAAAATCTTCGTCGCTTTAAGTTGGGGAGGCCTCAGATTTGATCTCTTGGCTGGATTTCTTGTTGGACAATTTGTTTCTTTGTTTTGGTCATTGTGTTTATAGACAATGCATTGGTATCCCCATGGGTACTAATTGTGCAGTCTATTTGGCAAATATCTATCTCTTTACCTATGAGTTTGATTTCATTAAGTGTCTCTTGAAGAGTAATACGTCCTGTTGTGCTTCATAGATTGTCCCTCGGTGAACTTTTTGTTCCTGATTTTCCAGACTTTGAGAATTTCACGTACCTTAACCAAGACTCTTTTGGTAGTGGCTTATATACCCAAAAACATCTTGTCAGTTGAATTGTAAATCTAAAGGCTTCTCTTCTAATTTCTTGGATCTAGCTGTGAGACAAAGTCCTCAAGGTGTATCCTGTGACATTTTTGACAAACACTCTCAACCAGAGTATGCAGGTATTGAAATGACTAGAATGCCTCATGTTCATTCCAATATCTCACTGACTGCAAAGCTGGGGGTTATCAATAGTCAATTTTACAGATTCTTGAGGCTTTGTAGTTGTAAGATGTTCTTTGTCTTTCAGATGGTCAGTCTTATTGTCTTTCTGAAGGTAAAAGGCTACCCTTTAAAAATTCTTCTAAAGAGAACTAGCGGGTTGCTTATTAAAGAAAAATTAATTTTTGGAATTTCCACTTTTGGTGTTTTCCAAAAGATTTTGTTTCAGGTCTTGTAATTGTGGAGCTTCTTGTAAGCCCACTTGTTCATAGTTTTTCCCTGTTGTCCTTTCCTTAGTTTTTTCTTTTCCCCTGTCGGTCTGTTTTTTGTCTTGTCCTTGTTGTTGTGGTCTGTTGCTAGCCCAGTAGTATGGCTGAGTCTTCCCATTGCTTCCAGAATTGCAGCAGAAACTCAGTTCACAAGTTGGTGCTTGTCATGGGCCTTTATGCACTGTAAGGACCTGATGAAGTCAGTGGGGAAGTTGTGGTAGTTTAATGACTATCATACATACTACTACTGTTAATTGTCCCTGAACAGGTGTAAGACTGGCACTTTTGTTCATACTGGTGTGTGTGTGTGTTTTTTTTTTGTTTGTTCTGTCTTTCCTACTTTGGTTCTTTCTACAGCTTCCTGAGGAACTGTCAATCTTGCTGTGTTTCTTCTTTATTGTGAGAAGGGAGATTTCTCTATTCTTATGAAAGATATTTCTTATGAAATTGTTTCTTATTCAGGTTTCAAAAACACAAATGGGTGGCACAATGAGGCTGGGATCTCGAAAGACACTTCTTCAAACAAGTGACTGCATGACTGCAAAATTGTATGTTGAAACTATTACTTGATCCTGTCTATTTTGATGTGTGGTTTCTTCTGATGAGATACAAAAGGTGTGTGCATTCTCAGCTGACTGGAGGACTGGGCCTCTGGTTTGAAGGTATCAAAAGGAGACTTTCATAGATGAGCGACATCGTCATCGCTATGAGGTTGGATAAACTTGTCCCTTCCAATATTGCACTAGGTACTAATTTTGCAGTTTTTTTAGCTGACATCTACATTTGAACATATGAGTTTGGTTTTCTCACTAAGTTTGATGCTTTGTGTAGATTTCCTTTCCAAGTTATCCTTAGTAAGAAGGTTTGCAAATTATCTTTTTGTTCTTGATATCCTCATGTCTCTAATGTCATTTATCTAGACAAGACTCCGTTGGCAGTGGCATATACCCTAAGTCATCCTTGGAAGTCAATTGATTTCTAATAATGACTTCTCTTGCATCTCTTTGATTTAACAATATCTCAAGATTCAAAAGACTTCATTACATTTTTGAGGCCATGTTTTGAGCCAAAATATGCAGAGATAAACATGAAATTGCATGCCTCAAGTTGATTCTCATATTTCATATTCTGTCAAATTTGTAGTAGTCAGTAGTCAGTTTTCAGAATCCAGTAATATTTATTTCAAGGGCTTTTTTGTTTTCAAATATGTGGTCTATGTTCAGTGTTTGATTTGTTTCTGCATTGCAATGCTTTTGTAGCTTCCATGTAGCAGGTGAGTATCCTCACAAGTATGAGGCAGCAAACAGCTGTTAATATAAGAACTAGAATTTGTTGTGAGGTATGGAGTTCAAGGCTGGGTTGGCTTACCTACTGAAGTTTGGGACAGGTGAACCCTGAGATGGTTGAGCGGCTGGAGACAGCCGGACTTCAGTTTGTGGGCAAGGATGAAACTGGTCGCCGTATGGAGGTGAGGTTTCATTTTGCTGCAGCCCTTTGTGCTGAGTTGACAATTGTCCCCTTGAAAATAACATCCATTTCATGCCAGTTGTTGTAGGTCATGTTGTAGAAACAAATAAATGCCTGCTATTATAGATTGGATTGTGGACTTCTTGTTATGATTTTTTAGTGGACACTTCAAAGATTATTCAGAGGTTGCTCAAGGATGTGTTTGAGGACAATTTGGGTCCTATTTTTGGAGCACTTTTGCAGCCATTTACTTTCAAATCTCTTGGGTATACTTAACAAAAGATTGGAATCATGATCTTGCAGATTTTGGAGTTGCCAGGACATCCATATTATGTGGGTGTTCAATTTCATCCTGAGTTCAAATCTCGGCCTGGCAAACCTTCTGCTGTCTTTCTTGGTGAGCTACAAATCCACTTTTGGGTGCTGTATAACTGTGCTATAGACTGAATCCTCTTCCAAATGGAATGATGTTTTCTTGTCAAGAAGCTTTTGTGCATTTTTCCCATACATGCAAGAGTGCTGCAACCATATGCTGAGTGAATGTTGTGAGTGTGCAGGTCTCATTCTAGCAGCTTCTGGTCAGATGGATTCATATATAAGTGGAGGTCATGGATCATCAATCAAAAATCCAAGCTGACTCAGCCAGCTCACAAGATACTGGTTTATCAGAACGGTTAGAAAAACTATAGTCTCCAACACACAAGGTGAGAGATGAAGTTATGATTCCTTGAAGCTGAAAATGGTTCCAAAAGCTCTCAATTTTTTGTACCAAGAGAGTTGTGTGCTGGTTATGTTGGTCCCCCTGGTTGCTCTAGAATTCATTACTTCAATTTTATCACCATTAGTAACATCAGTGAAAAAAGTGCTGCTGTTGAAACAGGAAAGTTATTGCGGAATATTACACGAAAAAACATTTTGACTTTAATATGCCAAAGTGAGGCTTTTTCTGCTTACCTAGGGCCTAACCTTAGTCAGCAACTTCATTACTTCTCCTCTCTCATGAAGCCTGGTCTTCAAATATTTTGCTAGAAGATCTAGCTCTCTCTACTACACATCTGTGCTACTTGTGCTCTCTTTTAGCATCTTCATCAAATACCTCTCCATGACCTCATCATGCCTTCTTCCTCCTATGTAGAACATGACAGAGAGGAAACACTCTCGGAGAGTGGAGACACCAGAATATCAGACATAAGATGTGAGTAAAATTTTTGACATAAGGTTTGTCACTTACAAGTGACACAGATTTTCTTACCCGTTCTTCTCTTCTTGACTCATACTATGAACTGTTTTGTATGAATTCCTGCTGTTACGTTACTCGGAAATGTGATGGAAGGATGATGTTTCTTGTAATGCACAGCACCTGGCATTCCTCGATATTTGGGTGCTATTGCTGCTGTGATGTTACTTGGAAATGTGATTGAAGGATGATGGTTCTTGTAATGTGCAGCACTTGGCATTCCTTGATGATTGGGTGCTTGAATACAAAGGTACATGAACTCTCTGATTAGGTGGATTCTTCTGTGGCTCTGATATGAATTAAATGTGACAGCTGCAAAAGCATTGATTTCAAGGAACCTGATTAAGAGGTGCTGGATAGTTGGTGGCTGGATTATTTGGTGCCATTGAAAGGTCATTCATATCTGTGTGGAATCCTACTGCAGACCCGAAAAGTCTGTCAATGTTAAAACAGCTACAAGCTACTCTTGCAGTACTTTTGGTTTACCATCATTTGCTATGGGACTATAAAGACCAAAAGAAGCACTTCTGATCCCAAAACTTGTTTTGCAATTGCAAGTAGTCTATTGTCCCAAAGTGACTAAGCTAAAATCTCCCATGCTTTTGGGAGGAGGTTGGTATTTCATATCTTTGATTAATTGATCAAATCTAAAATTGTCCAATTGAAAATTTATAGGATATCAATACATGGGCACCATGCATGCAAATGGAACTCAGGGCTTACTGCAGCAAAGGCGTTGCCTGGCATGAAGCACAAGGGGGACTCTATTGGAACTGATTTTGGCTGTCTGAACTGGTTCTGAAGTTAGAAATAAAAGCCGTAAGACATGAACATACCACCAAAGCAAAGAATTGTCCAAATACTTTACACTTAAGACAATGAAAGAAAATCACAATACTGGCATGTTCTAGAACAAAACACTACTTTCGACACCAAACTGCTCAATTGCTTACTAATTCGTATTTTACTAAGAAAATGTCAAATACTGGGCTTGTAGAGAAGAAGCCTCAACAGCAGCAATCGCCTAAATTCCTATTGACTTTAGCCTTGAGGACCGTATACACTCTAAAGTAAAGTCTAAACCCAACTATATTCTACCAATGTTCGTGTAATTGGCATACTGCAGGAATGAGAAATAGAAATCTAAATCTGACAATGTGTAAAAGAGTTTAGACACTCTGAAACTCACATTACAAGTTACATATCTGTCTTCAGTATTTCATTTTTTCTCCAGTTCTGAATTGCAAGCTTCTCTGTCAAGAAGACTCTTGCTAATTGAATCACTAGTATCTAGTGGAAGGACTATACATGACTAAAATACTCCCTTTTCCAATACATTCGAATATCATGGATTGTTCTAAACATCAAAGCTGCTTTTGGCAAGCTTCAAAAGCTGAATTTGGGAGCCATCATTCTGCATCCTATTCCCAGTCATCATCACAACACACGAGTATAATCACATCATACTTTTATGAGAATCAAATATGTGCTTCCAATCAGATGATCTTATGCTACAGTAGCTTTTCAATGGAGGGAATTTATGAACTGAACATAGAGAACCCAAATAGTGGTTTGGATGGACAATGTTGGGGAGCAATTGACCTACGAAATTGACATTACAGCATCAGCTCTTGTGTAGGGCATCATCCAATGCACATTCCTGTGAGATTGTGCTTACCCAGTACGCTCACTGCCAAAGGAACATTGAACTTGTTGTAGATGTGCAGGAGACAGACACAAGATGAGTAGCATTTTGGCAGTGTTGAGTGGACGGGGATCCTTCTGTGGGTCCACCTCCCTGGAATACCCATTTTTTGAAGAGCTCCATGTGGTAGGGTGGCAATGAGCTTCAACCTCAAATGACCAGTACCAACTTTATGAAGAGATTACGTGTGTACAGTGTTTTTCTGCACCTTGGTGATTATGATGTCTCTTCCGTCTTTTTACTTTGAATAATATGGCTTCCTTGGACTAAATCTCCATCTCCACCAGATCCTTGTTAAAGTCAAGGCCCTGTTGACTCTGCAACAGATATGAGCAAACTAATGCAGAAACAAAAAGGGATGTCCTTTAAGCTAAAATAATTCTTCTAAACCCAATTGGAACAATGCTGTAAGTGCAGACAAGAATCTAAATACAGAAATACACTTCAGCATTGTATCAACCCAACAAAAACGGTTCGTTCACATAATTCACTCTATATGCTGGCTGCTGAAGCATTGGTAAACCTGAACATATGTTGTCTAGAGTGCACAGTGCCTAACAGTTAAGATGTTTGTCATAGACCCAATGCTTCAAAAATTTAAAGCATTACATACTTTGTGCACATACCTTTGATTGTAACAACTGTATGAGCTGTTTAATTTGTTGATCACGCTCATCTACTTGTCTGTCCTTCTCAGCCTGCTTCTCCTGAGCCTGCTGCAATGCTGCTGACAGCTGTTCACATTGTGATGCAAGCTCATCGCACCGTGAACAGCATCCTGTAAAACATCAGAATGTAAGAAGGAAAAAGCACCATGACATATGAGCAACATAAGTAATAACATGTCTTTGAACAAAACTGTTTCATGCTAGGCCCTTTTCAAGCTTAAAATACTGTATGAGAAGAAGTAACCAATCTGAACTCTCATGATTTCATTCTTCATTCATTCATGATATCTCAATGTGGCATACATGACATCACAGGATTCCTTATTGCCAGAGAATGAGAGCTCCATCACAAACTTAGAACTTCAGTTTCAGTAATGAGGTTTCACAGATTTTGAGCACGACATGCAAAATATACCAGCTCTATTGTGTATCAGACAACTACAAGTTGGAGACTTTGTTGCTCAACACTCAAGATAGAGCATGAATAATTCTCATAGGTTGGATGTCCAGGAATATGAAGAACAACATATAGTTCCATATAGGAAAAAGGGATCCTCTAAACTTTTCACACTTTACTGGCTATAATCCTTTCACAGTTGAAGTGTCTGCAGCCTCTTCCTTCGATTCATGTTTGATATACTCACCTGGATTGACAGTTTCAAGATCAGCAGCCACCTGGACAGACCCATTTTTTGCCTCTACTGTCGAGTTCTTCTGACTCTGATCAGTGTTGATCCTAGGCTCATCATCTCCAGAAAACAAGGACCTAACACTCAAACTGTTGAGTGCCCCATCTTCAGGCTGAGTCTCAGCACCATTTGAAGAGTGCATAGACAATTCTGATTCCTGTGAGAGAGAAGTATCAACAGGCCCCCACCCAATGGGCCTTGGACCCATGTCTGCATCATTCCCATCCAGCAAGCTTAGGGCATACTCCAGGAGGTTTTCCTCACTATTATTCCTATTTTTTGGAACATCAAGATCAGCACAGGTGGATTGGCTCGAGGTCTTCATGTCACAGTTCTCTTGGCATGTAAAATCAGTATCCATAAGCATTGGAAGCTCAAGCAAGTCTTCATCCTGCATATCTTCTCCTAAATTGGTATCAGTTGCTCTGTCTTTGAACTGTAAGTTCTTTGAGACTTCATTGGCTGTGCTCTGTGTGTGGCCTTCTCCCACATCCAAGACATCTTTGAGAACGCTTTGACTTCCACTGTATCTTAAATTACCACAAGAGTCCAAATTTTGCTCATGTTCCTGCCCCTTGTCACTCCTGTGATCATCAACCCTGGCGTGGGACTCAAGAAGACCATGTTGCTGGAGGCTTTCAGCCAAATGATGCTCAAGGTTTGGTAATGTGCTTATTACTGCTGGAAGGACTCTAAGCGGTGTTGGATTTTCAGCCTCTGGACATGGTGTTGAGCTCCCTGTAGTTCCCCCAGCAGCAAAAGGTGTCGAAGCCCCAGTACCTCCAGTTGGAGAGATCAAGCGTGCAAGTGGGCTCCCTGGATAGAGCTGATATGCTGCTTGAAGATTGTCTTGTTGAGAGTGATAGTCTTCAGGAGATGGAAATGAAGAGGTTGAGTATGGCACCTTAGGTTGCCGAGCCAGTTCATGCTGATCACAAAAGGAAGATGCAAGTAGTTTTGCAAAAGGGACATCTGGGGATGATGGTGTCGTCAAGTGAGCAGCAAGCTCAGGTGGAGGTGTGAATGGTGCTGTTGATGGAGCAGTTGTTGCACTGGAGAAAACAGGTGGTGAGACTAATGCAGTTTCATGAGCATAGGGACCAACAGCAAACATGTTTGAATTTGTCTCCAGTGGAATCCTTGAAGAGCCTTGCGGGTTCAAACAAGGTGGTGGATTCAAAGGGGATTGAACAGAAGATGGAACCATGGAATTTTGGTATGATGCAGG
>Ga0116228_10003463_pt1 | contig 13845 bp, 9 predicted proteins | sample S1TSphfallax_2_FD_89694 | JGI IMG/M metagenome (GOLD analysis project Ga0116228, IMG submission 89694) | Host-associated microbial communities from peat moss isolated from Minnesota, USA - S1T2_Fc - Sphagnum fallax MG | ecosystem: Host-associated > Plants > Peat moss > Unclassified | place: USA... | reverse complement strand
GATCTCTGGTCTTGGTTGCAGTTACCAATTCCACTCTATGAACTTGTTAAATGTCAATCATGCATGCCCCTCCCTCCCCAGGTCCACTTCTCACTGTCACACTCAAAGCTAGTTTTATTTCTAGGCAATGTCCAAATGCAAAGAAAAAATAAAGGTTGGGGCTTAAATCACAATGACTTTCATATGTGCATGACGTGATAATATTGCATGCAAACCCAATTGAAACTTTGGCCTCTTGATCATAGAATAGAACTGAAACTTAATCGTGGAGGTTTCTAATTTGCCACATAATTAAGGAACAACAAGACCCTACATGCCCACCAAAAAAAGAGAACACCTTTCAACAAAGGACATAGTCAAATGGACATGCAATATGACCACTTTTTCAAATAAGATGCACCTATTTTCATCTGAGCATGTTGCAATGCATTAGCATGCCTTTTTGATTTGTTCCCCTGGGCCATTCCATTGAAAAGCTAAAATACCCAAACCCCAACAGTTCCAAGGGGTTCAGGTAAACTGTCATCTGCATCAAAAGTAAGAGATCTTCTAGTCTAATAATGTGGTACCTTTACTGTTCCTTCATCTTCTTGCCGAATATTGATTTATTTATCATTTTTTCACTCTGCTCTCAACAATAGGCTTTCCTAAAAGTCCGGCACTTTCTCTGGAAGACCCTGACTACATAGACCTGGAATAAACAAAATATCCATGACATACAAGAGACAGCAAAAGAGTTTCTACAACTTCCTGCACTGTGAACAGCTAATTTGATTATTGCCGGAATGGTAAAGGTACTAAGGATATATGTACATAATGAAACTACCTGTACGTACTGCTCTCTTCATCACCTGAGGTTGCAACTAGGGATTTAGCTATCAAGCTCCAGACTTCCTGTGAGATGGAATCTTATACGCTTTAAAATAAATTGTGTGGCTTCCAGCACTCCTTTTAATAGAAAGGAAACCAGGGCCATTTAGTGGAACTTTGGAAGTATTTGAAACTTTGTATTCGGGTTGAGAGGGCCCCAGTGAGGAAGAGAGAGAGAGAGAGAGAGGAGGAGTGGGTCCGTTGAGGGATGGTTCATAAGGGGACAGGGAGATGCCAAAGTGGCGCACAAAACAAAAAAAATTTGGCAGATCTCCTTAGTCCTCTGAACAAATCTTGGGTGAGTAAAGGCGTTTTAACGTTGTTTGCCAGTGGACATATTTCCTGACACCAAGCTGCATGTGAACAATCTCTCTTAGAATCATAAGAGCTGCTGCAAAATTAAGGAAGAACAAGAGGCAAAATTTGGTGATTGACTTTTTTTTCTTTTCTTTTGTGCTACTACGGAGTAGGTGTTCAGTAGCTACACAATTAGAAAATTGTTGGCTTCCCCCTTTCCCTCCAACCAGTTGGAGGTGACTCTTATGCCTGCTTCTTTGTCCAGTTTGTTCATTGGGGATGACATACAACCATGGGCACTACATGTCTGTAAGTTGTACCTATTGTTCGTTGTAGTAATTTAGTTTGGGGGTGGGTGGGTAGGTGGGGGGGGGGACTGCACCTAAAGTAGTAGTAGTATTAGTAGTAGTAATTTTGGGGGGGCGGGGGGGGCAAGGAGTCACTTTGATTGGCTCACCACATTTCTTTTTGAAGCATTGGGCACTCCCAAAATATAAGTCTAGAGGTGATTCCCTTTGGCCCACCTTTATAGGTTATGGAAGTTCAACTTTGGGCACAAATTATTGAATAAAGTGTGGTGCTATTGGGAGCATGTCTTGGGAACGCATTGAGAACTTGGGGAACATATGAGGGAACAACTGGGAACTTGTGGAATACCAGAATCCAAAAGAAATAGAACCCCACACACCTTCCGAAGGAGAAAAGTTGGGCCATCCTGAGTGCATCTTGAATAACAATTGGCTGCATGAAAATTCTTCACCTAAAACTATTTGTCACAATTTTTGGCCTGGGCTAATAACCCTTTCTAAGAGTGCATGTAACAGTGTTGGTCTGGTATATAGGTTGCGCCCTAGTATATGCACTGGTATCAACACTGCTATTGCAAACCCCATCACTCTGGTATCGATCCACCTGGTACCAGTTCAATACCAGCATACCCTGATATGTATTTCGCCAAAAATGGCCAGAGACCCGACCAGCTTGGTTTCAGGGTTCGAATACCAGAGTGCATACCAGTGTTGCATGTTTAGGGTTGCCTTCTCCCCTGCTATCAATCTTGCTATGATTATGTGCTTCAAGTTGTACTCATTTTGGTATTTTGAATTTGTACTTAATCTTTTCACGAGTGAAGCTGCTCTCTTGCTGAACCTTCCAAGCATGTCTCTTGTTTCTTTCTGTTTTTCAATGTCTGCGATCTGGTTTTCACATTTCAACCCTAATTGCCTTGGTTATACATAACATGTTGTGGATGAAACTCTATAAATTCAACCCTAACAAGACATGGATTTATACCAGAGTTGAGAATTTATATTGATACCATTGAATCATGAAATTGGGTACCTTGAATTGTTGATACCACAATGGTATATGAGTTTGAGAAATACTCTGGTACCTCATTTTGGGACAGACCTATATACTAGGACCAAGCTGGTATATCAAAAGCGTGATACCAGACCAACACCTCTCCTCCCTCTTGTCCAAGTTCCAGCTACTTTAAAATTTTGATAGAACCACCAATTCAGGTGCCAACTAATTTCTTAAAATTGTGACGGAACTTGTTGTCCAGTTCAACACCTAGTTCTTCACTTTCTTAAATTTCTATGTTTCCAGTTTCTTCAAGAAAGAAAGAAAATCCAAAGCTGGTCTGGTTTGAAAATCAGATCCAGTTCCACTAACCTACACACAACCGAAGATCTTCTAAGTATCAGGCCACCTCAAAATAGAAGTAAGCCTTGCTGCAACCTTTAAGAGAAAATTACATGCATGCCTCAGAGTTGGGTGCTTGGAGAGCGAAAACTTGTATTGAAAAGGTTTGCACACCAGCTCTAGTTCAGGTTCCAGTGGGTGGTGGATTCGAGGTCCAATTTTGGGTTTTCCAGAACCCTAAACCCTAGTGAACCCTAAATTGGACATGACTCATTAGAGTATTGTATTAACCCTACAATCTACAATTTGGAGCAACTACATATGGTCTAAAATTTGGAACGGGACTCATAGACTAGTTCTTATTTAAATTCTAGTTCTTGGTGGTTGCTTGCTTGGGTTCTTGTTTGATCAGATTCATAATTCCATGAGGACTTAGGGTTAATTTTCTCATGGACCACTCACCCTATAACCCAAACAAGATAACAATGAAGTCAATGAAAAAAATAGTGATAAAGTGTTCCCATGCCATTATTAGTTCTCCAACCCCATTCTCTTGGCATTTACCTTTTATTTCTTGTGTGACCTTTGGACTGCTTTATTGTTTCAACTTCATGTGGATTGACTATTCACCATGGAGGCAACATCATATTCACCGTGAAGCACTTGGAGAAAATTTGTAGTGTATGTGGAGGGCACCATATATCCATCAATTTCTCTCCTAGAAATTGGGAGGGATACTATGCCTACTCCTCAAGGATAGGAGGGAAATTATGCCTATTTATAGGTGTAAGAACCCTCCCACTATTGAGGAATAGGATAAGAAGCCTCTCCTTCATACGCCTCATGATCGACATAGGTTTGGTTCATGATAAATTTTGCCTCATGCTTTACAATAGGTAAAGCCCTTTGGTGGGGGACATTCCCCAATGCAGGGCCAGACTTGGCTATCGCCTTGTCCTTGGCCCCTTATTTTGAGAATGCCCCCACCCTAAACATGCTTTTACCCTACACGACCTGACTACCTCTTCACATGGAATTATTGGTACAATTAGTGAGAATCCTCAAATCTTTGCTCCAACACCGAGGATCGTTTGCAACCAAGGACTTGCAAGGATGTAATAAATAATTGATCATTTATGCATTGTCATAAATCATAAATTGCAAATTTGTAATTTGACATGTTACAAATTCTTTGCGTGTCTTCCATACATTTGTTTCCCCCCAACATTCCTTCAACAAAGCATTTTACTAGTGGGTCCTTGTGCCATTGGCCAAAGGATATTAGACCTCCTGTAATGTGACCCATCCCAATACTATACCAGTCAAAATGAGCTTGAATTTTACAGTTCATGTGAAAAAAGCTATTAAGAAAATTAATTAACTTCTAGAGAGAGAGTCATTTTAAATTCAATAACTTTGGGTTCGTGGGTCTAAAAATTTCAAAACAACAAACATGCAAAATGCTTTGTTGTGAGTTTTCCAACAACACCAAAAGTGTAGAAGCGCCCCCATGATTTAGGAAGGTTAAGGCATGGTCACAAAACAAAAGAAATACCCATGTTAATATATACATTCCACAAGAGGATATTATTTTAAGGAAATACAATTTTTTGATAAAACAGGAAACCCCGAAACTTTAACCTTACTGCCATTTACCATGTTAAACAAATAATAGTTGTCACCCCTTTGAGAGAATTTTCATTGTAAAAAATAAAATGTTGTAAACTAACAAGATAGTGATATTTGATTTTGATTTTGATTACAATTGACATAATAAAAAAATCTCTTACTTACATTGTAGGTTTAATTTATTTTTGGAAGTGAAAAGCACTAGTAGTTGCAATGTTCTTATCATAAAAGGTCATGTATCCCATGAATGTTTTAAAATTTCAATCTTTTAGGTGCTTGATTAATAATTAAAAATTATGTTGCAATGTAATAATTTTTAAAATTATATTAAAAGTATTGTTTGTGCATTATAGTCTTTTATTGACGTAACTCTCCTTCAATTGTCATTTCAATCTAGAAAGTAGATGCCAATCTCAAGTGAGATTATATTTTTAAAATAATAATCAAGTTTAAGTTCCAATTTTTTTTATAAAAATTGCTTGGGTCCAAGATTTAAAAACCCAATGTTAGGCAAGTATGAGGCAAGGGTGGGGTTCTAAGTACATAATACATTGGATACACTACTCAATCCTTTAACAAATACCTAGATGAATATATTGTTGGATTCTTTTAAAAACACCATGTCAAAATTAGGTCTTGAATTTTTGACAAAATACAAGCTTGGTTCTTTGAATTTTAAAGGCATAACACATTCACAAGTTTTGAAAATTGAATATAAAACACAAATTAACAAACAAATTCAAATAAGTGATGGTCATAGTGGAATTTGAAGATTAAAACATTTCCACAAACTTTTTGTGAAATTTTTACAATTAAACAAGTTGTATTCTAAATTCAAAAGTTAACCCAAACGGTGAATTAGAAAGAAGGAATTTTTTGGTCATTTTTATGGTTCTAAGCAACTCCTCTTCTACTCTAGCTTCCATTTGACTATTGATTCACATTGCATAATGTCTTCAAAATGGAAAATTAGAAACACAAGATATAAACGACACATCAAACACACAAGACCTAAAAGGGATGCAAAAGTTCCACAGTAAATTCAAATAAAACATTCAAATGAGAACTAGGTGATTGATTGAATATTGAAAAATAACACACATGCAAAACATAATACCCATGACACAAAAACAACACACATACACATAGAAGAAATAATGACATGACCAAATGACTAACAAAAGTACGCAAGCACCCATCACATAAAAGCCACATAATAGACACATATCACCATAAGAAACACACACACAAACACATTGTTTCATACATAAATAAATAGAATATGCACAACATGCATACTTTGAAATTCTAAATATCTAGTCCCCTCATGGATACCAAAAACCTAATAGATGGTTCCTTTCAACCTATCATCTTCAACCTAGCATGGACAACTTGGTTGGTAAGTTGTATCTTTGTTCTTCTTTTAATTATTTTATTTTGTGTTCAAGAATAGATTCTAAAGTTTACAAATCTATGTACAAATTAAATTATAGACATAAAACATGGTAACAAGTACAATTCCTATTAACAACTACTCTACCATGAACAATTTTTCATAAAAAATGTAAATCGATAATCAAAATGCCATGCTCAAATCCTTCTCCAAAAACACTAAAAGTACATAATGTTCAAAGTCCAAAAAATACAATGTACAAAAACAAGAAATTGTTCAATAAGTAGGTCACCAAAATCTTCCCTCCAAAACTACAATTTAGAATTAATATTCAATAATAACTAATAACCTCTTATAATCTAGTAGTAGTTCTTTTTAACCTCCCTTTAACATTACCAACCCTATACACTAGATTTAATCTTTAAAATCCTTATTGAACAAAAAATGGATACATGTTAAAAATTCAATTATAAAATCTACATATTTTCAAAATAAGATCTTGTTATTGTATGTATTGTTGTGGTGAAGCTTGTTGGTTTTTTATGTCCATAAATCAATTATACCTCTTACTATTTGATAAACACTACAAGCACATGTTCATGTTGTTGATTAAAAATTGGTTATTTGATGAGATTATAATTTAATATTTTTGTTGATACAAAAACAAATTGAACTCCTAACGTTGTTGAATAGGTATTTGTTCATTTTTATATCCTAAACCTTTAAAGCCTTCTTCCATTTGCATTAAATCCTATGTTGTCACAAATTCAATACTTGTTTCTCAAGTCATCCACAAATGTTTGCTAATTTATTTGGTTCATATTTTGGTGGCGATGCTAATATTACATGGGGAAATAAAGTTTGAAATTTTACTTTGATTTTAAATTTTTTTAAAAATCCTAAAGTTTGAAATTTTTATATTCTATTTACCATAAACTACATAAACCAACATGTTTTTCCATAATATACTTAAAGAAATTTTGAATCTATTTTCTTTTGTTCATGTCAAAGTTATTTTCATTTTTAAATTAGATTTTGAAATTTTACTTTTTATATCTACCTAAACCTTGTTTGCACCTTATTGTGTCAAACAACCTTACTTAATTATTTATGCAACTTTTTGATTGATTTATGTTGAGTCACAAATAATTCCTCCATCATTATGTAGTTTCTTTGCAAGTGTACATGATTAGTTGCCATCTCAATGGCCAATTTCTTGAGTTGCTAGTACTTGTCATCTTTCCCATGAAACACCTTTTGTAATTTCTTTCTTTTTTAGCCTTATTTTTTTGTAAGTTTCCATGTGCTCTTGAAAATTCTGCTAAGTTTATTGTGATTTTAACAGCTCCTAATGCACTTGAGTCACCTACGTTTCTTTTACAAAAATCACATTTACAACATTTAAACTTCAATGACAAATTGTTGAAGTTGGATTTGCCCCATTTATTCCTCCTCCTACACCTCAACCAACTCAAGTCCATTCAATCTAGCAACACATAGTGCATTTGCTAAGTATATCAAGAACCATTTGTTGGAACATATTTGCTGCCTTCCTATATGCAAATCCTCATTTCCTACAAAATGTTCCATCAAACAATGCAGTTACTTGAGTGAATTCATTGCATGTAAATTCACCTCTCATCCTCTTCCTCTTTATCATTCCATGTCTTTCCTATTTTGATTGAACTATTATGTTAGGTGTAGTTTTTTGACACTTTTCATTTGCCGATGATAAGACAAAGATAAAAGGAAAATACTATATGGACTTAACAAATAAAGGACTTGATAATGAAAAATATTTTATTGTTTGAATAAGGCATGCGTATTGAAGATATTTTCATCAAGCAAAATCTTTGTCAATGAATCATGTCATTACAACACAATCTATTAACGTATCCTAAAATATGTGTGTTTATAGGGACCATGAATGATGCTACATGGTTTGGAGGTAGAAATATACCTTTTTTTTTTTAAAAATGTTGTCATTTAGTCACAATGCCCCTATTGAGATTAAACAAAAATAAAATTCTACTTATATTTCTTCATTAAAGAGTGTGTTTCAAACTTTATATTTTTCTTGTTTAGACATTTTTGTGCAACATGTTCATATTTTTCACAATACAAGCTGAATCTTAATCATTAATGGTGTATTTCTTCTAATGTGAGAAGCTTGAATTATGCAAAATCAACTTGCATATGTTCATCATCCATTTCTTAGCTATGGGCCATAGTCAATGTATTTGTAAACACATTCATGACTAGCCATGCATAAGATCCAAGTTTTTTTTTATGTCTTTCATGTAATTGATTGTTGCACACAAAAGCTAAAGTGATGAATTCAAATTTCACTTATAAGGTGTTCACCTTTGGCATTATGAACATGATCCTTCATGTCATCTTGTAAACATAAATGAAATTGGATGATGTAACTTTTTCATTCCAATTCAGATCATATGCTAGTTTTTGAAATTATATACCAAAGGTTGATGGAAGACAAGATCCTTGTTTTAGGGTTTAAATTTTTGCGTTGTCAACCCTTTCATGACCACCTTCACCAAATATTGTACTAATTTTTACAAGGAATGCATAAAAATCATATAGCAATGGCACAAACCCTGATAAGGCCATTCCTAAAAGCAATATCCCAACCAATCGAACTTAGGAATCACTATTGGGGGTATTACTCTGGTTGCAAGCAAATGAAGAGATGAACTTATTGAACAAAATTTCAAAATTTTGACCTCATTTCATTGAACTTTTGTGGCATGCGGACTTTAGGTTTTTTTGCACATTGTTGTGAAGGTGGAAGATGCTTGAAGGTTTAATTGACAAAACTTCTTTAAATGTTTATAGATTGCCTTACAATTAATTGTGTATGATAAGTTGCTTGTGATAAACAATTACAAATAACACAACATCATGATTAACATAAACACATTTAAGATAAATTCTACAATCAATGTATATAATTTCATCCTTTCATTAATTTGTATACACATTGCTTATGTGGTTGGATTTTAAGATTAGATTGTAATTATTTTGGTGATTTCTAAAATTTCACCACATGTTAGTCAATAAACAATATGTAAGTAGGTAGGTAGGTAGTTAGTTAGTATTAGTTAACTAAGTATGCAAATAGGCTTAAGGTAGGTAGGTGGGTAAGTTGGCCTAGAGGTTATGTAAATCCAAGCTAGGTAGCCCTAGTTTACACAAGTAGGTAAATAAGTAAGAAGGCCTATGCTAGGTAGATAGGTATATGTGTTAAAAATATTTTTAAGAGAATTTTATTTTATTTTGGGTTTAACATTTAAAGTTGAACTTATTTCATTGGCTCATCCCAAATGATATTTTTTTCATATTTTTTTGTTTTTTGAATTTTTATAATGCACATGATTATAAAAACATATAAAATTAAAAGGGAGGACAAAAAATATGGGATAGATTTTCTAAATATGTTTTTACATAACAATAAAAATATCCCATATCTTACTAAATAACCTATCTACCTACTACCTACTATTTATTACCTAATTTATTACCTATTATCTCACCTACCTACCTACCTAAGATTTAGTCCACCTGATTAATTATCTACCTACATATTTACCTACCTACAATTATGTAGGTAGGTAACTTTAAGTTAGGTATGTATGTACCTAAGAAAATGTACCTTTAAGAAAAAAAAACATTTAATGTACCATTAAGTATATAAACCCATAGTTACCCCTACTGAACCCTACTATATTTTTTAAGGGCTTTAGGTTCACATCACAAATTGCTTGCAAAAAATGTTTTTGACTAGGAATAAGGTGTGAATAATGTGATGTAAAGTGTTGTTCATGGATGAAAACAATAGTACAATTCATCATGTTAGAAAATTGAATAAACTTTAATTGCATCTTCATTGGAATCTAGTTGGAAATATGTTAGAAAATCAAATTTATTCAACATAAAAAGGACGATGGATAGTTGCATGCAATCACAAATTTATTGGTTGCAAAACACAATATTTCTTATAGAGTCATTGGTTTTCCCTTGTTGGTTTTAATGAACGTGATAACATTCCTATTTCTAAAATATCACCACTTTTCCCATTGGTATATAGTATGGATAACATAAACAAATTTCATGTTAATTGGCAAATTAATCTTGGACAAAATTCTTGATATGAATACTTGGTTTGGTAATGTTTCCCAATGCATTTGCAACTTGATGGGCTTTGTATGTTGTTGCATCTCCTATTCAACTTCATTTGAAGTCTTGAATTTTTTTGAAGCTAAGATGTGCTTATCAAGACAATTTTTTTTGTTACACATGTCTGCAAAAATATGCCCATCCTTTCTAATTATCCACATATTGAGGAAATCCATTAATAACTCATAGTGGGGCAATTTGCAATCAATTTCAAAAAACCTTATTAGACTTGCACAATTCACCTTTTTTTTTTTTTTTTTCACCCCCATATTAATCCATGGTTCTATACATGATTCTAATTCAAGAGCACAAGTCTATGGTGCTAACATGAAAACAAGATATTATCATCTTCTAGTATAAATATTTTGGGCCTCTTCTACACCATTTCTTTGTGCCATGGTTTGATTCGATTAAAAAAAATAACATAAATTTGTATGATTTTAAAACTTGGTATATGTGTAGCATGTTTGTTTGAAACAATTTCAATCACTTTTTTTTACAACTTATTCCTATTCATTTCTTTTAAAATTTGATAGTAAAATGGGTTACGATGTTTCCATCCCTAGTGTTTTTTTCTTATGTTTGTAGTTTTTTTTAACAATTGCTTTCCCTCACAACTATTGTTGCCAAACTTACATGTTATAATGTCCCTCTTGATTTCACTATCCAAGTACGTCACATGAAGATTAAAAAAACTCTCACCAAGGATTTTCTAAACCAACCATTTTTTGGATTGGTTGGCCAAATAAAGAGGCTTTTAAAAGAAAATTACAATTCATTTATGTGGTTTTTAATTTTTCTACTCCCAATGACTGACCCAACATTTATGTCTCCTTCCTCCATCTCCCACACAATTTCAGCCACTTAGAATATATTCACAACCCAAGGCGTTTAAGTGTTTGCCACATCTGACATAAATTACAAATGCCACCTCTTGCTTCAAAATTCCATTGATAGTTCTTCTTTACATTCATTCGTTGTTATTGCCATCTTCATTTGGTTGCTAAAACATTTGTGTCACAAAAACATCTTCAACAACTGTTGTGCAACTTATAATGACAATGTTGGTGGTGTTGGAGGTTCACACATTGGGAAATGCATATACAAAGAAAAAATATGCACAAACTTTCAAGCTCTTATGTTCTTTTCTTGTTTCTTTCTTACAACATGTTGAAACTTTCATTTCATTTCAACATTCATTTTGATGTGTTTTGGAAATTGAAATAATAAACAAAATGACTATTGCCTGTAATGGTTATTATTACTAGATTTGCAAGTAAATAACAACCGGTGCCATCTTTCTTGCCCTAATTTAGGGTTAGTGCTTTAATTAGTTGATTTTATGAATGTCCATTCAAATTGTACCCACCTTGTTAGCAAGGTAAATGTGCACACATGAGCTACCAATGTATAGTCATGTTAGTAGTTAATGAATCATGAAATAAATTATTGTTAAACTCATGAATTACTACCATGTGGTGCCACAATAACCATTTATTCATCATCCTTAGGTACGAACATACTTGATTTGTTTGAGAATATTGGGTTTGCATGTACAAGATAATTAATGTAGTGAATTGACATAAAATGCTAAATGAAAATACATTCAATATTTAATCACCATAATTTGAACAAATCCATCATAATGATATGTGCATATATGAAAATGCATATATGCTACAATATGAGTTTTACATATACCTTGCAATATTTACTAGCTTCAAAACAATTACCCTTCTCTAAGGTTTGTCGTCAAATATATAGGAGTTGGGCAAGGTAAAAAATGGTAAATCTAAGTAAGTAGGATATATATTCACCAAATATGTACACACATGTATATATAAGCTAAATTTTTTGCTACCCAACATGAATCAGGTTAAATGATTTAGTATGCAAAATCTTCATGGTAGTGTGAGCAACTCTTCCCAAAATCCAGGGGTTCATCCTAATTAAAATTGAGCACATGTTTAATGTCCCTTTTGTCTTTGCATGAGCAAGAGAGCATATAACCAATGAATAAGCCCTAAATATTTCATTGCAAAGTTGAAAAAGGTTTTTGATGTCTTGGGGCCCATACCCAAGGAAAAGAAAGGACAAGCCATGTCCATGGTCCTTTCATGTTGAAGTTGGATGGTTGTACGTTTGTTTGCCGCCTCATGCTGACACAAGCTTGAGCTCAAACTAGGGTATGTTGTTTAGTTGCACGAAACAACCCAGGACCAAAAAAAAAGCCATAATCCAAAGCTCCATTGGCCAGCGAGAGCAAGAAAAACACCAAGTTCAAAACATGTGGAACAATGAATGATCCACCTAGAATGGGGCTTGTGTGAGAGTGAGGTCATTGTGCCATATACTATGCCCATGACAGGGGGCACAAAAAACCCAGATATTTACCCTCGAAAGAGACCACCCACAAGCAACATGATAGTTGTTTTCTTACGTTGCCAAATCGAAAAGGATTGAAAACCAAACCAGCTTGTGGGTTTGCATACAATATTCAAATCTTCCAAAAAGCCCAACAAGCAAGCTACTACTATTTTGTCATGCTGTATCCTGGACAAGCATATATGCTTACTATTTCATTATCGTGTCAATGAACGGTGGTGACATCCAATACTTCACAGCTTTAAAAACATCAAAAAAAGAAGTGAAGAAGGCAAAAAAGAAAACTTCCTTGCAGAATAAAAGAACACTACGGTACAACCCTAGTCTGATCAATAGTCTGTCGTCTGTTCCCCAAGTCTGGAGTCAGGTCGTTGACAAAATTTTGAATCCTGCCTATGTATGGCACACTCGTCAACCCTGCAGGGACCAATTCTAATTGCTGGTCCCCACCCCCCAACTTATATAATTCGTCTCACACATCACAATCAAACTGCAATCATTCAGCAATAGATGGATCTCCATGACACAAGCAAAGCTGATCTGATCTGCCACAGCAAAGGCTGGCGCAGAAGAAGAAATTTACTGGTGACTAGTGACCTCACAGTCCCCTCCTTCCCTCCCCTAGTCATATTCCTGCGTGTGTATCCCAAGCTGGAAGCGCACTAGAGCTCACTGCAGAAAACACAGCTGCATGCAGCCTTTTTTTTCTTTCTTTTTTTTGGCGTTGGCTATATATAGCTAAAATGTTATGCCTAACAATTTTAAAAAGCGCTAAAATCATGAGCATTTTGAGATTTTCAATAGTCGGAAATCGATTATAAAAATTTGCCAGACTTCTATACATGGTTCAAGTAGGTAGCCAAAAATACAGAAAGACTTTTTTATAAAGTACTTCCAAAGTTAGCTTGAAGCCAAATCTTCATGCGGATCATCACCAGTTTGGCTATAACACAAAATTGCCAAAGAAAACAAGGGAGCTTGCATGGGTAAATTTGGCTGTATAATATGTGTGTGTGTATAGTAGTATTATTTCGTTCCATTTTCCCCCATCCCAAGGACCAAAAAGATGAGGGAGTATGTCTGTATGTATGTAGGTCTGAGGCGGATCTCGACAGTGAGCTTTGGCGGGGAGGCCGCCTTTAGACGCAAGAATTGGGCGACGGCGGTGTTGGACGGTGGAAGAAGGCGGGTCCGATCAGGAGGAGCTGGTGAAGTGGTCCGACGGGCGACGACGGCCACGGGTGTCGGTCGGTATTTGCGCGCGGCCACAGTACTACCAGTCGATAGATGGAGGACCTGGTACCCGGGGGCCACACACAACACCCCCCCCCCCCCCTCCCTTCCCCCCCCCCCTTTTTTTGTTCTAGGCTCACGGAACCCACTGACCCCGGCCCGGGGGCTTAACCGGCCGCCTTGGGTTTCGCCGGATT
>Ga0116228_10003462_pt1 | contig 13854 bp, 4 predicted proteins | sample S1TSphfallax_2_FD_89694 | JGI IMG/M metagenome (GOLD analysis project Ga0116228, IMG submission 89694) | Host-associated microbial communities from peat moss isolated from Minnesota, USA - S1T2_Fc - Sphagnum fallax MG | ecosystem: Host-associated > Plants > Peat moss > Unclassified | place: USA... | reverse complement strand
ACTGACAATACACAGAGTGCCACCACCGACCTTTTCTTAAGCTTTGTGCAAACTGGTTGCCTGCCTGCCTCCACGGAACTTCATTCATGGAGCCCATAGATTAGAATCCCATAGGAGTTGGTGAAGATAATCTCTTCTGGGAGCTTTACATATATATCACTACTTTTGGGGACTTATGTTAACCCACTCACTAGGCATTTGAACTCACTTACCCACGCACCCACCCACCAACCAGACATATATATATGTTGGATTGTCGCAGACTCTTCTGCATGGAGCTCTTTGCAAACTGCTGATTTTTATTGAAAATTTTACTTTTCCTTAAGGAGGAGCCCTGGAGATGAAAAATTGACAATTTCAATAAATGCTACAAGCTCCAAGACTATTCTTCTAGTAGTTGTAGTAGTACTACTACTATGATAAAGCTTATGGTCATCAGCTTGAAGGTTAATCAAACTGACCTTTGTATACAAGATCTCATTACCTGCACACTTGTGGGGCATTTTGAATGGGTCCAGGGACCAGTACTGCTCAAACAAGTGCTGAAGAAACCTAAACCCTTTGAGCAGTGTTGGGTGCAGGGTTTTTTTCTTTTCCAATTTTGTATTGTAATCATAGTGGCAACCATCCACAAGAGGAAAGAGCCAAATTTGGGGGCTATAGGTCAGAGAGGACAGAAGGATATTTTCTAGAATCCTACTATGTTTTGGTCATCTCAAAGAACCCAGTAATATGGCTGGAGACTTCCATGTATTTGGCTATAAGTCAGAGAGGGCAGTAGACATTTTCAGACTCCTGCTATATATTTTCATGACCTCCAAGGACCCCAAGAGTCTAAATCTGGTGACTTCCATGTTTTCTGCTCAGAATGTTGTGAACTATAAAGGCATCTAAAAAGATTCTTGCAACAATTTTCTTAGGAAAGCGTCATGCATATGAAAATTCTGACACTATTTTCTTTTTTGCTGTTTCGATTATGTATTAAAATCTGGTTTACAGCCATTTTTGCAGTTCCAGCTGATTCTTTCTCAGAAGATTGATGCATATTTTCTGAAAGAACTGATAAATGTTAGACACTGCAAGAAGGCAAACACACTAAATAGTAGCAACAAGTTAAATGTGGCATCAGGTTTTTTTCCCTAGTAGTCACTGTATTCTATTGTATTATAATTGTGTTGAGCTTGATGCCGCATTTAACTCGTTGCTTTTGTTTAGTGTTTGTCCATTGTGTGGATGAGAAATGCCAGCAAAGTTAAGTGATAAGTCTTCACTTCAACTAAAATACTTTTTGGATTCCAAGGACACAAGATGCAGTTGGCAGCGTTTTCTCATTAAATTTTCTTATTAACATGTCGGGCTTTGGGGAGATGTGAAATACTAGTCAACTGCTGATCCTTTTATAAAAAACATCTCTTGGATTTTGGGGAATTGGGAGGTCTTAGCCAGTCCCCATTCCTTTTAAAAAATAAAGTGTCATCAACTTTTTAAATGTGTAAAACGAAGGGAACAAATGAGAAATTTTATATCGAATCATGTTTTAAATCAAGCTCGTTTTTTCTGTTAAAATTTTTTTGTTAAGAAAACGAACAACACATGACCAGATCTTATCAATGAAAAGAGCACTGGTTTCTAGAATGGTCAAGGTTCTCTCATGTGCAAGTAATCAAAGAACCAGATGTGGGGGATCTTTGAAAATGTAAAGAACCGCACAACACATGTTTTGGGTCTTTTGCAACTCAATTTGAGCCAACAAACTACGACTAAACTGGGGAGGAAACAACAATTGGTGTCAAAAATTTGTTGCTGTGCAGTAAGTGATATCGGATACTCATCTGCACTCTGCACATGCCTTGAATGTAAGGAACTGAAAATCAAGCTGAAAATAAAGCTCAACGTAAGAAAATCAAAGGGATATCAAACAGCTTAATATTCCATGAAAGATTTAGTTTTTTAACATATCTTACCGAATTGATTAAGTGTACATAATAAACTCAGCCAAGATATAGTGTGTATGTGGACACACAATTATCCCAACAAAATCCATTGTCCATCACGAATGGGCATTTCCAAAAATGAAATGCCTGAAAATGTGGGTATTTTATATGAACCTTGGAAGAGACTATATATTCTATAGTAACATCATCCCTTTAGCTTGGGTCATCATTTTGGCGGAATCCAAGATGGATAGAATCAGAACTCTCTAAAAAAACCTCAGACAACAGCACTCCCCACTGAATCATTTACTGTAGTACCTAGGCTGGTTAGGCCCTAATTAGGGTTTAGGGTTTAGGGTTTTTGAATTTGCTAAAAAATTCTGAAAAACACCTACCTGCCATGCCCAAAATCTGAAAGAAACTCACAAGTACACTAGCTTGAGTTTCCACACTATTTTGATCCTAAAGATATACTTCATCCAAAATATATGGTACAGGCTATTTTACTGATGTAGGTGTACACACTCTTAAACAAAGAGGAATAAAGTACACTAGGGTAAAACAGTTGGTGAGTAGACATTAAGAACTCAAATCTCAGGGGCTTATTTAGTAGTCATGCATTTTTTATCAAGGTCCTCAAAGAGCTTATGTGAACCTTCAACCACAGCACGGGTAGGTGTTTATGACACTAAATTCCGAGCTAAAATGAGAAAGTTGTGGTTGTTGAAAGTAAGGGGGTTCTTGATGTTTTGAAAAAAATGGATTGAGCACTTAAGACTTTTATCTCTATGCAGTTTTCACCTTATGAACAAACACTTCAGATCTTATGGAAGGACACCTTTCCTTGCATAAACAAAAGAATAATCATTTAATTTAATTTAATTTATTACCATTCAATTAATTTTAAAATTATAAGAAGTCTAAAGCTTTGCAACAACAATCACACAATCACAAGTTCGTTGAGGGTTTTTAAATAGAACATTTTTAAACAATAACCTTCTACCCTAAGGTTGACAACCCCCCAAATGCCACATGGGGCAATTTCTTTGTCTCTCCCTAGATGTAAAAGAACATTGAACTAATGGTCGCTATAGTTCTTTCCTCAAATCAACTAAGCTATGTTTCCCTTTCTCATAGTCTCTTTCTCTCTCTTTGTATGTGCATTTTTTTGTGTGGTGTTTATGTTTGTCTATCGAAACTTGACACCATCATGTGAGAATGATACATATGGGATCAATGCATATGTTTGTGTATAGTCTTTGTGTCTATGTTTGTGTATGCTATTTGTGTTGTGTCTATGTCTATTTATAAAAACTTGACACCATCACTTTACATTAACACCGTCGCCTTATATTGATGTGCGGCTTAGCTTGTTATAGTTGACACCATCATCAACATTTAATTCAGTTCGTTATATCCAATGCCATGCCTTAAACTAATGCCATCACCTTACATTGACAATCAACTCAATTTGTTATAATTGACATTGTTCATGGCGGAATTGTGTTGTCCCTATTGGAATACTTGGATAGAAATGGAATATCAATGTCTAACAAGGTGGACAAAAAAGTGGCAAAACAAAATAAATGAGTTGATTTTGACTCATGAGGAGTTTTGAATTGAGGCTTATGGTAGCAACCTAAAAGGATTTCTAAAAAAATTCTAAAGATAGTTGGACATAATGAGGATGAGGAAAAGAACATTGAGTAATTTTGAAAGAGATAGAAGTTCATGATAGAGTTAAAGATCATTTTTCATGCTATAATATAAATTTATTTCATTTTATTTTTTTGCAATATGGCATGGTCTGATTTGTTTTTCAAATCAATGTATAGGTAATAGTTATGCAAATATGCATTCTAGAATGTATTTTATGTTGTGTTTTACTTATGATTTTTGTAGTTGTTATGACAAACTTTGTATGTTTGAAGATAATATGTTAAAATACATTATTTCTAAAGTGAAATAATGTCATATTAGCATTTATTAGACACCATCACCAATGTTAAGCTTAGTTTGTTATACATGACACCATCATTAACGTTTAGTCCAATTCCTTATACCCAATGCCATCGCCAACATTTAATATAGTTTGTTGTATTTAAAGTCATTATCAACACATTGTTCAAATTCTAGGAGTTACACTTGACCCCATCCCATTGTGTGAGTTCATGTGAATGAGTTAGACCAAAATGGTCATCCTCCCCTTCATTATTATGTGGTTGCAGAAACTTATCTATTAATTTTTTTTCATAAGAGGAATGAATGTGTTCTTTGATGTGCACAACTAGGAAGGCATTCATGTAGGTGTTGTGCATTTGGAAATGACAAAGCAAAATATGACGGAATGTGTGGGAGGTGGAAAAAATTTAACATTCACCTGACTTTGACCAAAGCAGCCTACAACTCGGTTTGATCACCGCATCACCCTATCATTGTAACAAACCCTAGTTTTCACCATCATTGTCACTCAAGAAGAACACAAGTTGTTCACTTTAGGTCCCTTACCCCTTTTCTCTCTTCTTTGTGTTTACTTGTGTTTGTTTTGTGTTCTTATAAGAAAACAAGGACCACCTTCATGTGAATTGACACTTGTGCCATCAAAACCACTAAAATTTTCAAGTGAAAAATGGTGTTTAAAGAACTATTTCAAAGGTGATCAACTAAAGTGTCAAATGTCTAGTGATGTGTTTGTTGTCTTAAGGCATTTTACAAGTCATTTGTAATGGAAGGTGACGAAGATGGTGGTGTAGGAGAAGAAGAAGATGAATGAATGATTTTGACAACTCTCAACACATTGGCACTAGGAAAATCTTTGAAAAATCTTTAGTACCCATTTCAACCATAAAGTTATGTACCCCAAATGTTGGAGAAATTTTTGAAACTTAATTTTACTTCACATCTATGTACTTCAAGAAAATTTCAATACCCAAAATTAATGTAATGTATAGTGGAATTACATATCAACGCACCTCAAATTCTCAAGAAATTTTTAATACCCAAAATTTCTACTACAAATGACTTGTGCAACTAAAATTCTCAAAAAACAAATTGTACCCCAAATTTTTAATGCAAAAGATCTACGTACAAATCTTTTTTTTTTCTTTCTCACTTTTTTCTTATCTTTCAATCAATTTTCTTTTCTTTCTTTCTATCCCTCATTTTGTCAATCCCTTTTTATTCTTTCATTCAGTGTCCCTCTTTTTTTTCTCTTTAAAAATCTATCAATTTTTTTTCTCCTTTCTAAATCACCAAAGCCAATAGAACCCAGCACAACCTCCCATACCTCTCCATTTTCTTTGTCTATCCCTTTTCTCTTATTTGATTACCCATCATTAATGCCATCAAAAACCACCACAAACACTTGCCTCTCTCATTTACTATTGGTTAGTGGAAGGTTACAACTTGGCTAAGACATGCCCAACAAGTTGCATTTTTGCCTTTCTTTGAACATTATCTAACAATTCTTTGTCGCACATATGTGATTCCTAAGTCAAACCCTATGTACCCTATTTTGAAATTGTCGTGGAATTTTTCACTAACAACCTTAACAACAACAACAACAACAACAAGCCATGCATCATTGAACTCAACTTTATTATCCTTTGGGTTGTTCATTCAACTTGGGTAAGGGTACCCTCAACCTCTCTTGATCTTTTCTCCTCCTTTTTCTTTGTTTTGAACTCCCTAATTTTATCAACAACATTTTTGTCCATTGCTTCTTATTTTAATATTGTGAAGTTTTGGTCTAATGTGACAATGTGTGAACTAGAATAATTCATAAATGGTTCGTTGCCTTGTCTTTTCTTTATTACTAATTGTGGTAGAGATAATATGTTATTTAACTAATCTAACTTGAACCATTTAGGTCCCTAATTCAATAATAAGATCTTCCAAGTTCACCACTAACTGATCCTTATCATAATTGTTTGTTGGTGTGGCTAGATTGCATGGCATTCTTACATAATAATGAGTTGTGGGTGAAAAGGGGCATTTAGATGTGGTAAGAATAATGGTAGGCATTGATTAGATGATGGTAGTTTTAACCTCGTCCATGTTTTTGTCAAATCCATTTGTTGCATTTAACTAATAAGAATTTTCACGAACTTCCTCTTCCATTGTAATGAACACTTACTTGGACCAAACTTTCCAACCATGATTACATGATTCAATGGCTAAATTTGACAAACCTTAAACCCTAATTTCATGTTTTCCTTTTTCAAGGATTGCTACAAGGCCTTGTCCAATCATTATTCTAATGTGACTTTGTTTGATTCAAGATACTTGTTTTTTACCACATTACATTATTTTGCCTTTCTAAATGTATTTTTGAATGGTTTGAAGTAAGTGACATCCAATGGTTGGAGCACATGCAAAATATATGCATGTAAGGTGATATTGTTGCTTGTTCAAGGGCCTTTATTGTCGAATGTGACCCATGCCCATCTATAATCAAGATATGTCAATTATTTAAACCCCCTTGCCTTTTATAATAGATTTGCAGGAAAAAAATCAACCACGAGTTAAAGAAATAAGTTGTCATCCACATTTTTTTCTACATTGCCATGCATGTTATTGGTTTACATAACTATATGCAATCTTCCCACATCCTTGAACCTTTGAAAATGTGAAAAATAGGCAAGTTTATCCTTGCTACATTAACAACACAATTCATAATCAGCCACTTTTGAAATTTGGGAATGGTGTTGTAAACATAAAATTGAACTTTGTCTAATTAAAACCATAACACTAGATTGTCACCCTATTTGAATTATTTTCTCATATAAATTCCAAATCTAATTTAATGGGTACTTGTGTTATGTGTGCAAATTTTCCAAGTTGCGATAAAAAGTATGGCATGTTTATTTAGTTAGCCCTTTTGCCCTATTAAATCAAGTCCTTTGACAAGGCATATGGTGATTTTTGTATGACATTTTTTGAACTATAACCATTAGCTATTTCTTGGAACACCATTCTAGAATGGGGTAGGTTGAGTTTGTGTGACATCATCAACCTTCAATTTTTAATTATTGAAGGGTGACCAATAGGCCAACCGTTTACATTTTTTGAACCAGAGTGGCTATTGTTTCATCATTCTATTTCATTAACACACCTTGGGGGCCCACTTTCTTGATTCTGATTCTACCATTTGAGGTGATCTAAAAGCAAGGCTAACATGATGTTCCAATACCTACTAACCTTCCTTGAAAATGTGTGTCCCCTCTCCATTGCATCGATGACATCTTTAAGTTGTTGATTTATCCACATGCCCTGCTTAAAGGCAATAGGTTGTTTGTTAGTTTTGGTTCAATTTTATATTATTATTGTGACAAGATTATTGTTGTGTTATTATTGTGGTTGGTTGCAAGTGTTGATTCACATGTGTTGCTGGGGTGGTAGGTTGGGTATGTTGGTTCTCTTGTTTTTCACAATTGGTACATGAAACCCCATTCCGCCATTTTTTTGGCACATTGAGATGTATTGGAGGGCAATTCATTTTAATCCTATTATTCTTGGACCCAATGTCCAAGCATTTAGGGGTGTTTATTCAAGTCCTATAAGAGGTATGAATTGGACAATGTTTCTTGTATGAAGCCAAGATATCAAAAAATATGTTAGATCCAAATAGTGTTCAAGTGCATACATTCACTTCTTCACAAGAAACAAGTAAATCATTGAAGTTAACAAAAAATTTCCAACTAATGCAACATTAATTATGGATGTGCAAGCTATGGGAATGTATTTCAAAGTGTGTCATGATGAAAAATAAGGATTTATTACTGATGCTACTACTAGAATTTGATGGCACTTATAGGAGTGATGATTGTTGAACCCAACAATAATAGAGGTAGTTTGGATACTTGAATGTGTATTCTTCAACTAATTTTGGTATGCCAATTAAATCTAGTTATTTTTGCATTATTTCCACTTCAATTTTTTTTATTAATCTCAAATTGTAATCTTTCTAAACACATTGAAACTTTTGCAACAAACTTCATACTTGATGTAATGTATTTAATTCAAAACTATAAACTTTTACTTTAGGATTGCAAAGTTATGTTGGGTCAACCCTTCTTTTATTCCTTATGATTTTTGGTGGGAAAATGCATTACATGATTTGTGGTGGGAAAGCCCTTAAGGTGCAAACTTTTTAAGGTGTACCAAAATTTTGTCACACATCACTTTTTTTTGGTCTTTTTGACCTAGTCCTTTTTACCATGCAAAAACATATTTACGGATGATTATGATGGAATCTAAAATTATAATGTTTAAAATATAATCCTTATGAAATTTTTGACATTTTTTTACCCATTATATTTTATGGGGATCAAAATATAGGGTAAAAAAAGGATTATAGTAAGGACCATGCCCTTTTTATCTTGTGTGGTACACCTTAATGGATTTTCATCCCTTAATGGATTTACTTGATTATTGTTCCAATGGTATCCAAAGTTGTCTTATTTTTTTATTTGAATTATATCTTGTTTTGATGTTTATTGTAAAATCAAACAATTTGTTTATTTTATGTGCACAAGCAATTAAATTTGGGGTTCATTTGTGTGTTTTTTGTCTATTGAAAGATTAATTTTGAAACATTTTTCTATGTTTTTTTGCATGAAACTTCACAACCTTAATATGAAATTTTAATTGCGCTAGTGCTTAGGTTGATTTCATGGTAATATAAATAATCCCCAAATTACTTTCAACTTATTCAACATTAATATGATGTATGACCTAACACCATAAACTTATTCACTTCAGTTATTGAATATGTTCTTTGATGTTATCCAAATAATTTATCTTTCAAATTTTTTTTGAAACACATATTGTGTCCTTGGCCAAGGTTATAATTGTACACATTGAGCAATACAATAAGAAAGGTGTTCGAATTAGTTAGAGTCCAAAGTTTTATTTTGAATGTGTGAAGGTTTCTACTAGTGTTGGGCAAATATCATATTTCATAAAGACCAAACATGTTCTTATACCATAATACATAGGTTGGTTAAACATTAGTTTTTTTTTTTTTGAAATTGTCAACAAAGTATGAAAATAAGGTGTACACCATGCCAAAAATATGAATGAAGGCATTCAATGCAATAACCTCATTATTTATTATAATGCCAAATTGTAAATTATTATTATTATTTTTACTAGCAAACATAGTTGACAAAAAATAATCATCATTAGGTGTTTTATTTTGAAAATCAACCTAGACATTAGAATAATTTGAAATTTGAAATATCTACTATGTATAGTTATTATTTATATAGTTATGGCTAATACTAATAGATGTGATATTTGAAATTTGATACCAACAATATGGCTTTAAATTTTCATGATGACAATTTACCTTCATTGCATTGCATTATTTTACTATAGTTATGGGAGGGAGAAAATTGAAAAAAACAAAAACAAAAAAATCAAGGATTTTATTTCAATTTAAAACTCAATTTTGGAATTTTTTTTAGTATAATTCAAGAGCAAAAACCATAGACAAAAACAACAACCATTGTCCAACAATTCTTTCAATTACAAATATTTTTTAAAATTCCAAGCTTCCTACTTCAGTTGCCCATTTAATAGCCATAATGCATAAATAAATAAGGGAACATTAGTTTTAGAATTAATTCATAAGGCACTTTTCAATGTTTCTAATGTAATTTTTATAGAACACCTACATTTGCCTATATTCCACCATTAGGTTTTCTTGAAATTCATTATAGGATTGGAAAATCATACAAAATTTACATAATTTTTAAAAGGTGCAAAACTTCATTTCACATTGCAAACATTAAACTTACCAAGGCCTCAACCCCTTTTAGCTCAATTCATGTGAGTTTGCTCCCTTTTTTTGCACACTAAAGAACTTTGAAACATTATTAGAAACCTTCAAGTGCACTATTCATAGGGATTTTTTTCTAGTCTCAAAGCCTTATTTAGCCTGATCATCAATGGTCAATGCCCAAATTCTTCACTTTAATCCCTATAATCTTGGAGTCATATGCTTAATTGGGGCTGAAATTTGGAAGAATGTTAGATTGAACATTGAGCCTCAAATCAACATGTTGGACACCTGATTTTTAGCCTTCTTTTATACACTATATGCATTCAATTGTTTTATTTTGCAAATCGGGAGGGGTGGTCAAGGGTCAAAGTTGTGGAATAAACAATTTGACAATATGTCTAAAATTAGATTTAAAATTAGCATCAACAATGAACTAGGTACATCACATACATGAGAATTTATTCATGGATGAAATTGATCACAAAGAGATGATTGCCCACAAATGGATGAAATGTACCCACATCAATGAAATTTTTCTTTGTATGGAGTTTCCAATCCACATGAATGAATAAATCTATGTTCATGGATGAAATTTACCACACATGTCATTGGTCATATGAAAAACTTGATGACAAATTAAGATTTTTTCATGAAATTTATCACTTGGATGAAAATCAATTTCATGATCATGGCAATCATAACATTGTTGAAGTTGACATTGTGGATGACGAAAACTACTATGTAAAAATTGATAATCATCCACATGTGGAGGATGCATGTCCATGTGAGGCCTACATACATACATTTATCCCTCCCATTACAAACTTCCTCCCATCCTTCCCACATAAGCGTACATACCAAACTCCTTCCCCTCAATAAACCTACCTCCTTACCTAAAAATTAACCTTCAAATGTAATTACCTCTAACCTTTCCTTGCTACTTTGTACACACATTATCTTATATTTGTTATAATGACCCAAGAACATGGAATATTATGTGAAAACTTGGTTTTTTCTTTCCTAGAAAAAGGCTACCCATGAATTTCTTTCTAAAAAAAGTTGAGTATAATTTGCCCAAATGGAATGATGGCTAATTTCCTTTTATTTATTTATGGAAAGGCCAATTAAATTGTACTTTGTGTTGATTTTGGTCCCCTTCCTTTACAATAAACTTCCCACCATGGGAACATACAAATTTGTTATCATTGGTCGCATTCACAAAAACCACCAGTTGGGAACATTCAATCTAAAAAAATTAACATAAGATAGATTGTTGAACTTTTTGTCACCAAATATAATTATAATATGCCTTGAAAATTTCCTATTTTAAAAAATCTATTCCATTCCATATTTTAATTGCTTTCACAATAAGCTATTCATTGTTTAAGGAAAGAATTATGCACAATCAAATTTGCAAAATAAATTTTACAAATCATCATATATATTAATGGTTTGGGTCATTGAGTTTGAATCCAAAACATTAATCTTCACAAGTCTTTTTTGTTGGTTTTGTTTTTGTTTCAATTTTGTGACGTAGTTAAAGCAAAGATCATCCATAAGCCTATTTTGTTAAATTTGGTTATTAAAAATATGAAAGGAAAATTTGAAACATGCTTCAATACTTTTGGTTGCATACTTGACTTCACATAAACAAATGTGGAAATTTTCTCTAGGTGAAATCAAGGTTTTTTCAATTGGTTTTTGTGACTAATTTTTAGTTGTAAATGACATTTGTGACTATATTTCCTTTAGTTGTATTTGACAAGTTGCAAACGACAGTCATTCATGGATGGAAAGAAAACTCAACAAAATACATGTTTATCCATTGACTCATCATATACATATTGTCTCTTGCAACTACATTGCAATTAATTTGGTCAACCTTGTGCTCTTATGATATGTTACCACATGTCACTAATTTAATATATTTTCAATATTATTATTATATTTATGAAATCATGAAATAATCTAAATCATCCAATTTATATGCTTAGATGGTTTTAGATTGCAACATATGTCACAATCAAAATGTGCCACATGGCATATTGATTAAATTTGTGTAAAACCAATTTAGGCAGGTAGGTATGCAAGTAGGTTAAACTAGGTGAGTAGGTAAGTAGGTATGTAACTAGGTTGAACTAAGCAGGTAGGTAAGTAGGATCTACCCACCTATTTACTTAGACTAAACACGTACCTACCTACTTAGGCTAGATACCTACTTAGGTAGGTAAATATGTAAATAGTTGGGGTAATAGGTTGGTTATGGAAGTAGGGTACCCCAGGGGTAAAATACATAAACTTGTTTTAAAAAATTTGGGTTAAGTTTTTTAATTGGCTCATCCCATATGGCTCATGGTTCTAAATATGAAAATGTGAGGCAATGACCTTCATGTTGTAACCTAGGCTTGCTATTTTATTATTATTCAAATTAATATTTCACTTGTTATAACTATTTTTGAACTACTATAATAAACATTTAATATTATATAAACATAATGCATATTAATTACTAAAATTACTGTAAAATAAGAATTTGATCACTTTATATCACTACAAAAATTTGAGTTGTGATAGTAATTATTAACTATAAATAAGTAATAAAAAATAAAAATACAATAATCTATAAAAATTACATTAGTTGTACTAATTTAAAAAAATTTACTCAAAAACTTTATGATATATTAACAATTATTTAGTGTACACAAGTAATCATCAAAAGTGAATATTTTAATTTACTGTATTATAATCCCTGATAATATATTAATTATTCTAATTACTCTATATAGTTACAGTAAAATTACAATAAATTTTTAAAATCAGATTCAAAATTAACAACTTTAAGTTCTAAATCATGATTAATTAAGTTCCATTATAAATTACGAAATTACTGTAATTAATATATAAATTAATAAGTTACAATTAGTTTAAGGAAATAAAAAATTATTTACATGAATACGTTTTTAATATTCTAAAATTATTAATTATTATTGTATACAAATTTATTACCAATATTAAAAAAATTGAATGAGTAATTATAAATAATAATATATTTTTTAGTATATAAAATAATTGTATCAATTTAAACTTTACATTAAATTCTATTTTAACACATATTTTAAAATTATAAGTTATAAGTCAAAAATTTGAATACCAAGTTAAATTATGAAGTATATAATTAGTATGTAATTAATGTGAGTAATATGTAATTTTTCTTATTAATTTTTTTTTGTTAGTGTAAATATTAAATATTAGTGTAAAATTCCATGTTATAATAACATTTAGTTTTTCAAATAAGTTTGTATTGGTTATAAATTTAAAAAAATTATTTGAGTTCAATTGATATAATTACAGTATTTATGTCAAACTTAATTTAATTACAGTAAAATATTGTGAATATTTTAAAACGTAGATGAATATTTTAATTTAATATAATATAATCCTAGAATTACATTTGTTACAATAATTTTTCTATTTCCATTTAAAATAATATAAATAATTTTATAAACTAGAAATTATAAGTTGTAAATTATGAATAATTTAATTTAATTGTAAAACTTTCCACACTTATAATTAATGTACTAATAGAGTAATTATAATGGTTTTCATGTAATTAATTTTGATAATTGGAAAAATTTAATAATTAGTGTAAAATTTTATGTTATAATAAGACTTTGATTTTAAATAAGTGATTGTAAGTAGTAAATACAATAACTTAATCTAATTGACATACTATAATTACGATAATTACATCAAATAATCTTTTACAATAAAATTACTGCAAATATTTTTAATAGTAATCTAAAATAAAACCAAACATTATGAATACAAACTTGAATTGTTAATTAAATTTTTACTACATTTAATGTATAACTACATTTATAGTGTTTTTATGATAATGTTGCATTAATTGTAGTAATCAAGTTTACTATAATTATTTGGATTTCTTTTATGACTATAAAATAATAATAATTGGTGTAAAAAGTAGAGCCATTATGCATAATCCATCATGTGCACATGTACATCTTAGTATCCACCCATATATTAATGAATAGAATAGATCCAATACACTATTATAAATCCAACATACATCTTGGAGTTTGCAAATGCACTTTGAATACACATAGGGTTGCGATT
>Ga0116228_10003461_pt1 | contig 13854 bp, 10 predicted proteins | sample S1TSphfallax_2_FD_89694 | JGI IMG/M metagenome (GOLD analysis project Ga0116228, IMG submission 89694) | Host-associated microbial communities from peat moss isolated from Minnesota, USA - S1T2_Fc - Sphagnum fallax MG | ecosystem: Host-associated > Plants > Peat moss > Unclassified | place... | reverse complement strand
TAGCCGAACACCTGCCAGGGATGCGCATGCGCCGGGATAAATAGGTAAGCCAGCAGGCTGCTGAAAGGCAATACCGGGTTCCACACGGCAGGCCCAGACAAATCCGGCCTGGGCATCGCAGCAACCGCTGCGCCCGCGCCAATCGCTCTGCTCCCAACATGAAAGAGGATAAATGCCGAAACAATCAGAGAATCTCTGTTTGTGTATCCGCTTCGGACATCTTTATGCAGCAGCGTGCGGTCGTTGAAGCTGAAATCAGTGCGCGCGGGCAGTAGAAATCGCCGAAGGACAAGCGCGACGACGCCAAGCAAGACCAGGAAACTCAAGACATCCGCAAGAAAGGCGTACGTGCAGATTGCGAAGAGCGTAAAGCGGTTCGGCGGTAGCAGAGATACGTAGTGATCGTCGTAACCTGCTACTAGATCGACCAGATTGACGAGCAGGTAGAAGACAAAGCCATAGAAAATAAACGAGTGAAATACGTTGACCCACCCGCGTTTGCGGAATGTTCGGCGCTGCGAAAGCGTTGTTGTGAGCGCGTACCAAAGTCGTGACGGCCAGTGATCAAAACGCAGGTCACTATCGGGCCTGCCTCGCCGAATGCGCAGATACGCCCGATAAAACCCGCGCAAACCGACGACAAGCATGACGACCGCGAAACAAGCGAAGCCAATCCTGCTTGAGAGAGGTAGCATGCCGGCTACTTGCGCAGCTCTTCAAGAATGGCGGGCACGATCTGGTTGACATCGCCAACCAGGGCATAATCGGCAATCTTGAAGATCGGCGCCTCGGCATCTTTGTTGATTGCAACGATGTATTTGCTCTTACTCATGCCGGACAAGTGCTGCACTGCGCCAGAAATGCCAATGGCGATATAGGCCTTTGGCTGCACGGTCTTTCCTGTCTGCCCAACTTGCTCTGCGTAGGGTCGCCAGCCTGCGTCCACAATGGCGCGCGTGGCGCCGACGGCGCCGCCTACCTGGTCGGCGAGGCCCTCGACCAGTTTGGTAAAGTTTTCCGCGCTCCCGACGCCACGGCCTCCAGACACGACGACATCGGCCTCACTCAACGGCACGCGAGCAGATTTCTCGCTCGTTTTGCCTGTCACGCGGACCCTGCGCGGCGGCAATTCGAGATCGACATCGAACTGCTCGGCGGCTACTCTACCCGGCGCCGTCGCGGCAAACGCACCCGGTTTTACTGTCACCACCACTGTCCCTTGGGCTTCCACCTTCTCAGTAACCCGCGCAAGGTAGGTATATCGTTCCGCGGTGATACGATCACCAACTCCATTCGCCGAAATGACATCCTCGAGCAGGGGCGCATCCAGCTTGACCGCCACGCGCGGGCTATAGTCTCGCCCGCTGCGACTCGCACCGATCAAGACTGTCGAAGCCTCGCCTTCGCGCGCAATCTGTGCAACCGCAGCCGCCCAGATCTCAGAGTCATACTCAGCCAGTTCAGGTCGGTCAGCAACCAATACCTGGTCCACTGCGAAGGCGATCTCTCCCGCAACCGCGGCCACGCTGCTTCCCAGTACCAGTGCAGCGATCGGCCCTTCACGCCCAAGCTGTCGCGCGCAGGTTACGAGCTCATAGCTGCTCTTACTGACTCTCCCACCAAAGTGCTCCACCACAAGAAGGATCATGCAATCACCCGGGCTTCGTTGCGAAGCAGGTTCACAAGCTCCGCTGCCGCCGCGTGAACATCTTTCGTGTCGAGACGCTTATTGAGACGCTCCTTCACCTGCACAGACTCAGCAATCACTTTCACGAGCGGCGTGGCCCCGTACTGCTCCAGGGCATCTTTGCGAAGCTCTTTCTTCTTCGCCTTCATGATGTTCGGCAGTGTGGGATAGCGCGGTTCATTCAATCCTTGTTGCGTCGTAATCACCGCCGGTAAAGGCAGTGAAAAGCTTGCGCTGCCCTCATCCACATCGTGTTTTCCGACCAATTCATTCCCGTTGAGTTGCAGCGCATTCGTCCAGGTAACCTGCGGCCATTGCATGCGTTCGGCAATCGCTGCGCCCAATGCCTGGCTGTCCCAATCTGCCTGTTGACCGCCGCAAAGCACCAGATCAACAGCCTCCCGGGCGGCAATGCCAGCCATCACCTTGCTCACGGCAATCACATCTAGTTTCGTATCGGTTTCCACGTGGATAGCACGGTCTGCACCCATCGCTAGCGCAGTGCGCAAAACATCCTGGCATCGGGCCGGCCCGATCGCAGCGGCAACCACCTCGACCTCTGCACCAGACTCGCGAATACGAAGCGCCTGCTCCAGCCCATATTCATCCATCGTATCCAGCACCAGCTTGCGCCCATCCAGATCGACAGCGCCATCCTTGATGCGAACACTCTCTTCTGCATCCAGGACTTGCCGCACCAGTGTCAATACCCGCATTCGTCTACTCCCATCCAGCTTCACTCACTAGAACGCGTAGCGGCCGTTTTCCGTCATGGCCGTCGCAATCTCGCGTCCCAGCAAAACTGTGTTTTCAGGCTCGTGTTTGGCAAGGCGACGGAAAATCGTCATTTGTGTCCGCAGCATGTCACCCTCCGCCACGGCTGCCAGCACACGCTCAGCCGCAGTCTCCACAATGCGGAATGAACGCGCCGCATAGTACTTCGCCATCTTGATCGCCAGCGGCTTCGCGCCAGCCATTTTCTCTGTGCGCAGAATCACCGACTCAAGCACGAGCACTTCAATGATGATGTCCGCCAGCGCGCCCATGATTTCCTGCTGATCACCCAGGCCATTCCCGAACTTCTGCGAAGCAGCGCCGGCACAGAACAGCCCGAGCTTCTTGGCGCTGGCTAGCAATCCGCGCTGCGCCGCCAGGTCGCCGGTATGTTCATCCTTGGGACTTGGCCCCGCCATGACTTCATCCATCACCCGCTGGATTGCAGGCAGCAGCGCAAGCCGCCCCTGCATGGCACGCTTGATCATCCAGCCGGTCGTAATCAGGCGATTGATCTCATTCGTTCCTTCAAAAATCTTATTGATGCGCGCGTCGCGATAGCTGCGCTCCGCCGGAAATTCCTCAACATAACCATACCCGCCATGGATCTGCAGCATATGGTCGACTACCCGCTCCAGCATTTCCGATGCCCAGACTTTCACGATCGAGCACTCGACCGCATACTCCTCGATACGTTTCTGGACCTGCATGGTAATGTCCGGTGCACTCTTGTCGAGCTCGGCGAGAGACGCATCGATGGCGCCCACCACGCGATAAATCAGCGCTTCACCCGCGTAGATGAGCGCCGCACTTTCGGCAATCTTCTCCTGGATCAATCCAAACGACGTGACCGATTTGCCGAATGCAATCCGGTCCTTGCCATACCGGATGCCATTGCGAAACGCATATTTCGAGCCACCGATCGCAGCGGCGCCCAACTTGTAGCGGCCGACATTCAGAATATTGAATGCGATGCGGTGACCATTGCCCGCTTCTCCCAGCAGGTTCTCGACCGGCACCTTACAATCTGCCAGGACCAGAGGACAGGTAGAAGAACCGCGAATGCCAAGCTTGTGCTCTTCTGCGCCGACTGTAAGTCCCGGTGTGCCTGCTTCGATCAGAAACGCTGAGAACTTCTCGCCATCGATCTTTGCAAACACCGTAAACAGGTTGGCCATGCCCGCGTTCGAGATCCACATCTTCTCGCCATTCAGTATGTAATGTTTGCCATCTGGAGAAAGCACAGCCTGCGTTCGGATATTCATCGCATCCGATCCTGACGAACTTTCTGATAACGCATACGAAGCGACCCACTCGCCGGAAGCGAGCTTCGCCAGGTATTTATTTTTCTGTTCCTGTGTCCCATACCAGATCAAGGGCAGCATCCCTATGCCGACATGTGCGCTGAAGGCCACTGAAAAGCTGCCGCAGACAGAAATCTTGTCGGCAATCAATGCGGATGTGACTTTGTCCATCTCCAGGCCGCCAAACTCCTCCGGCACATCGACACTCATCAGGCCAAGGTCGCCGGCGCGCTTCAGCAATCCGCGCGTCACATCAAATTGCTTCTCTTCAATCGCATCGACATTCGCCAGGACTTCTTTCTCGGCAAAGTCGGCAGTGGTCTGGGCAATCTGTTTCTGCTCTTCGGAGAGATCTTCGAGCGTGAAAATATCTGCCGGGAGAATATCCTCAATCAGGAAACTCCCCCCATTCACTCGCTTCGCTGCAACTGTCGCTACTGCTGTTGCCATATATTCTCCTTCGCACGCCTCTAATTCTGTAGGTTTTCGAAAATCCCGGCAGCACCCATGCCACCGCCAACACACATCGTCACCAGTCCATACTTACTGCCGCGCCGCTTCATTTCGCGCAGCAGCGTAGCCGTCAACTTCGCACCCGTGCAACCCAGAGGATGGCCAAGCGCAATGGCCCCTCCATTGACATTTACTTTCTCAGGGTCAAGCCCAAGCGTCTTGATCACCGCGAGCGACTGCGCCGCGAAGGCCTCATTCAATTCGATCAGATCGATATCGTCGAGCTTCAGGCCGGCAAGCTTCAGCGCCCTGGGGATCGCATACACCGGCCCTATGCCCATCTCTTCCGGCAGACACCCCGAATAGGCGTAAGAAACGAATCGCGCCAGCGGTTTGATGCCTAGAGCTCCTGCACGGTCCTGTGACATCACAACCGCAGCCGCTGCGCCATCCGACGTCTGCGACGAATTTCCGGCGGTTACGACGCCCTTCGCATGAAATGCAGGCTTCAGCTTAGCCAGTGCTGCCGCAGACGTATCCGCCCTTGGCCCTTCATCGTGGCGGAAATCGGTCTGCTTCTGCGACGGTTTGCCATTGCCATTCATCACCGTCGAAGTCACCGGCACTGGCACGATCTCATCTTCGAACTTACCCTCGGCGACGGCCTGCAGCGCTTTCTGATGGCTGCGGAGTGCAAAAGCATCCGACTCTTCCCGCGAGATACCGTAATGCTGGGCCACCCGCTCTGCTGTGAGCCCCATCGACAGATAAGAGCTGGGATAGTGCTCGACAAGCCATGGATTGACGGCCACTTTGTTACCGCCGAATGGAACAAACGACATCGATTCAGCGCCACCCGCGACAATCACGTCCGCACTTCCCCCGCGAATCCGCTCTGCCGCGAGCGCGATCGACTGGAGACCGGACGCACAATAGCGATTGATCGTCATCGCCGCCGCTTCGATCGGAAGCGAAGCGCGCAGGGAAACGATGCGCGCCATGTTCATCCCCTGTTCTCCCTCGGGCATAGCGCAGCCGATAATCACGTCTTCTATTTCTTTCGCATCCAGTTCAGGGACCCGGTCGAGTGCGCCTCTCACAGCAACGGCGCCTAGGTCATCCGGTCGTGTTGAGCGCAATGCCCCTCTTGGGGCCTTGCCGACCGCGGTCCTCACCGCACTTACGATCACTGCTTCCTTCATTGCGACTCCTAATTCCGCAGCGGCTTGCCTGTCTTGAGCGTGAACGCAATGCGCTCCGCCGTCTTGCGCTCGCCGCAAAGCGAAAGAAACCCCTCGCGTTCCAGGTCCAGTAGATATTGCTCGCTGATTGGCGTACCCGCCACAACCGTCCCGCCGCACAAAATATTTGCTACATGTCGCGCAATCTTTACATCATGGTCGCTGATGTAACTTCCCTCACGCATCAAGTGAATTCCCAGCTTCAGCGTAGCCAGCACCGTCTCTCCAGGCGCGGGAATATCGGTCCGCGGGAGCGGCGCCGTGTAGCCCGCATCCGCAAGACGCCTCGCCGCCGCCTTCGCATCAGCCAGAACGCGGTCGCGGTTCATAGTCACAGCATCTGCTTGCCGTAACAGACGCAGTGTCTTTGCTTCAACAGCTGAAGTCGACACCTTGGCCAGCGCAATCGTTTCAAAGGCACGCTTGATGGTCTCGTGGACCTCGACCGATTCTCCGCGAACATCGGCGCGCACCGCTCCTGCTGCTGCTACCGCATCGAGTGTCATCTCCTTGCACCCGCCGCCTGCCGGCAAGAGTCCGACACCCGTCTCTACCAGGCCCATATAAAGCTCAATGTGAGGCTGCCGTGCCGCGGCATGCATGGAAATCTCTGTTGCTCCGCCGAGGCAGAGGCCAAACGGCGCCGACACGACCGGCCGCGGGCAAAACTTGATGGCGCTCGTCATCGCCTGGAAGCCGCGGACCGACAGATCGATTTCGTCAAATTCTTCATCCTGCACTGCGAGCAGAAGCTGCATCAGGTTTGCGCCAACCGAAAAGTTCACGGCATCGCTGTTGATCACGAAACCCTCAAACTGCCGCACGAAATCCGATTCCGGCTTCAGGGTCTGCAGGATGAAACGCACAATATCATCACCGAGCGAATTCATCTTCGAATGAAATTCGATGCAGGCAATCCCGTCTCCCAGGTCGATGAGGGATGCGCCGGCATTTTTTGCAACCACGCCTTCGCTCGCCTTGATGCTCGCAAGGGAGCCAAGTCCCGATCGCTTTTCGATCGCCTTGTAGCTTCGCGAAGCAGGATCGAAATACTCATCGCCGGCGTTGCGATACCAGGAGCTTCCTCCCGCAGAAAGCAGCGCATCCAGCGCCGGCGCGAGCACCACGCCCTGCGAGCGCATCTTCTCAGCCACAGCAGTGACCCCGGCCGCATCCCACATTTCAAACGGCCCCAGTTCCCAGTTGAAGCCGGCTTTCATCGCGCGATCGATCTCGACCAGGCTGTCCGATACTTCGCCAATTCGATACGCCGCGTAGTTCCACAAATCAGGCAGGGCTTGCCAGTAAAACTTCGCTGCCTTGTCTTTTTCAGCGTCCCCCGCCAGCAGCATGCGAATGCGTTCCGCTGGCGAGTCATTATTCTTGGCCAGCTCAATCTCCGCGAGCTTCGGTCGCTGGGTTGGCTCATACTCAAAAGTTTTCGGATTGAGAACGAGCCGCACCTCACTTCCATCGACAGCGCATTCCTTCTTGTAGAAACCCTGGCTGCTCTTATCGCCGAGCCACTTCTGCTCCAGCATGCGGTCCAGTTCGGCGGGCAGGATTACATCCGGACGCTCATCGGAGATGTTCGCCGCAAAATTCTTCGCAACACTCGCCAGCACATCGATGCCGACCATATCAGCGAGTCTGAATGTCCCTGTCTTCGGCCATCCGACGACCGCGCCCGTCAGCAGGTCGACCTCTTCTACTGAAAGCCCCATCGTCTTCATCAGGCGAAACGTATTCAGCATCGCAAAGGTGCCGACGCGGTTCGCAATAAAGTTGGGCGTATCGTGCGCCGGCACAATCGACTTGCCCAGATGATACTCGGCGAATTTCGCAACAGCCCCAATCGCATCCGGGTCCGCATCCGGAGTTGCAATCAATTCCACCAGGCGCATATACCGCGGTGGATTGAAAAAATGCGTCCCGAACCATCGACGCTGAAACTCTTTGGGGAAACCCTCAGCAATCTGAGCAACCGGAAGACCGCTGGTATTGGTCGTCACGATCACGTCCGCCCGCAGGTGTGGCTGGATAGCCTCAAGCAGACCCCGCTTGATCTCCATCTTTTCCGCAACAGCCTCAATGATCCAGTCACACTGCTTTAACAGGCCAAGATCGTCAGTGAAGTTGCCGATCTTTATGTTGCGTGCGACTTCTGGCGCGACAAAGGCAGCGGGCTTGCTCTTCTTCAGCGCTTCCACAGCCTGCTGAGCCAGTTGATTATGGTCGGTCGCTCCATCGGGCACTCGATCCAACAGCACTACCGGGAACCCGGCATTCGCAACATGCGCGGCAATACGCGCGCCCATGGTGCCGGCGCCAAGCACGGCCACGAGTCGAATCGGATAACGCGAGTCGTTCCGCTGTGGACCCGGCGTTTTCTCCGCTCGCTGCTGTATTCCCTCGGCCATCACGGCTGCCATTCCACTCTCCTCACTCTTCATTTCCGGCATCCTGCAATTCTTACAGCGGCTGAAGAATACTGAACGCCCGGTAAGATAGTCAAACCTGACAGTACGCCCCGCAGAGCGGCTGCGGCAACCCGCATTTACCGCAATTTAACTCTTGTCACAACCCTGGTCGGGGACTTCACTGCAACCGGTTTCCTCCTCTTGTGCACTATTTCTTCCGGTCGTGCCAAAGCCGACCTGTCTTCCCTCGCCCTGCTGCTATGCAGCCCTTCTGTCAACAGATACGCAAATTCCTGCCCGATTTCAGCCGGGCTCAGGGCACCGCCCGGTTGATACCACGTACCGCTCCAGTTGATCGCTCCGGCTATCGCGAATGAAGCCAGTTTCACATTGCAGGGGGCAACGGAACCATCCGCTATACCGTCCTCCATATACTGACGAATGGATGCGTCAATCCGGCGCTTCAGGCCCCTTACCTCGCGCCGCGTCTGCGAGGTGAGCATGCTGTCATCCAGCATCGCGACACAGCGGCCAAACTCATGCGAGAGAACTGCCGTCGCATACGCCTCGATATATGCCTTCACCTTATCGAAGCCCGTCCCATCGCTCACCAGGGCCGCGTCCAGCCCCGCTTCAATTTCTGCAATACCGTAGCTGTAGCAATCGAGAAGGATCTGCTCTTTGTTCTTGAAATAGTGATAGAGCGCAGGCTTGGTGATACTCAGTCGCTCCGCCAACTCCCCCATGGACGTACGCCGAAAGCCTTGTTCCAGAAAAAGGTGCGCGGCTGTCTGCAGAATCGCATTGCGCTTTTCATCCACATTGCGCTGCCGCACCTGGAATGCCTTCCACGGCTCCCGGGTGGAGGCGACCCTCTTCGTCACATCCCTTGCAAGACTAGCCACTCGCGCTATGCTCCTCGTTTCAACAGCTTATGGTCACGGAGGCGGGTCGCGTATCCCCTGTCCTCAAGCGCCAGATAGACAGTCACACAATTTTTCGGTTAACTTACTCCGCGGTAAGAAAATATCATGAATCAACCTGCTCATGCAGCGGTAAACATGTCCGCACTCACCGAGGATTTGCATGTCATGACTGACGAAGACCTGCCACTACAGCGGATCTATCGTTCCGAAAGGGACCGCGCGGCCAGTCTGCTTTTTACGCAACCATGGAAGGGCGATGTGCAGGAATGGACCTGGACCCAGGCAATGCAGGAAACTCGCCGCGTCGCCGCATGGCTCCAGGCGCAGCAATTTCCTCCGGGGTCGCGTATCGCCATCATGGCCAAGAATTGCGCCTGGTGGATCATGGCCGATTTTGCCATCTGGATGGCCGGCCACATCAGCGTGCCCATCTTTCCCACCGTCCAGGAGGCCTCACTCCTTGCCATCTTTAACCAGAGTCAGCCCATCGCCTGCTTTCTGGGCGGTGTCGAGCGCCTGCCTGCTCTGGACAAACCCTGCTTCGGCGGCATGACGTGGATTACCTTTCCGCATTTCGAGCGCGATGGGATGCTCCCCTGGGCACAGATCGTGAAGGACCACACTCCTTTGACTGAAAGCCCTGTCAGAGGCGCGGACGAAGTCGCCAGCATCATCTACACCTCCGGCACCACGGGGAGTCCGAAGGGCGTGCTCCACACCTTTCGCGCCTTCGGCCTCATGGCAAACGCCGTCAGCCTTACCCTGGCCCGCGACGACGGCGGCGAAGACCGAATGCTTTCGTATCTCCCGCTTGCGCACATTGCCGAGCGCGCCATCATCGAAACCAGTTGCTTCCTGTTACCGCTCCATATCTTTTTCACTGAGAGCCAGGCGACCTTTCTTGCGGATCTCCAGCGGTCAAAGGCAACTGTTTTCTTTACCATCCCGCGCCTGCTCATCCGCTTCCAGCAGGGCGTCCTCGAAAAAGTCCCGCAGAAGAAGCTCGACTTGTTCCTGCGCATTCCCGTTCTCAAATCGATCGTCCGCCGCAAAATCCTTGGCGAACTGGGCCTTGGCACGGTCAGGCTCGCCGCATCGGGCGCTGCGCCGCTCCCGAGTTCTGTCATTGCGTGGTACCACAAGCTCGGATTGAACCTCGTCGAAGGCTACGGCATGACGGAAACCGGCATCACCCATGTTCCCCGACCGGGCCGCGATCGCGTCGGATACGTCGGAGAAGCATGCACATTTGCCGAAACGCGTATCTCGGATGCGGGCGAGATCCAGATCAAGGGCCCGATGAACTTTGCCGGCTACTATCTCAATCCGGATGCGACCCGGAGCTGTTTTACAGAAGATGGTTACTTCCGTACGGGCGACCGCGGCGACATCGATGAGATTGGCAGACTTCGGATTGTCGGCAGATTGAAGGAAGAATTCAAGACCTCGAAGGGCAAATATGTCATCCCCGCACAGATCGAAAAGGCGCTCAGTCTGTGTCATCACTTTGAATCAGTCTGCGTCCTGGGCTCAGGCATGACTGCTCCCTTTGCACTTGCCGTTCTCACCCCGGAAGCGCGGCAAACAGCGTTGACGCCGGAAGGACGACGACTGCTCGAATCGCAGCTGGAGCAGGATATGGAAGCAGTGAATGCTCAACACGAGCATCATGAGCATCTGCGCTTTCTGGTCCTCGATCCAACTCCGTGGACTGCTGACAACGGCTTGTTGACCCCCACGCTCAAAGTAAGGCGAAGCCTGCTTGAAACTCGTTTTGGCAATTCTTTCGATAGCTGGGAGGCTCAGAAGAAGAGGGTCATCTGGCTGGATGCGCAATGAATTCTCCAGCAACTTCCTTCGTAGATGCGAATGGCAGACAGCTCGAGGTACGCCGGTGGGAGTCCGGGGCGTCGCAGATTTCTATCGTGCTGATTCATGAGGCGCTCGGCTCAGTCTCCTACTGGAAAGACTTTCCCGAGAAGCTGGCAGCTCTCACTGGCTTCAATGTCGTCGCTTATTCGCGCGCCGGCCATGGTGAGTCCGAAGGCCCGGTCGAGCCCCGCAGCGTAGAGTACTACCAGAGCCAGATTGATGTGGTTCTGCCGGCAGTCCTCAACCACTTCTCTATCGAGAGGCCGGTACTGTACGGTCACAGTGAGGGCGCAGCCATTGCCTTTCTCTACGCAGCAGGAAAGCCCTCGGTGCAGGCCGTCATCGCTGAATGTCCCATCCTTGTCCAGGAAGAGCGCACCGTCCAGACCATCAACGAACTCGGCGCTTCCTATGCAACCAGCGATATGAGTCGCCGGCTCGGCCGCTACCACCGCAATGCCGACGAGGTCTTCTATTCCTGGCTGCAAAGCACGCGTGGAACAGTCTTCAAAAACTTTCCTATGCATGCATATCTGCTTCGCATCACCTGCCCGGTCCTCGCGTTACAGGGTTCGCACGACGAGTTCGGAAGTATTCGCCAGTTCCAGGCGCTCCAGTCCGCAATCCCTTCAGCGAAACACATCCTTCTCGAGGCTGGCCATCTTCTTCATCGCGAAGAGCCAGACCTCGTCGTCGAATACGTCCAGACCTTTCTGAAGACGGCCCTTCCGGCTGCTTAGCCAGTACCTCTTAAAAACCGATTCAAAAGAACGAGGCCAGAATTGACTCCCCCAAAACATCCCGGTTTGATCCTTCTTGTCTTCATGCGTGTCCTGATGGCCACCTCAGTACATGCTCAGCAGACGGATATCAGCCGCTACGATGCTTACGCCGGCTTCACCGATCTTTATAGCCCGCAGCTCGGTCTCAATCAGCAGGGCTTCCAAACGCAGGTCGGCATGAACAGGCGGCCCTGGTATTCGCTGGGCTTCGACTATAGTGTCGCCTCAGGAAAAGAAGTCTTAAAACCCGCTCTGCTTCCAGCATCGTTACAGGACGAGATCGCCGCGGTCGAGCAACTCTACATCAAGGAGGGTGCGCTGCCTGCCAACTATCAGCTCGCGATACCAACGCATGCCTTTACGGATACCTTTGCCGCCGGTCCTCAACTGGTATACCGTCACTCCCAAAAGGCAACTTTCTTCATCCGGCCTTCGCTGGGCGCGCTGAGAGAACGCGCCACCCCGCACCCCACCGATCCGTTCAGCACGCTGATCGCCGCGCAACTCGCTCCTAGCGGCAGCAAACTCGACTGGACCGGCTTCTATGGGGTCGGCGGCGGCAGCGAGTATGCCTTGACACATCACTTAGGAATCAGGGCCCAGCTCGATGCCGTCTATAACCACCCCTTCAATGACATCCTGGCAAACGGTCGCTGGACCTTTCGCTACTCCGTCGGGCCCAGCCTTCACTTCGGGCGCAACATTGTCCCGTCCAAAGCGACGACAACGCACAAGACCATGTCGAGTTCGTCTCTTCCGTAAAATCAGGTCCTTGTCCTAAGCTTCAGACAGTCTCTCTTTCAGCACGGCGGCACGGCTCGAACCCTGGCTGGCCGCCGCGGCCTCAAAAAAATTCCGCCCCGCCAGCAGCAGGAGAGGGGAGAGACTCTCCCGCACATTCAGCTCAATCACCTGTCCGCAGGTCAGCTTCGCCAGTTCGCTGTAGGCCACCCGCGAAGGAGGCAGCTGCAGACTCAACTGGCAGACCATCTTTCGGCTCAATTGGACCAGCCGGTCGCGCACGACGGCAGGATGTTCACGCCGCCCCTTCCAGGCGCCGCCCAGTTGACGCAGTAGGAAGCTCGAAACAGCCGCCGGAAGAGTCAGCACCAGGTTCCCCTGCGCCGCCCCCACCCTCATCTCGAAAGTCAGGCAGAGAACATGCTCATCGAGAGGCATCAGTCGATTGATTTGCGAAAACAGGATACGGTCGCGGCATTGTGCCGTGAGTCCAAAGCCGCGCCAGCTCGTGGACAGCTCGTCGCACACAAACGACATCACCGCGTGGAAAAGCTGCTCATCGACAACGGTCAGGTCGGTATTCAGTGAGGGCTTGCCGGGACCTCCCAGCAGCAGATCGAGGATGCAATACCCCAGTTGCAAGTCCAGCTGTGCCAGTGACATCGCGCTCACAGCATCGAACTGGAACGACGCAAAGTACGCCGTCCCCTCTGTCGTCAATTCAAGAAAATCCCCGAACGGCGCCCGCTCCACCGCTCCCAGCCGGACCGTTACATCCGCCTTCAACCATGCGCTCAGGCTCGAGGCAAAACTGCGCGCGAAGCGCTCACTCAGGTCCCCGATTTCCTGTGTCTGCTCGCTGCTTAACGTCCGATGCGTGTCGAACGAATAATCCTGCACATCGTCATGGGCGACCGCGGCGCTCGCGTCCGCGGCGCCTCCACCGAACATCGCATCAATCTCTGCCTGCGTCAGATCTTTTGCCATGAATCTCTAGCTCTTCAGCCCCTGGGCCCCTTTGCTCCAGCCCCGCCTGCGGTTGAAACAGACAAAGACGTCCGAGCAATCCCGATACCGGTATCGAGCGCAGAGATTAGAAGACTTCAAGGGTTCATGGCGCCCGATACAGAGGACAGGACGGAGACGTGCACGCATAATGAGGCACAGTCACAGTCCCCGCCCGCCTCTCTTCCACGGCCGCCTCAAAGCAGACGCGGACAGTAAATGCCTCGCCCTCCATGTCAAACGGCACGATTACCCACCGCTTGCTGTGGTTATGCACACAGAAATTCCGCCCGAAGGTCACCGTGGGAATACTCAGGTTCACAGCAACACCCAGTTGTGCGTCCAGGTCGGTTTTCACATTCCCCATGACCATGTTCGCAATCTCTGCCATCGCGTCCAGCACTTCCGCGTCCACCGAGGAACATTCCTGCATGAGCATCGCGGAGGCAATTGCGCATGCCACTTCCGCCGAGCAGCAAACCAGACTGATAATCGAACATGAGCCGACCACACTGATTTGGGCAATCACCCCCTCCATCGGAGAAGACGTCTCCGGTTCCGGGTGCGGAGTGCCACACTGCAACTCCTTCCCCAGCATGGTCGCGAAGACCCGCAGGGCCGCAGACTGAATCGTCTCAATCGCCAGCGC
>Ga0116228_10003459_pt1 | contig 13861 bp, 4 predicted proteins | sample S1TSphfallax_2_FD_89694 | JGI IMG/M metagenome (GOLD analysis project Ga0116228, IMG submission 89694) | Host-associated microbial communities from peat moss isolated from Minnesota, USA - S1T2_Fc - Sphagnum fallax MG | ecosystem: Host-associated > Plants > Peat moss > Unclassified | place: USA... | reverse complement strand
TTTAGTTATGCATAATAGAGATAGAACTACACCTAGTGTCTCTAAATTGTTTTATGAAAACGATCAAAATCAAAAGTTTTTAAAATCCAAAGAACTAGTCTCAAGATTAGACCGAAAGTTCTCAAACACAAAAATAATAATTAAAATTAGCTTTTAAGTTTCCTTTTGAAAGCAAGAACCAAACAACTTTAGTTTTATTGTGCTACCAATGGAGGCCAAGATGAAAAAAACCTAACTAGTCAATGATATAAACTTAGGGATATCCTTGGGAATGTGATTACATCAATGGTAACAACTTAAGAGTTGTGAATAGGAATCTCAAAATATCAATCTGGTGGGTATGAACCAACCTTGGGCAGTTCTCACTTTTTTGTGGAAACTTTCGGGTCTGATTTTCAAAAGGGTTATTAAGAAACAACCTAGATTTTTGAAGAAAAAAATCAACCTTAAAATACTAGCCAAGGTTTCAAAGTTACGAGAAACAAATTATGGTTGATTGTCAAAATACTGGTTCTCACAAATTTAATAATATGTAGTTTTCAAATACAATTATCAAAAACCAATTATTGAAGTTAAATTGTTTTACTTGACATATTGAGATTTTTAATTTTTTTACTAATTATAAAAAATTCAATAAATATTTGATTTTTTAAATACACAAAAGATATATTCAAAAAAATTATATGTCCATAATTTCATCTCACTCAAATGAACTTTCAAAGTTTTATAATCCATCCATTAGGCCTAGTTCCATTTCAATTAACCTCAATAAATCAAAAGGTGTTTTATAACCAAAGTTAAGATCATTTTGCCAATTTTTGGTTACAAATACCAAGATTTATAAATTGTTTCATTATAAACGACATTTTTTCATATTTTGTTACAATATTAAATGATTTTTTTTCTTGGTTTTTTTTTCGTATTTTGAATAATATTGTCAAATTGATTATTTAATTATTAGTGAACTTGATTAATTGTTGGATAATTCAATTAAATATTAATGAATTCACCCAATGTACTCGCTTCCTCATAAGGAAATATGTGAAAGTGCTAGAGAAAAACTTTGAGATTTTCAAATACATTCCCACTTTGGGAGTTGAAAGTCTTGGGGTGTTATAAATCTTTGGATCAAAGTTAGTCCAAATTTAGTATTTGTTAGATCATTGGAAAGGTCTTTAAAAAAATAGAATAAATAGGGGTGACATTCTTGAAGTGAATATGTTAATTAAAAAATTATGAAGGTTTGCAAGGTTATAATTAGGAATAAAATTGACAAAATAACAATGATGCACCCCTAGGTTTTTCAAGTCGCATTGGTGGTAACAAACAATATAAAAAAGTTGGGTTTAACAAACTTGGAATATTTGCGACATAGATTCAACAACTAGCCAAGTTGTTAAACCCAAGTTTAGTGACTTGACTAATTGTTAAGTCCAATTTATAAAAAAAACCCAAGTTTTGTTGTCATGTTAAATTTCCTTTATGCCTAATTTTACAATATAATACAAACCTAGGGTGTGCTTGTAATAAACTCCTACAAAAAGGGGCATGTGGGAGGAGGTCTAGGTTCAATGTGAACTCACAATTATGCAAAATTGCACAAACTAAAGAGAGGAAGTGGTTTTAATGCATTTGAAATTAAAATGTTACATAAAGCACATTTCTTAATTTTCACTCACAAGACTCACCACAACTTGGACATGGAAGGAATCACCACCTTCCTTCTTATAATAGATTTTATAGTTCCCTATGGGGCTATAAAATAATTCTTAAATATTTCTGAAATTTTTTTAATGGGGCTTTTCAAAATTGTCAATTTATGAGCCTTGCAATTTTGGGGGTTCATAAATTTAATATATAAATTAAAAAATTTGAAGAAAAACTTGCAATTTTTTTAAAACAATTCCAAGGATATCTATCAAGATTTTCAATCAAAGGTGATTTGGCCCTTCAAATTGCCATTTACATGACTAGGGATCATTTTGTCAATTTGACTCCCAATCTTTTAAATGACCATTTAACCAAATTGCTACACATTTCTATTTTGGGAATGCAACCATTTTATTGTAATGGTTTATTTAACTAAAACATTACATGTCTAAAAATATTTTTTCGTAACCATAAAAAAACCATAATCATTTTGGACTAGTTGATTTTGAAATGCCTACTGAAATCATGGCTATTTTGATGAATAGAACTATAAACCATTTGATTACTCAAGTTATAATAATTTATTCTTTGATGATTTTCAACAATAATACACTACACCAAAACATGACATCATGATTAGTCCTTTTTTACTAGGTTAATTGTTTATACCATTTATAGTCAAATTGGACCCATCAATTATGCCATTTCTAATCATTTATGCCACGTGTAATTATATCAACCTAGTCATCAATGCCATGTGTTTGGCATAGTCATATTTTGTTATAAGTATGTAGATAATAGATAAGTGTAACTAGTTAGGTTGTAAAAAGGTGTAAGCATTAGGTAATAGGCATTAGCTTAACCTTCCCAACCTACCTAGCTTAAATTAATTAGCTTACTAAGCTTAACCTATTTCAACATAAACTACCTACCACCTACCTATTACATAGGAAAATAATATATGGGTAGGTTATAATAATCATGTCACCTAATTTAAATAGCCATTATTTACACGAGAAGAAATCTTGAGTTTTTTAACTACCACCCATTACAACTACTTGTCCAATTTGACCATTATTTGATTTATTATCATTGTGCACAAATAACAAATAAATTTGTTTACTAATGATTTGTGCATAATTTCCACAATGAAAACAACAACTACCTTGTTCACTAGCACTGGTTTTTTTCCTCCATGTCAAATTTTATAATAATGGAAATTTTCTTGACATGGAAAATATCTCAACCTTAGACTCCTTGGAAAAATGGTAAATTGTTTAATCATTCTTTTAACAACTTTTCAACTATTAACATCTAACATATTGAATAAAGGTTTGATAACAAATGAAGAATGTTACTTATAAGCTACACAAGAAGTCATTTTTTCTTTTTATTTACTAATTTCAAATTGTTGTTATGGAAATTAAGGTAGCAACTAATTTTATTTACACATTGCATTATCATGGTTAGTGATTTTTTTGACATCTTTTCAACTATACATCATACATGAATTGAATTGTACACTTTTATCATGTTGAAACCATTGTTCATGGGTTGCATTTTACATCTATCATAAATTAATAAAACGCATGCAATAACTCATAAAAACTTCACATCTTTTGAACTATAAGCATTTGCACATGGCTTGAATCATTCATTTTGAATGTGATAAATTCATTACTATTGAATTCCATCTTGCATTCACTAAAAATTCTTTAAATGAAAAAATATATATATATATTTGTTATGTTTCACATTTATATTTGAATTAAAGATTAAATCAAAATGTTCATGTATACAAAGTATAGGGTCCATGTAGACTTTTATATTTTAAAAAATAATGTTCAAACATAAATTTAAACTTATGTTTTTTCCCATAGTTCATTTGCCATTGGAAAAAAAAATTATTACAAATGTTCATGATACCACAATAACAAAACCACCCAAAAAACTCCTTAATTTATTTCTCCATTTTATTTCTTGATGTATGAAAAATATAAATGTTATCTAGATTTTAAATATATATGTTTTGGGTATATTATTATTTGAATTGTGATGATGATTTAACATTTTTTTTCAAGTTCGTTATGTTATAAGTTTATGTTTTAAGTATTCAATTCTTGCATTTCTTGCCCATTAAATTCTTGTCATTGTGGGATCCCAAATAACAGTTGAAAAGATATTTTGTTTGGTTGGAAAATTTACAAATTTGAAAAGACATCACTTGCAATCAAATAATTTGGATAATTTAATATTTATTAGCAAAACTTGGCCTAATGATCTTAAGGTGAATTGTAGTTCACATACTAGTTTGATAATTTTGGTTGAGTTTGATGCTACCTTAGAAGAATAATTAGAGGAGTATGAATGGGAATTTGAAAAAGATCAAATTTTGTACTTGTATTTTTATCCAGATGGATTATTTGATTGAAGTTGTTGTATCATGTTATTCGAAAGGCTTAGATATTTAATAAATATTATGTTGTAGGATATTTTAATATTGAAAATTGACATAAATTATTTATTAAAAAGTGGTATCCTTATAGAATATGTTAAATGAAATAACATTAAATCTTTTTTAAAATAGAACTAGTAGAATAAATAACTAAAATTGATAGATGTTGAAAAAATCTAATATCTCCCCAACATTTGTTTGGACCCTTATAACATGATCTTTAAAATTTATGACACCTCCAAAGTTTGGGATTCCAAAAGTGAAAATACAATTTGTAATGACATACCCCAAGGTTTACTAAATGTTATCATGGTAAAAAACTCCCAACCGCACATTGGCAATGGAATGCAAAAACCTAAAACATGTTATTTAACTCTTAAAAAAAAATAAAAAGAAAGGTGGTGTCACAAATGACATCCCCAATTTCAAGACTAACATCATGTTTAACATTATCACTAGTATCGTGCCCAATCATCACTAGCATCATGGCAAACATCTTGTTTAACATCACCACCAATAGCATCATGGATGAAGTTCATCCATGAATGTTCACTTTTCATCCATTGTATATTCATAGTGTACTTATGAACTTGCCCAAAAGGATTCCTTGAAATATTTTGATATATTTTGAAACATCTTGAGTTAATTTGAAATATTTTGAGAGTTTTTTCCTTAAAGTAGGTCCCCAATTGTGTACAAATAATAATTATTCCCTTCACATTACATTTAATTTGTTCAACACCAATATAAGATATGATTATGCATTATAATTTTATTCGTTTCATATTTACATACATTTTTATCAAAATAAAATCTCATTGACCATACATATTGCCCCTTTCGTGTTTTTATATTTGATTTCCATGTTTTGTTCGTGAACTTAAAATTAAACTTGTTTTTGTCATGGTATGTTTGTGTCCTTTGAAAATCCTTTTGTCATGATAGTTTTTGTGCATGTGATAATGTGTGTGAAAACTTTGTGACCTCTTTAAATCAAGTTTTTAATCATTTCAAAATACATAAAATAAACAAGACTATAATTAATGCATTTAAAACCCATGTGGGTGCATCAACAAGCCATAGGCTTTTATAGACTCCCAAGATTCAAAACAATCAAAACTTGGAAAAAGATGTAACTTTCTTCACACTTTGTTACATTGGCATTAAAGTGGGAAAAACATGCAAGTCCCAAAATTTGCCAAGTTACAATTCTCAAACTTCAATTTCCCAAACCTTTTCCTTTATCATGTGTCATTATGTAAGTTGTTGATATTTATGGTAATATACAAATGGCATAAAATAATATATGGATGGTGAGTGTTGGTTGACCGTTGACTTCATCCACATTTGTAGATAATGTTTTATGTAACTTTTTTAATGCAAGTAGGTAGTTTTTAATAGCAAATGTACTTTTCAACAAGAATATAATTGCAAATGGTAGTTGTATTTTTTTATTTTCCTTTAGTGCAACAATTCATAACATTCTTAAATGTAATCCAAATTCAATGAACTAAAGGTCTAACTTGATTGATCCTTCAAATTATAATTTAAGTGGTTGAATATTGTGACCTTAGCTTGGGGTCCACAACCAAACCTAGCATATGAAATAAGAAATGAATCACAAGGAACCTTTGGCATGAAAAGGCTCCAAATTTGGGTCATCTTGAAATTATTGGAAAGATCTTGCAAATTCATTACAATAAATCATGGTTTCTCAAATTGTCCATTTTGATAATAGGTGAAACACACATTCAACGAAGCCACATAAGGCATCATATGACATATTTTGACATAAAAAATATATATATATTTTTTGTTTTTTTCCATTTGAAACCATGGTAATCATAACACTTTCTTTTTTTTCACACACGTGAATACCAAAAAAACTAAAACCATTTAATCCAATTTTAAGTTTTGGTTTAAATAAAAAAAAATTAAAGTGAGAATTTTTTATATTAAAAAAGGACATTTTTATAAAGGACTTTCAAAGGACTCATATAATAAAGTAAGTTGATGGTAAAAAATATGAAATGATAATAACCTAATTGAAACACTAAAAAAACATTCACAAATTCAAAATTTTGGAATTCTAAAACTTTGAAAATTCAAAATATGTAGGGTAGAATGGTTGGTGAGCAAACATTTAATCGTCTAGGGTAGCCCAAATTCAAGGGGAAGGTTTCATTGTTTTTGGTGTCCAAACAAAACTTGAACACCTTTCTTAACACAATTGACACATTAATTTTTTTCAAAAAGGGATTCGAAATCAAAAAGTTACGCCCCACCCCTTGACAGAGGCAATGAAGAACTAAAAAAAACCACAAAACACTACAAAGCCAATTCCCGCACGCCCTAAAAAAAATTTGTATGTTGTTCTATTGTTATTACGGTTGAAAGATGATTTGTAGAAATGAAGATGGTACTCTTACAGCACTTTAAATCGTTTAAAATGAATAAAAAATGAGAAAGTTAGAAGCTTTGAAAGTAGGAGGGGTCCAAAAAGAAGAAATAAGAAAAAAATGTGTTTTGTAAATTGGAAAGCTTAGTTTTCTTCTTGTTATTTTTCCATTACTCCTTTTCCTTTGCACTTCAAAGATGATCTCTAGAGCTTGAGGTAGCACTTTCATAACATTTTAAATCACTCGAAATGAAGCACATATGACAAAGATCTAGAAAAGTGTTCAATCATAGGGTAGTGATCGGTGATGGGCAATTCTACCCTACACTTCAAAATTCAGAATTTCAAAACTTCAAGAATGTTTTACCACATTCAAATGGGGTACCTATAATGTACACAATGTATTGAAAAAAGTTGTAGTTTATATTACATTAAATTCAACTTTAAAAAATAACATGATTTTAACATGATTTCAAATTATCATCATTTTTCAAGATGAAACATCAAATTTGCAAGGAATTTATATATTTTTACAAATTTTTATTTATTTAAAAATTATTAGAATTTTAGTTGGCTTATTTGGCAATTTTAATAATTTTTCATAACAAGTTGCAAAAAAAATCATTCAAAAAATCATTCATATGAAAAAGTTATTTTGAGAAAAAAAAGGACATGCAAGACTAATGTGAAGTAAAGCTTATGGGCTCCTTTGAGTGTGTTTTGACCCCTACCTCATTCATCTTCACTAGTAGAAATGTACAATTTGATTACAAGCCCAATGCAAGATTGGCCACCTTGATTTTTAATTGATCAAATTTATTAGTGTGACCATTTTGATCACTTATGAAATGGGACATCCAATCAAGTTGGATTTTAAAAATTGATATCCCTATTCAAGATGGCCAATGGATTTCAAATCATATGGGACATTTAAGATGTTGCATAAAAAATTTGACATCCCTAGTAAAGATGTTGGATATGGGTTTTTTAATCAAATATTATTGTGCATTTATAAGGCCACTTTGGCTAGGCCACTACCTTAGTTATTTCTAATTTGTGTCGTCCAATTCTTGATTTCAAGAAAAGCCTTTTTTGATCTTAATTCTAACTTTTTTATATATGGAATCTTTAGTCTAGTTTTGAAAGTAGTTCTTCGGGTTTATAAAAGCTTTCATTTTGATCATTTTCACAAGGTGTTAGTTTGTTCCACTAGGGCACACATTTCAAGATAGAGATTGTGTAATATTAATTATGTATAATTAGTCAAATAAACTAAATGTTTAAATTATATGGCCAATTTTTTTTCATAATTTATTTATAAAATAAAAACATGTTTAAAATGAGGCATCGCTTTCAATTTAGGTTATAATTCAATTTTGAAAAAAAATTGATTAGCGAATTAGGTGTCAATGACAATTCCAAGAAAATTTGGAACTTTTTGTTTCGAGACCTTAAAACTTGATTTATAACTTGGACCTTAACCTACCTAAATCCCAAAACCTACCAATAGTGGTTATTATAGGTAAATCCATTTTGACCAAATCTTTGGCTTGACACTTGGTTTAAAATGTCATTTTAGTCAATCATATTGGTCAAATGTAACATGTGTTTTCATGCCCCAAACCTTTAATCAAAATGGACTTACCATTTGGTTAGTGTGGACATTTCGTTGAAGTTGGCCTTTTATAAAAGTTGTGATTTCTTATAGTGCCAAGATATATTTTTGTGTTACGCTTACACCTAATCTAATTAATTAGTCAAATTATTAATGAAGTAAATTTTGAATGTATTCTTTTATAATTGTTATTGAAAATACATATGGTTGCCCCAATATATCACATGTTTTGTGTTAGTCATTGTTGAATAAATATGACAATTTTAAATTGTGCAGATTTTTCCAGATTTTACATTTTGTTTTGAAAATTTATCATAATTTCAAATTATACTAAATTTTTTTAATTACTTTAGGTTCTAATTCCTTGTATCATAACTACATGTTTTATATGTACATTACACCCCATTTACATGTGATAAAAGACTTTTGAAATTTTGATATTTTGAAACATACTATTATTTTTCATAACGTTTTTTTTATTGTGAATGCCTTTTGAATGTGGGTAGAAGGTTATTATCATTCAAATTTTTTTATGAGATTTTTTTTTATATTAAAAGAATCTTTACCCTAGTCCCTTCTAAAATTAACTAATTTTGACACAACTATTGTTTTAAGTTCACAATTTTTTTGTTAAAACCAAAACCCAAAATTAAATTTAATGATTTTTTAATTTTAATTCATCAACATTCATGTTAGTCATTTATCACAACTTGGAATCATTAACATAACTTTTAAATGTAAAAAAAAAACATATGTGAAAACATCTATAATTTTCACCATTATTTAAGATGGTTTCTGGCTCCTTTGAATGTATTTGCACCTTTATGTCTAGGTGGACTTTCTTACATCATGTAATGTGCATGCCCAAGACACAACACTAAGACATTTTCCAATTAATGTCCAAACATAGTCATATAGTCATATGTGGTTTTTAATGGTTGCCATCTTAATGACTTTGGTCAAAATTATGACTACAGAACTATAGATATGACTATAATTAGGATTAAAAATACTTATTATTAAAAATATGACTACACATCTAGTGTATTCATAATGAAAAAATATTTAATTTTAAATAGTATAACCAAATTCAATTTAGTTTGAAATGAACAAACAAATGTTTAAATAGTCTAATTTTGTTTACCATAACCTAGATTGACTTACTTCAACACAATTTAATCTATTTTAGTTTAATTTAGCAAAAGTAAAATATTTTTTTCTAATTTAACTTAATGTAGCCCAATTTAACATAATTTAAAATAATTTAAACTAATTTATCTTAATTTTAATATATTAATTTTAATTTAACAAAATCTAAATAACTTGGTTTGGTTTGGTTTATCTAATTTTAGTTGGTTTTTTTAAAATCAAAATAATGAAATTGAAGTAAATTTAACTAAAAAAAACCCTAATTTAGCCATGTTTTGCCAAGTTTAGCCTAAGTAACCATGTTTAACCAAGTTTATCCGAGTTTAATGTTAATACCCAATTTTAGCCTAACTTATTTAAGTTTTGACAAATTTAGCTAAATTTATTTTTAAAATAGTAATGTTTAGCCAAATATAGCTTCAATACCCTAATTTAGGCTAAATTTTCCAAGTTTTGTCAAGTCTACTTAATTTAAAACTAAGTAAGCATGACCCTCAATACCTTAATTTAAACTAATTTATTTAAAATTTTCCAAGTTTAACGAAATTTAACTTAAATAACCATATTTAGTGGTGTTTAGCCACAATACCCTAATTTAGCCTAATTCATTCAAGTTTTTCTATGTCTAATTGTTTAACCTAAGTAGCCATGTTTAACAAAATTTTGCCAAACTTTGCTTCAATACCCTAATTTAGCTTAATTTATCTAAGTTTTGCCAAAATTTACCAAATTTGGCCATGTTTTGCCAAATTTTGGCTCAATACCTTAATTTAGCCTAATTTATTTAAAATTTTCCAAGTCTAACCATGTTTTGCCATATTTTTGTTTCAATACTTTAATTTAATGTAATTTATCTAAGTTTTGCTAAGTTTTGCCAAAGTTAGTCAAGTTTAACCTAAATAACCATGTTTTGCCATTTTTGCTTTATTTTTTTTCATTACCTTATTTTAACCTAGTTTATCTAATTTTTTCTAGGTTTTGTTTCAATACCTTGATTTAGCTTTATTTATTTAAGTTTTGCCAAGTTTAATCTAAACAACTAAGTTTGGCCAAGTTAAACCTAAATAACCAAGTTTTGCTAAATTTTTCCAAATTTTTCCAAATTAAACCTAATTAGGCATACTTTTGACATGTTTTGCCAAGTTTTGTTAAGTTTATCCTAAATAACCATGTTTAACCAATTTTTGCCTCAATATCCTAATTTAGCCTAAATTATTTAAGTTTTGTCAAGTTTGGTTGAGTTTTGTTAAGTATAGCCAAGTTTAACTTAAATAGCCATGTTTTGTCAAGTTTTGCCAAATGTATTTTCAATATTTTAGTTTAGCCAAATTTTATTCACATTTATCCTCAAATTGTAGTTTAGTTGAATTTATTCAAGTTTAGCTTAAACAAATATGTTTAACCTAATTTAGCCAAGTTTAACCTACTTTACCCTAGTCTAAGTCTATGTTAGTTTTGAAATAAGTGGGCTTACATTTAGGTTAGGAGTGCTTAAGTTAGTATAGGTTAACTTGTGTTAGGAAAGGTTAGGCCTAAATTAGCCTAGGTCAACCTAGGTTAGCCTAGGGTGAGTTATGTTAACTTGAGCTAAAAACATTATTGCTCATAGATTAATGTTAAGTTGATTTTATTATAAATAAATAATGTGGTGCAATGGTTAAAGACTTGTTCCCCAAAGTGGAGGTGGGGAGTTCAAGTCCTCCCATTTGCAAACCTTGACACCTATGCACCTAGACACCTAAACATTTAGATGCTTAAATATGTTGGTGGCTTGCCTAGTCTATGAAGTTTTTAAATTAATGTTTAGGCTAGGTTGCCTAAGGTAGGTTTTCTAAGTTAGGTGGCCTAGGTTAAGCTTCCTAGGCTTCTTAAGTTAAGTCCCCTACATTAAAAGGCTATCACATGGGAAAATATTTTATTGGAAAGATAAATAAATGAAAATTGTTTTAAGAAAAATTGTGACATGTGGCAGTTTGTGAGGTTGTTATGTGTTTCATTAGATCTAGGACTATGTCCTTTGCGACTATAGTCATGGTGAATCGTAGTTGTTAATATGGTTGTGACTAACACAACTAGTGGGATTCATGATGTGGTCATTTGTACTAGGCATTCATGTAGTCAATTCTAGTCATAGATGACACGTACAACTAGATTTTGTAGTTGTAAATGCCACATTTTGACATTGTGAGAGTAGTTTACTTGAATAAGGTTTACATTCATGCTTATGGACTAGTGGAATTTGCACCATTTTGAGACATGTTAGGAGTGTTAACAATAACTTGTTTATACACATAATCACCAAATGTATGTATATGCATTATCAATATTACAAGATGACATAATTAATTTCACCAACAACCAACATCCCCTCCCTACTTTTCAATGCCCTTATGGTAATGCCTTTTGTAAAATAACTTAATTGGTAACCACTGTAATTCTACTTAAAGTCATGTGCATAATAATGTTGATCCCTTTTGTACATAAGAAGTTCATTTTTATTTTTTTCCGTGGAATGAAGGAAGCAATACTTTCTTGTTCTTTTGATTCAATTTTGTCAAATTAAATAACATGATTGTTTATATTCATTATAAATCTATGGTGGTCACGTATATTGATGTGAATTAAATTATTTCTACTTCTCGCACAATTTTCAAAATAGTATATGCATATACTCCATTTAGATTGTTGTAGGTTTTCATTAAATTATCATAATGTGATTACTAAGTCCACATATTTCGACAAATGGTTCATCCACGGCAACTAAGGCACTTGAAGGTGCAATTGCGCTTGATATTTTGTGTGTACAAATATTATTTCATGGTTTGCACAAACTTGAATTTGACACATGCTTTGTGAGTGCATGTACTAATACAATTTTGATGTAAGTACTAATTGAACATGGCTATATGTATTGATTAAAAAATGATGTATATATCAATGTAATCTTGAACCTTTGCACGGTTTTTTTCATCACTTTTGGCAACCCATTAAGAATTTCAAGTCATTTTTTTCATCAACAATTCTATGCTCAAAGCTAGAAATGTCTTGAAGGTTGTCATTGAAAATTTAACATGAGGATCATGTATGGACCTCCACTAGATAGGAGGCTTTGAATTGGGAGTTGTTGCAACAAAACTAGGCCATCACAAATGAATGGATTTACCACATCCATATTTTCTTCCGTCACCATGTTGACACCCCTTGATAACTATACAACTTGAAGGACTTAAAAAATTGTCATTGGGCCCACATTATGAAATTTCATAGATTTGACAAAGTAATGATAGGTAGTCTATAAGCTTTTGAATAAATACAAAATATCATGGTATTTATTAGTCAATTTTGAAATTGGGCTTACATAAATATATGCATTGAAGTGAGTGAAATGACATGATTTCCTTAGATCCTCCAAAAGCACACAACATATCATGTTGTTTGAGTTGTATAATTTGGTACATTAATCATTTCTTGATATCGATATGCTAGTTTTTAAAAGGAAGTTTTCCACTTTAAGTATTGAGATGATGATATTAGTGTTGTAAATGGTGAAAAAAAAATCATTTTGCTCTAATTTTGCAAACATGTGCTTCATGTGTTATTAATTTTTGAAAATTTAAGCACATGAAAAGTTGAAAATCTTTAAAATATAATTTCATTGAATATACGACATTTGTGTGTTAGTAGAATCCTTCATTGATAATGATGGTTTTATATGAACTTATACTATATTACATAATTGGATATTTTATATGGGCATTTGAATTTTTATAAAATGTTTGAAATAATTCATGAATGACAAGTTACGAGAATTTAGTCAAATTATTTTTCTTTAAAACCACAAAAATCTTTCATGGACTTTAAATTAAACCACAACATTATACACATAATATATAGTTTATTTGCACTTATTTGTATGAAGTCAAGGTAATAATATTTTAATATTTTATTCATAGCTTATTGCATAATTATACTACCTTTTGTAATAGTCTTAATGTGATATCCAGTCAATATTTCCATGTAATGTTAATTGCATGTACAACTTTGCTATAATTGAATTGGTACATACATTACACAACTTTAACTACAATTTCAATACAAATAAATGAATGCTAGAAAAACATGTATTTGCAGCCCCATGAACTACTACAAAGTGCACATTCAATAATCCTCGTAATTACTAGGATTGATGAATTCAGTCAACATCTAATGAAGTCATTTGGTGTACAAAGACACCTTTTGTTGTAGTGATGTTGTGCATGTTGCAATTATTATCCATGTAACAAAATTTTAGAGCTTTATTACTTGCCCTCGCATTCAACATTTCCTCCTTTAATATTACTTATGCCAAACCAATCACCATTATTATATATTATGTGTCATTATAGTCTAACAAAAAAATGACAATGATTAGTGCAATATCAAACCATCATTTTCATTTGAATGGTCGTCATTAGTTGTTAGTTTAAAATTGATGGATTCAATTGGTTGACTCAATTGAATTGCAACGGTGATCAACACCATGAGGGTCAAATCAACATCGATATGAACAAATGTTTTCAAAATGAAGGTAAACCTTGTGTAGTTACGTTCTTCA
>Ga0116228_10003458_pt1 | contig 13861 bp, 5 predicted proteins | sample S1TSphfallax_2_FD_89694 | JGI IMG/M metagenome (GOLD analysis project Ga0116228, IMG submission 89694) | Host-associated microbial communities from peat moss isolated from Minnesota, USA - S1T2_Fc - Sphagnum fallax MG | ecosystem: Host-associated > Plants > Peat moss > Unclassified | place: USA... | reverse complement strand
TGAAATTAAAATTGTGAAAAGGGACATGACAAGGGGTCCATGACAACCACAATTTCTAAAACCCAACTTTGCAACTTGTTATTTGCCCTAAATCTCTACACCAATACACAATTAAAACCTTATAATTGAGATATACAATGCCAACAATCATTCTAATAAACAAAAAAATATGGAAATGTAGAAATTTTTTTAAATAAAAATTTATGCGAAATTAATTCAAGAAAAAATTGAAACTTCATGAAATTAAAACCTTTACTTAAAAAAATCAGAACTTTTATTATTACTATTTTAATTGAAAGTTGTTCTCATAGTTTTGCAATTTGGATCCAACACGCAATGTGTTTCTTTGATTTGCAAGAATACCACCCCACCTTTCCTAATGAGGCTCAATATTATGACCTTAATATAAAAACCAATATATTTTCATAAAATCATAGTTAAACATGCATTATCCTCACATTTATGCAAATTTTAATCTTCCATACCAATACACAACCTAAGCCCTGCAAGTGGTATGTGCATTGGTGACAATATTTTGAGAAAGAAGAAATTATATACACATGTTAATCATGAAATTAAAATCCTTTAATGAAACAAATAGTAAAAGTTACCATTACCTTTTATATTGAAAGTTGTCTTTATTCTCCTTCAAAAAGATCCAACCTTCAATGTGCTTCTTCAAAGATCAAGTGTAATACCCCACCTTTCATATTGAAGCCCAATTATTATGAATTTAGCAATCGATCTCCACATATGATAAATTGGAAACATAGTTAAACTTGGATTACCTTCACATATCTACAAACCTTAATCTTGCAAAATATCAAACTATTCAACTCTAAAATGGCAAATGAATTGGTGGCAATTACTTTAATAAATAAAATTGGTATAAAAATCTCAAAATAAATGATTTTTGTGTTATTATAAGAAAATCATCAAAGTTATTATAATAGAAAACTATATGGAAGAAAAAGAAATATTGATCTCACCTTTCATATTGAGATATGTTTCCACTTCCCTTCAAAAGAGAATAAATGAACTGAGCTTACTCTATATAAATCTATTGAGCAAAACCCTTAGATCCTACCTAAATACTTTATGTTTTAATTCTATTTAATGTGTAAAGAATGGCTAGCAAGAAATGTTTAGTATTAAAAAAACATAGCACAATTCCCTAGCCTCCCAAAAACACTTATATTCATTTTAGCCCAAGAAATTAAATATCCCTAATTGTACAATATGCATTAAATGGGCGAAAATCAAAATTGATTCATTGGAATATTGAGCCCAAGAGCAATACCCACATTCAGGGGTTAACATATATTTTCATCAAGACCTTAGATAGTGCTTAAATCCATTATGATAATGCCATCCAATACTTGCATTCGGTTATTTTTATCATCTTCAATGATTGTAGGGTGTTTCAATGGAACACTGAGTAGGTAGGTGTGTAGTGCACCAAAATGGTTTAATAATGTTTTGACTCATAGTTGGGAATCATTGAATAACAATTTGAACTATTTGAATATTCAACATATCAAAAAATAATTAATTAATTATTTATTTATTATTAATGTCATTGTTATGTATATTGATTATTGAATTATTCATGTAAATATTGATCAATTATGGAAAAAATGAATATTCAATAATATGATTCAAATTTCATCTTTCAATTATTAATATCAATAAATCTAAATAATATTGAATAATCAAAAGAATATTGAATGCTATTGATTAATTTTCAAACATTTATTAATATATTTTTATTATCATATCATGTGGAGTAAGATAAAATGGTTAGGTTTACTACATATGCATGTTTATGTTTTTTTTCTTTGAAATTTCATATATATTATAGTATAGGAAACTTGAAACACATGTTTGTCAAATAAATAATTAAATTTGGTCAAGGATGAAATATTTTCAATAGATTGTCAAAAACTCATTAATTTCCGCCACAAAATCTAGGTTTTTGAAAAAAAATATCTATTGAAAATTTGAACATACTTAATAAATCATATAATTAATGTCAAAACTATTAAGGTATTAAGATATCACAATCATATTCAAAATTCATGTTATAAAAATACATGTACATGTTTGTCAATTATTATTTGTATTCAACATATTCAATTTATTTTAATTAAATTATATTAAAATAAATTATAAAACTTCATTGTGAAAGGATCATTTAATAAACATATAGGTCGAGGATTTGGATTAAAAATATATGTTAGTTTGAAATTTCCATAATTAGATTTTCCTCAAAATATCCAAATATCATGATCTTGTTTGTATTAACTTATATTGTTATTATTTATATGTATAATTTAAAAATTGTAAAAAATCTAATATATTGGGTGAAATAATCAATCAATGGTTGTTACAAATGTTAATTACTAGGAGGGTTTTTTTCCCCCTTTTTTCAAGTAGGTGGACTAAAGTTAAACCAAATTTGAGGAAGAGGAAAAAGTCGAAATTGGCTAAAGGTTAGAAAGTGAAATAAAAGTTTGGCAATATTGCAATTACATTTGTCTAATTCGTAAATTTAGGTGCAATTTTATTGCCATAGTGTGCAAATTTGCCCAAAATTAACATTGATTATTACATACATAAAAAGACAAAACCACCTTAAGTTTATTTTCATATACATAATAAAATGACATAATATTTGGTCTTTCGAATACGTTACTTAATATTATAATAATGTTGTCCAATTCACACCAATTACCTTTACACTTCAAATGATAATATGAGCCTTTAAAACTATAGGTATCAAGCATAAGGCATAGATATTCATCAACACAATACTTGCATTAAGGGTATATTCCAAAATTCTTAGTCATTGTATTAGTAGGCTTAAACTAAAGATGTATTAACAAAATGTAATATTTTAATTTGATGTAAACTTGATTACTACAAATGAGCATGGAAAAAGATTTACCATACCCCTAGTTAAATTACAATATTTTATTCATAATGACACAAAATCTAAGGTAATATGATGCCCACATAAAGAGATTTTTTTAGCTTGCTACAAATTTGACCAATTGATGATACCCACCTCAAGTTGGTAGAAAGGTTTATTAAACATTGAAAAATAGAAATTTAACTAAGAAGTAAAAACATTTTGTCAAGAGGTTGAGATTTAGCTAGGAATAAATACAAGTTTTGCTAAGAAAAGATAAAGGTTTTACTAAAAGGAAAAGGTTTAACCAAGAAGAGATAGAGATTTTGTCAAAAGATCAAAGGTAAGTTATGAAAATATAAAGGTTTTATCAAGAAGAAATAAAGGTTTTGTTGAGATTTAAAAGTTTTCCCAAGAAGAAATTATGGGTTTGCCAAAAGGTAGCCAAAAGATAGAGATTTAACTAGTCAAAGATGGAGGTTTTGCCCAAAAAAAATTAGTTATGAAGATATAAAAAGTTTTACCAAGAAAAGATAGAGATTTTGCAAAAATGTGGAGGTTTGCTTAGGAAGATATAAAGGTTTTGCTAAAAAAAAAAGTTTAGCCAAGAAGAAATAAAAATTATGCCAAAAATTAAAGGTTTAGCTAGGAAAATAAAGGTTTAGCCAAAAAAAGATAAAAAATTTGTATAAAAATACATGCTTAACTATAAAAATAAAAAAATTAAATTGCCAAAAGGTAGAAGTTTAGTCAAGAAGAGATAGAGGTTTGACTTGAAGGTAGAGATTTAGCCAAGAAATGATAGAGGACAGATGAGTAAAGTGGGTAAGGAGGGGGAGGTGAGAATTACTTGGTAGGTAGAACCAAAATGTAGGTCACCAAGGTAGATATTTGAGAAGGGTAGCTAGGTGGGAAGGTAGTATGGAAATCAAGATTGAAAAAAAAACACCCAAAATAAAATCAAAAGTTAGTAGCCAAAAAATGTTGATTAATATGTTACAATGTTGGTTAAGGAAGCTTGAGAATCATATGAAAAAATACAACTCATCCTATGGATAGAATGGCCAACTAATGTGTTCATGGGTGTTGGTTCATTCTAGCCATAGGCAAACATTGTGAGCCTTTAAAAAAAGTCCAAAGACAAACTTTAGCAACTAGATTGTCATTAGGTGTAGAAGATTCATAAAAAATATATATTGACAATAATTTGCTTATGGTTATTGTCCCAAAAGAGATAAGATTTTGAATGTGTATATTAACCAACAAAAACAACTTTCAAACTTTTGGAATCCAAATTTTTTCTAAGACCTTTGAAAATGTGCACATATGCTAGACTTCCAAGCATTCAAAGGTGATTGATAAATGGTTTTTGCCCTTTTCAAAGTTCAAATGGGGTCTTCCCATCATGGACATGTGACCTAAATTTGTTGAGAAAATATGATGTAGTCTTAATTGCCTTTCCCTAGTTGTAGATGCATTCAATTAAAGCTTGGTTTTAACATTTCATCATCTCATTCTACTATAGTGAGTATGGTGCTACGAGCTAATGTCAAATGCATGTGTGGTCAAGGTATTGAGTAAATTCATTATTCAAGTACTCGTTGCTCATGTCAACTTTAACCATAGTCAATCAAATCAATTACAAATGACAAACAAGTTATTTTTGTGATTGTTATGTGTATTGTTGAGTTTATGTATTAATTTGTAATTGTAAATGTGACTATCTATTTATTATTAAGGTGTACATTTGGATGAAAAGATGGATGAAAAATGAACTTTTGTCATTCAATTTGGTCACATCCAACAAGAAATGGTAAGTAGGTGATAATTAAAAGGTTTGGGGTTGGTAGTAGGTAAACATGTAGGTAATATGTAAATAGATGGGTAGATAAGTTGGTAGGTACATGAAGGTAGATTTGAGGTCAATAATGGGCAACTATGTAGTTAATAGGCTAAGCTAGGTAGGTAGGTAGATCAGGTGGGTACAAGCTTATATATTTTTATTTATTTATTTATTTATTTTGCAAAAGTCACTAATTTTTTATGAAACAAAACCCTTTTTCCCAAGTTATCTTTCAAAAACTTTCACAATATTACCACTTCTTCAATCATTTCATAAAAGACATATGCTTCATATTAATTAACCACCATGTAATGTCCCACCTCTTTTTGGACACCTAAACATCCTTAGACACAATATTTGTAGCATTACCTTTGACCTATCCCACACATCCAAGCAAGGTTGTCAATGCAAAACTATAATAAAGAAAACACCAAATCTTATGCCTAATTGTGGGTATTTTGCAACTTTGTGAAAAATTCAATTCCATGAAATCCATGTTGAAGACATGGGGGCAATCATTACTCCATTCATGCAGTGTTATTAAATTATAACTTATGAGATAAGGAGGCAAAATAGGGTATGCAAATTAGAGTGATGATGTGGTGCATGCCATCGTACAAGGAATATGCTGAAAATGGGTATCCTTATGGTATACATCAAATTTGTGGATTCCATATACAAAATTACTTTGAACACAAAAAGGAATCATGTCTTTCTTCAATACCATAATAGCTTTTCAGGTTTGGCAATCAAGCGCCAAATAATTATTTTATTTTTCAAAATCCACTTCAACACTATAAAAAAATTAACTTATAGAATTTTGACAATAATTATAGGGCAGTTTCTTTGGTAGGTTCCTTAGACTTTGAACCTCTAACATAACAAGACCTTTCACACCATTTTTTACTGCTTTAAAAAAATAAAAATCAGCAAAGATAATGTTCCACCAAATTATAGTATAGAAAAATGTTGTCGATTATGGATACCTACTCTCAATGGTGGGTTGGCTTGAACTTTGAAGCAAAAACTAACATTAAAATTTCTAGCAGCCATACCATTTGATTATCAAGGAAGAATGAGAAGGAAAACTCCAGAAATTCTATTTGACAACCCCAATTTCTTTTGCAGAGACTGATGATTAAGCATTATAATCCACAAATGATTTATCATCACAATCTTAATTAGTTGGAACATCACTCTTCTAAAGTTTCTGTGACTTTATAATAATGCCAACATGTAGAGAAAACAAATCACAGACTAAATCAGAATATCTGCTCTTAAATCTGCAGCAACAAACTGTTACATAATTGCTGGAAGTTGTATATCAGCCTTTCTTTTATTGGCGAAAGTTCGCCAAAAGTTTTAAGAATCTCGAATTGAGAATTCGAAAATGATGTGATTTTGGAGGTTGTCAATCAACAGAAATGAGGGGGGAAAAAAGTTGAAATCGCCAATTTTTTACATTTGGTTTTGAGTATGTAGCCAAATATACACGCTTCCTATGCATGATGGCCACTTTGGCTGCAAACAAAAATTTCTTTAAGAAGCACTGTATAGCCTGTCAGGACTTAGGAGGTTAGCATTATCAAAGCACTGGTCAATGATGAGAGAGAGCTCACAATCATTATTAATTCGCAGCTAGAGTTCTATTAAGAGATTATAAATGCACAGAATCATCAACAGCTAGCTACATAGTAAATTAATGATATGTGGTCGTATGTAGTTTCATTGCCGTGCTGCAGAAATTCAAGTTTTACTTGAATGTCGTGCGGAAAAAATAAAATTGGATGTTAAGTTTATTTAATCACTATGATAAGCTTAATATTATTGCAGCTTCAGAATAATCAGTCACTAATATCATTATTGCATGCTAAATTATTACTTGTAACTTGTAGCAAACTAATGGTATATTATTGTGCTCTGATCAGTATCTATAATCATATACCCTGCAACGTTACTAGCACGAGGTACTGAGTTTGAATCCTGTAACGTTTAAGTACAACAATAAGCCAAGTGATAAGTAGCTGTGGTAGTAAATATCTGATCAGAATATTGAGCAATTATCAAGGAGAGTAGACTTAGTGATAGAGATTCACTGATTAGAAACTCAAAATTGAAGTCAACCTGGCATCACCATAGCCAGCTTCTAGATCAGAGAAGCATTGAAATGTTGCAGTAGAATATGATAAATGAAATTACTCTGCAATATTGGAGACTAGAGTTATGAAAGGAGGTAACTGAGGTCGACTTTTGCCGAAACTGGGGATGAAATGAGAAGTCAAAATGAAAACAGTACACAGGAGACCAAACTACTTTTCTGACCTAAATTGGTTCTCAGGGGAGTTTTTTATCCCCAGTTTCATTTGCCTTCTTACGTGTACCTTAAATTCTGTTCATATTCTTCCTCAAATCAAGCTTTTGTCGGAATGTGTTCCTGCAAATCATCTGGACTCATACCCATTTTCATGAAACAATACCCTGTTTCATTCACTTCACTGATACACTCAAATTGGGGATGAAACAGGGAGTAGAGGGCCAAACTAGGGCTCAAGTTTGTGGATAACTCTATTATACTCTGGAGCTTTACTACAAACTAGAAAGAGTTTGGTGACCAGATCCCTCTTGTTATGCTTTTCATAAAGATCTCAGACACAATAACCTACCAGACAAACAAGAGTTTCATTTGCTACTGAAAATTGCTGACGTTACAGAAATGCATCACATCTGAGGACTTCAAAAGCATCTATGGTTTGAGAATTAGTCCAAAATTGAAAGGCAGTTCTATATGTACAATCTCAACTCATACACAATAATTGAATCCATCTGATATATCCAAGAGGATATGAACAGTATACAATGCTGCAGTAGATCACAAGAAATTAAGTGTATACTTCATAATAATTGGATTTCTCAAACAATTGGCCTTGTTTGTTTTGGACTTTGCACACAGGTCAAGCTCCTTGGCAGTCTTGGATCAAGAGAAAGGTCAGTCAGCATTTTAAAAGACCCCATAATCAAGATGTTCTGAGTGGAGGCAAACATCATCAGCTAAACGGTGTCAAATTTCACTGTAGCAACTGGGAACTCTGACCCAACTCATTACACTAAGGCAGATCTCAATTCAGGTGAGCACTTGAGGATAATATCATATATAATGCACGTGTTGAAATGAGAACTGATCAAACGGTTATCAGATGATTTCAATAAACAAGATCTCTCTATTCTGAAATGAACCTTTGTTCATCAATGCTTAAATCCTCATGGTAAGAGGTCTAGACATGCTCCAGCCCTCCTAAAATCATGCTTGCTCAATTGATGGTATTCTGTGAGCTACTTGCATTTGCAAACGGAATAATCCAAATGCTCATTCAGTATAAGAACATTAGTCCTCTTCCAACTATGTATATGCCTGGAAGGCAACCATGTATATGAATGCAGCCTGTGCCAGAATAGATCTCTAAATCCATAAAGTTGATCACAGCCCTGTTTCTATTGAGTTTCAGCTGTGAAGTGTGGTAAACAAAGTGACCTGCAAGAACTAGAATGTCACAGTTGTTTAATTAGCATGCAAAAATATCAAAGTGCATTCCAAGAAGATACAGCAAAAAGAGGTTGATCTCGCCAACCCAGCAATAGACACCCATCATCCTCAACAAGGTGATAGCCCTCTGATGGATAGTGAAGTCTGAGGAGAAGTCTGGCTTGAGAGAGAGCAAATTCGCTAGTTGAAAGTAATTGAAAGCCTGCTGTCTCCATAAAAATCCGCCACTGATGGAACTTTTGGTACCGCATGATGTGTTCAGACTCCTCACATCCCACAATGTTGGCAATTTCTTTCCAAAACCACAGTTGTTCTACTCTAATCCTTTCTGAACTTGAGGGAGGTAATGTGGCATCAAGTGAGTCAAAAAGAGTGGAGTAATGGTTGAGTGCATCAGCAAATCGATCTAGAAAGATTGGTTGGTTGCTGCTCATCTCTCTCTCAGCAAGGGTCACCACTCTGGGGTTAAGAGAGTACAACATGCCCAAGAAAGATTCCAATGCCACAGGTGCTTCCTCCAGCAGCCCATGGAGCTGCAGCATGCAATTGACTGCAAGAGCCTCCCCAGTCCTCAACTGTAGCATACTGGGCTTCAAGGAATCTAGATTTTGAATAAGTGGGATGAACTCAAATGGAAGATTAATAGATTGAGCAAAGTCAGCAAGGCGTCTGCTTGTCATCTCAAGAATTTGCCTATCTTTCCCTATGCCCGTAATACGAAGCTGTGGAAGGCCCGGCCCCTGATCTGCTCGCAAGTCTGCAAGGGCTTGCATGAATGGTGGCCATTGCAGTCCATGCACTATGTCCAAGTCCACAATATGGACATAGCACTCACCTGCAAGAGCCTCTAGCAATGCTTGGTTGGCTGTCAGGTGTGCAAATCGGATGAATGGAGTCACTTGGTTCAGTGCCAAGTTTGCAGCCAGCACCTCATCACTCCCAGGTGGGTGGATCAGCCCCAATGGCAAACTGACCTGCAGGCACCAAATCACACATCTCTGAGCAACTCTTCAATGTTCCGTGTCCTAAATAATAAAAAAACCTCAGTTTCACTGGGACTGGGTGCAACCTGTCTAAATTCAGAATCCAAAGGTGGTAAGCACATAAGGAGGATCTCCAAAGTATCTGCAATATCTCCAGGAAGCCCATACCATCAGAGTGACTCAAAAATATGTTTCAGATCTAAAAATGGGAGCAGATCCTGTAGTGAGTGTCTACAAAGTCAGCTCAAGAGACCTAACCTGTGTGCCTGTAGCTCTTGAAATACGTGTGGCAAGAGCTGCAGTGAAGTAAGAAGAAACACGTTCAACTGAGTCTCCAGGTGCAGTTAATCGTGTGCCTAACACACCAAGAAGTTGTTGAGCTTTTCCCCAGTCATTCTGTGAAACTGCCTGTGCACACTCAAAGAGCAGATCTTTCAATTGCACTAGTGCACCTGAGGGAGAGTGATCAATGTGACTGTGTATCTGTTCAACGCTGGGCCAATCAGATGGACCATGCTCTGCTGGCTCACTAGGGGCTGGCACATGTGAATCAACAGAGCCAAGCATCTCATGGAGGGCAGCAGGCAACTGGAGTTGGAACTGCAAGAGGCTGGGATTGCTAAGGATACACAACTGCGATAGTGATTGCATCCCACAGGCCTTAGAGCTCTCCTCCCTTCCAGTCTCAACAAAGGGGACATTGGCAGATGATTGCTTCCTCTTCTGTTCCTCAAAGCCCTTTCCACTGCCTTTTTGCACACATTTGAACAAATTTACACCATTCACAGGCAGCAGATAGATATAGCTCCTAGTTGACCATGAGTGAACTTTGTTCACTTGTGGTCAGCCAACTGGATGCCCTGGTGGATGCACCTATATCTATCTCATAATTATGATGTTGGTAATGCCATATAAACTTTCATCAGCACTTGGTACTGTTGCTATGCTGATATCCTCTAATTTGAGCAACGCTTTAAACTGAACAAGCACCTTCACAATCAAGAAATATTGAACATTGAGATGTAAGCCTGGATTGCACTTGCATTGTGCAAAACCCACCAGAAGCATAGGCCAAGGGGGCTTGGTTTCTTCAGATTGAGCTCAAAGTGTTCACAACAGCACATCTCTCCCTTAGAATGCTCGCAGGGCAATGGAAGCTGCCATCTGTAGCCACAAAAGTGAAATGAATCTTTCTGCTCCTTGTCTGATGATAGCACACATGCATGAACAGAAATTTTGAGAAGGCTAATCAGAACAACAGGATACTGGTGAGGTTTGTTATAAAAGGCAGGTATATTCACAGAATCAGACAAGGCCATTTGCTCAAGCATTCAAAACCCAATCTTTCACAACATAATCTCCTTCTGTACAAAGAAAGGGTTCGGTGAAAATAATTACTCACCTTCTACAGAGAGAGCAACAGGAGAAAGGTCCGAAATTTCAACCCCAATGCTCAGATATTCAACAACAGGATGGCATCTCGGATGTTGAACAACACATACTTCAATAACCTGCTATTGGTTGGAAAATCTTTGATTCTAACAAGCACCACATTCAAGAATAAGCATAAAATGTCCAAGAAAGTTGCCTCAAGGCTCACACTCCTGTAGTGCTATCATGTGCATTTAAGAGATCCTTCTCCTACACATATCTAACAAGCAGGTACAGTTCCACTCCACTCGCTGCTCTACCTCACCCCTGCCAGGGAAAGCACTCCCCTTACCATACAAAATTTATCTCTTGTCACCCAGAGACTGATTTGCACACTGCTTGATTCACAACCCACAGGCATGTCTTGTCACCCAAACACTGATTTGCAAACAAACTCGGTTCACCATCCACAGACAGATATTGTCACCCAAAGACTGATCTGCACACAACTCCTTTCAAAATCCAGAGACATATCTTTTCACCCAAACACTGATTTGCACAAAACTCGATTCACAATCCAGAGAAATATCTTTGTCACCCAAAGACTGCTTTATAGAGACAAACTTTGATTCACAATCCAGAGACATACATATCTTGTCACTCAAAGACTGATTTGTACACAAAAATGATTCACAAGATCCACAGACAAACCTTTTTATCACCCAAATACTGACTTGCAACACAAACTTGATTCACAACTCCAGATGCAATCCAGAAGAAAGGCAGTATCTTCAAAGAAACCGACCACCACACAAATTTGTTAAAACCCTAAGCTCCTCAGGAAAAGAAATTGAAGTGTACCGAGGAAAACCGAAATTGGGGTTTTCTGTTTCCAGATTGACATGGAGCACCTACTAAGAAGGCCTACAAGATTGCGAAATATCCATTCATTGTCCGACGAAGAACAACAACAAAAAGGCATTGATCGACATTTAGGTTTTATCTACTAAATCAACGTATGCCAGATTCTGACACATGTACAGTCCCCGGGACCCACACAGAAAAGTCTACTTGATCAATTCCAACTACCAGTTCCAGATTTGCAGCTCAAGATTCATACCTACTCACTCCTACTTCCGAGGAAAAAACACCCATCAACATAGCACCGGAGTACAACGGCCAGTGACATTTTTTTTGGCGAAATTTTGCCAAAACGCGAGTCCAGATTAGGAGCCGCAACAACCCCACTATAAAATTAGGGTCGCAATCATGTCCAGGTCGTCTAATTCTACTATTCTCAAGTGGTAACATCGTCACCATTTTGAAGCCCAAAACCCCAGCAGCATTGCCACTTTCTTTTACCCTTTAGCCGCTAGTTTGCCAAGAGTGCGAGCTTCCCTCTTGAGCTTTTGGCCATAGCGGCTTCTACCCTTTGAGGACAAGCCATCATCAACATGTAAACTATGCACACCTAAAATTCCCTAGCACTTTATGTGCAAAGACATTTTGCATGTACATAAGGATTTTGCATAATAAGGTTACATATGTTAGGTGCTTATGATTAGTTATAAAATTAAGTTTAAATCGATTCTCCTTAATTTAGTTGAGTTAGACTAATCTAGTTTAAATATGGTGTATCATTCAGGGTTTTATTTGTTATGTGATATATGTACGATGATAGTGATAGTTGTAGGTGCTCATGTAATAACCCATGACACATTAGTAGTGAGGGAATTGCAATGTTGTTTTTGATACTTGAATAAATTTTGAGAGCTTATAGTTTAAGGTTGAGATTTATGGATTATGGGGTGTTGAGAATTGGATATAATTTGGACGTTTGGTGAAATATGGCCTATGAGATTGCAATGTGGACTAATGAGGAAGGGATTCAATTTCAAATCATTGTTCACAATTAAGTTTCAATGGAAACAAAAGTTTTTATGTTGTGTAGACACAAAATGGCACAATGCACATTGAGTCTTCATGACTATCCGTTTACAACCTTCAATCCAATGTGCAAGTAATGTTTAATTTCACCATTTAAGGTTTCAAGTTTTCATTTTGTCAATTCTTGTAGTTTGGTTGTTTTGTTGCCAAATTTCAAAATCAATAATTCAAAGCTATCATTTATAACTCAATTGTTTTACTAATGATCATGATTCATCATTGTCCAAAGAATTGAAACCCAAGATAATTAAAGAGATTGAATTCAAAAGTCAAGTTTTAGGAATTGTTCCGCATCACGATGGAACACGAGGTCAATCTTAGAGTTGGAAGTTGGAGCTAGGTGGCTGGGGGCTAAGGGATGAAATTTTATTCATGATAATGCACCTTAGAAACTCCCAATGCATAATTTCCAACTTTTTTTATGTTAATTTTTTTTATGTAACTTTTTGTGATTTAATTACAATTTTTACTTTCCACTCTTGGACCTCTTGGACCTCTCTCTTTGTTTTTTTCATTGTGGCATTTTATTTTCTTGATCTTCATCAAGTTATTTTGCAACTTAAAGCCACCATGGTCCTACTTTGTTAATCCCAAAAACTTCATATTCAAGTCAATCTACCTTATTTTCTCACATGCTTTAGGTGAGGATGCTCCATCCTCTTCCTAATTGCCCCCTACTATATTGTGTTGTTTGATAAAAACCTACCCATTGTTTTCTATGAAGATCTAGCATAAAATAATCTTAGTAAGAAGTTGTATGAAAGAACAAGAAATTTTCAAAATGCTTAGACTACCAAACTACCATGGGCCAAATTTATAATTGATGACAAAAGTTTAATGCATCAAGTCAAATGATAGATTGCTTCTAGATGGAAGGAAAAGTTGAATTCCTAGTTCCAAAACTAAATAGCTTACTAAAACATGTTGGTTATTGGAAATACAAAGTACCCATGCTTGAAATCGATGTTGGTTTTTATGATTTCAACAAAGATTTTGTACATGCCAAGAATGAGCGTGTTGTCATTACTCATGACCACCTTTTTGTTCTAGATTTTCTTTTGGCTAATGTGCCCGTTGATCACAAGTGGAAATATGTGTAATTTGTTATTATTTATGAACTTCTTGCTCATGGTTGTTCAATGATTAATTACAAAAATTTGAAGCCCTTATTCTAATTGTTGAAAGTCAAAAGTTTTTCCATAAAATGGTTTGATTATTTAGGTTGGGGCATGGGAAAAATCATGCATTATGTGTTGTTAAATTCT
>Ga0116228_10003457_pt1 | contig 13869 bp, 7 predicted proteins | sample S1TSphfallax_2_FD_89694 | JGI IMG/M metagenome (GOLD analysis project Ga0116228, IMG submission 89694) | Host-associated microbial communities from peat moss isolated from Minnesota, USA - S1T2_Fc - Sphagnum fallax MG | ecosystem: Host-associated > Plants > Peat moss > Unclassified | place: USA... | reverse complement strand
TTTTGTCCCCTTCAAGCTCCAAATGGCATTGACACAATCGTGTAAAAACACATTGGCATGTTTATGTAAGCAACCAAATACCTCAATGGCTAAGGGGAGGAATTGATTAATGGGGCGTTGGTTGTGATAGTTCCTTTTCTTGGCTTGCACTACATCAGAGGTAACAAATCCTTGAGTTGCACAAGATTGGGGAAGTAAATCCACTTGTGTTAGGTTGGCAATGACAACATCGGCTAAGGTGCAAATGCCATCTTTGGTAAACACAATGTCAACTCGTTGATGAGAGGAATTAAATGTGATTGAAGAAAACACATGTAATTGCTTTCATCTTACGTGGAAACCAACATCTCATAATGGTGACAAAAGTGTCGCAAATTACATCATGGGTTCTAATGTATTTGTTGCCATGAACACAACGTAAAAGGTGGATACCCATAAAGTCAATGGGATGTGTGCACACACATCGAGGGATGCTTGTAATTGATAAATGGGGTAATCCAAGTCGCATACAAAATTTTGTGCAAAAAACTAAGGAAAATAATTGAAAGGTTGGGAAGATTGGTTAAACTGTAAACCAAACACCTACCCCTGGACCAAAACATGACAAAATTCAAGGATGATGGCTTTAGATGTCCTATTGGAAAGCATGTTGGAAAGGGTATGATGGTGTAGACGTTCTGAAATAGAATTTTCAAGTTGAAACCATTTGTTGCTTAATGAGTTGTTCAAATGGAAAAAGACACGCATGGGCTGGGGGTGGTTGAATATCACATTTTGCGTTGAAGTGTTGCTTTAAAAAAAAAATGTTGTTATCGACTCATGCTAAAGCTTCAAGAAGGAAAGGACGTTGATCAATCATAAACCTAATAGTTATGACTAAAACGATAAGGGCCCAACTCTTTAAATATGTTATTGGGGTGATGGTGGATGTTGATATGAACCCAACACCACCAAAAGTTATTGGGAGGGAGGTTTGTTTACAAGTTAAAAGTCTTTTTAGGCTATCAAAGGATCCTAGACCCAAAAGGCATCCAAACATTTTATGGGGGAAAGAGTAAAATAAATAAATGACTCTATGAAAGTGGAAAATGGAAGTGTGCATTGTAAAAGATAAGATGGACGTTGCATGAAATAATGAATTAGAATTCCAAAAGCCACTTGAACATCATTCCATTTTAAGGAAAAAATCCACTATTGAGCATCTTCTTGCAAGGCATCTTTAATGAAGGATGATGTGAAAGTTAAGGTGCCCAATTGAACCCCCAAGACTTTAATTCCTTCAAATGGGGTGGTAAACTAGGATGCGGTGTTGAAGTCTGGTGGCAAGCCAAAGGGTGACCATGCAACGCATTTTTGAAGTTGGATAAAAAGACCTATCACATGGAGTTTGGTCTAGAAATGTTCATAAGCAGATGATATGATTGAAAGGGACCTATGATGTGAGTGCCATTTCAATGGATGGAAATAGACATAAGGGGAAATGATTAACTATGGAATGTAATGCCCTAAAATGGGCTAAAACAAATCGTGCATCCCCCAAAAAATCACCTTAATGAGTCCCCATGGTAAATGGGATGATTGTGACATCACCTTCATGATTAAAATGATTATAAAATAAAGGAGATTCAAATGCATAGAATGCATGAACAAAAGGGATGAGTTGTATGGTCCCCACCTGCTCCATGAAGTTCTTAAAATACGACCCCTTTTAACATTGAATTAAAGGCGTTTACCACGTCCAATGGGAGAACAACCCAATTGGGGTGAAGGTCTAAGGTGCACTTGATGTTGTGGATTATTAAATCACAACCACCCTTAGTTGTAACTCTAAATGGGTATGGGGGAAAATGTGTTGCAAAAGTTTCACAAAATTGAAGACATAAATTGTAGTTTGTCATTCGATACAATGTTTCCCCCACTACAATGGGACGAACTCCACATGAAGGTTTGGTCATAGTTAAAAAGTGAGTTGTTGCAAGGACGTGTGCCATTTGGGGTGGAATGTGACCCTGTGAAATATGAAAACAAAGTTGGAACAACAAAGGGGATATTCTCATTGAATTTTTAGGATGAAAACAATCTTGAAGGTGTTCAAAAACCATCCTAGAAGGACCACTTGTTGATAAATGCAGCATGTGTTGGAATGCCAATTTGAAGGAATCGAAAGAAAGTTCAAAAACGTGGTTTGACTTATAATCTTCGACGAAAAGTGAAAAGTAGCCATCTAATTTGAGGTGTACTACAATGACAATTGAGGTGGTGTCAAAGGATGTGAGTGCGAGAAAAAATGGTGCCAAAAAGGGAACTGTTTGAAAATATTCCCTTACACAACCAAAGGCTAAACTATAAAGCAAACATTTGTGAGTTAAAGGGTCATGTTGGGGAAAAAGGATTGAGCTTGAACTGGCTGACAAAGTTTGGGCTTGAAAAAAAAACTCCTCTTGTAAACTTTCCCAATTGCTTGCTAGAAAATGCTTGAATTGAATCCACATTTCCTTATGCCTTGTCTCCCACCACAAGGGGGCAAAATGAAACACCATTGGGGTAACTGGAAGAGCAAATGCCAAACTACCACATTGTACAAATCATGTGTTAGCTTATCCAACGAAATGCCACTTGTACATCATGTTGTAGAGTGGTGGGGATACGGTTATACATACAAAGACGACAAAGGCTTAAGTGAAAAGACTCGAGGACATCTAATGTTGAAACCCAAGTCTAAGCTAATGTAGGTGGAGTGGGAGTAAGGGAAGGTATTAGGTTAGGATGATCACAAGGGTTTGGATTGGATGGATTAGATGTCTGATAGGAATGTTGATGATGAACTAACCCTCGACTAGTAAATTGGCGCCCATAGGTGGGACATAAGACTTTAGGTGGAGGTTGAGGGCATGTTGAAGAAATGGGGTTAGGTTGGGGGGTATGATCATGGCCAAATGTAAGGACCAATAGAGTGGCAAGGGGAAAATGTCTTAGTTATGCATGATCGAAGGGGTTCGGGAAAATGTAAAGTTGGGACCCCTATTCACATGAAAGGTTGGGGGCTAGTAAAGGCACTACTACAAAAGTGGGGTGCAATTCACTAGCTTAAATTACTATGGGACCTTAAAAGTGAAATAACTGCATTGCATTTTATTGATTTCACCCTGGCGAAGTTATTTCATTATAATGTCACTATGTAAACATCATGTTTCATTGTTAATTAACATAATTCACTATAATTTATTGTTCTAAATAGGTTTATTTCTACGTTTTTTAAATATTTTATTTATGCTACTTTATGATATACCCTATACTATTTAAAGATACTTTAGTTATTCTAACTTCTATTTTATGTTATTATAAGCTATTATAAATTATTATACCCTAAATTATTATACATTATTTTACCTTAAGGTATCTTAATTAGTTTATTATAAGTTTTAAAATTATTCTAAATTAAATTATTCAACTAACTTTAAGCTATACCTTAGGTCGTTTTATTTTAAATTGATATATGTTATTTCAAGTTATACTTCAAGTTATTCAAATTCATTCTACTTAATGTTATTATAAATTATTTTATCCTAAATGTAATAACTTAAAATTTAAATTAATAACCTATGAAAAATAATTTAAAATACCTTACAATATAATAATTACCAATAGTCTATGATATTATAACATAGAATATTCAACAATAATTTATAATACAATAATCACCAATAGTTGTAATATAACATATAATAACCAACAATAACTTATAATACAATAACCATTAATAACCACCAATATCCAATAACAAAATATCCACCAATATCCACCAAGATAATAACCACTAATATCCATTAATAAAATAACCACCAATAGAATAACTACTAATGGCCATTAATAGAATAGCCACCAATAACTATTAATAGTATAATCACTAACACTAGTAGAAATTAGCCAAAATGTAACCACTTCATTTACGACTACATGCAATTTGTAATTGTTTGCAACTAGATTCAAAAATATTTGCAACTACAAGACTTCAACTATTTTGGTCATTCTCACAACTATGATGCAACTATTAAAAATTTCATCCTATTGGTTGGATCAATTTTACATTTATTTTTATCCATTAATAGGTTGATATGTCCCATTACTTGTAATAATCACCAAATTAGTTACATCTTAAAGGTATTATACAATGACAAAGGGGTGTATTTTAATGTATGTACTAAAATTATATATATATCTAATATGCATATGTATGTATATTGTTCATATAATGAATTTCAAATTTAATATTTGAATCTGAAAAATTTTATTTCAATTGTTTAAAACATTATTTCAATGTCAAATTTTTTATTTGAATATGATATTTTCAGTTTAAATTCAAAAGGGATTCTTTCATCTAAAAACTGATATTTAAATTCGAAATTAATATTTTCGAATCCAAAAATTAGTATTTGAATTCAGAAAATTATTGATTGATTATAAAAAATAACATTTTAATTTTCAATATTTTTATATGAATATTAAAATTTATATTTCAACACTGAAAATTTTGCATTATGATTTTAAATAAGCATTTGATTTGAACTTGAAATTTCAATTCCAAATTATTATTTTGGATTCTCAAAATTAATACTTCAAGTCTGAAAATATTAATTGAGTGTAAAAATGGACATTTCAATTTTGAATATTGTTATTGAATCTGAAAATTGACATTTCAATTTCAGAAATTGTTATTTAAATTCAAAAAACGTATTTTAATTTTAAATTACTGTTTTCGAATCTAAAAATTAATATTTCAATTCAAAAAACTTTATTCAGTCTAAAAATCAACATTTTGATTTTAAATATTTTTATTTGAACTTGAAATTTGATATTTGAATTCTGAAGTTTAAAATTTAAAATTTAAGACATTTTTTGAGTTTAAATTTGAAATATGAATTCCAAATTATTATTTTGGATTCTCAAAATTAATCTTTCAATTTAGAAAAGTATTAATTGAATCTTAAAATGACATTTTAACTTTGAATATTATTATTTGAATCTGAAAATTGACATTTCAACTCTGAAATTTGTTCTTTAACTTCAAAAAACTTATTTGATCTAAAAATTGATATTTGAATTTTGAATTACTATTTTGGAATCTTAAATTATATTTTAATTCAAAAAATTATTGATTGAGTTTTAAAGTTTTTTTAAACTATTGTTATCCATAATAAATCACTTTTATAAATAATTGTAAATGATTATATTTATTAAATCTAAGTTACACTAAATAATTATTGTTATAACATAGATTTGTATAATATCTAATTTATATTTTTATATTAGAATTAATTAATTAATGTAATTAATGTGACATTACTTTAAAATCATTGCAATTACTTCATATAAGAATTAATTAGTATGTGCATATCATTTTCTAATTGAACATAATTATTCACATTCTGTAATTTATAACTTCAAACCTAAAATAAAAATTTGGAAACATTATAGTGTAGTTAAAATAATTATTTTACTGATTTTAATTTCACGAATTATTATATTATAATAGTAATATTAAAAAATTTATGAGTCATCATCTATGATAAATATTTTATAATAATTATGAAAATTGATGTTATGTTTAACAAATTATTTTATTTATAATTAATAATTACTGAGAGAAAAAAATTACTTGACCTATGATATTTTTACAGATATAAATGTAATTATACAATAAGTAATGAAATTAATTGAATAATATTTTTTTAATTTTGGGTAAGAATTTACTTTCCAACAGCAATTGTTAATTCATTACTTATAATTTTAACATAAATATTTTAAGATTTTATCCTTAAATTATAGTCATTAAATTAGTTTTACATTAATTATATTATATTTAATTTGATCAGATTCTAAAATGTAATAAAATATTTTAAAATATTTTAGTTATTTAATTATTTATGAGTCATGTATTAGTAACTTGTGAGTGACTAGATAGCTAGTTTGTTAAATATTAAGATGCTATTGCTTATTTAATTATTTGATAATGAATAATGAATATTTGTAGTGTATACTTTATAATTGAAATATATGTAAATTTAATCATTATTAATTAAATGATTATCTAATCATCTAGTACTTGAATTGGTTGGAAAAATCTAAAAATTAAGAAAGTGAGGCATAAAGAAAGTTTTAGAATTACAACTTAGTTTGTAAGGAAGTTGTAACTTCAAATGTTATCCCATATTGTTTGTTCTTCATTCCTATTTTGAACACTATATAAACAAGGGGGTGTGATTATCCAATTTCACATTAAGAAATTTGTGCATATGGTTTGAGCTAATTAAAAAGCTCAACCCAAAACAAAAAAACAAATTATGCACATTCTAAAATACTTACCTTCCCAACCTACTTATCTACCTAGCTAGGTAGGTACCTAGTTTGACCTACCCACCTAGGTTGACCTATATACGTACCTACTTAAATACCTTACTATATGAATAGGTATTTAACATAGGAAGGTAGAACCTACCTACCTATTTTTTTACCTAAGTAGGTAGGTTAGTATGTAACCTAGGTTTGTAGGTACTTATTTATGTACCTACTTAGGTAACTACCAACCTAATATTAATATTTTAGTAAATTATTTTATGCCACATGGCATACTCACATTGGGCCACATGTCATAATATAACATCATCCAAGTATTCAAATTGAACGTCCTAGATTAAAACATGTGGTAGCACATCATTTGCCTTCAATTGTGACCAAAGTAGTTGCATTTTAGTTGCATTTTAGTTTTATGTATATAATGGAATCAAAATATGAAATGTATTTGTTGATTTTTTCTTTCATACAATACCCTTCGTCATTTGCAACTAATTTATCACATGCGATTGTTTTTGGGTGACTAAAGGGATTTTAGTTGCAAAATGTCTCTTGCGATTAAAATTTTGTCACAAAGACTAATCGAAAATACTTGTTTTTCTTTTAGTGTAATAAACATTAATAGCCACCAATAAAATAGGTACCAATAGTCATTAATAACCACCAATAGCCCTAATAAAAGAATAATTAATAACCATATATTAAAATTGCTTAGGATTGCCAAAAATAAAATAATTTATAATAGACAAAACTAATTGAAGGTGAAATAGCCTTTAATAGCCAAAAATAAATTATAATAGTTGTAAATAACCTAAACTAAAATAATTTACAATAGCCAAAAATAACATAAAATAGCCAAAAAACTTACAATATCCAAAATAACCTAAGGTGAAATAAGCTAAAATAGCCAAAATTAACCTAGTGTGAAATAACCAAAAATAACCAAAAGTAATTTAAAATAACCATAAATAATGTAGAGTGAACTAATTTAAATTAATGAAAAATTAGTCATATAATAATTGAAAGTAATTTAGCATAAGTAATATTATTATATTAATAAAAATCTTATCCATTTATTAAACTTTGTTTTTTTTCAAAATAATGGTCATTGAAATGTTATTGAATAATGATATTCAACTTTTTTTTTGTTGAAATGATTTTAAATTTCAAAAGGAAATAAATGTAATTATGTACATTATTGAAATTTTTCAAAAAGTAAACTCGAATAATTTCATTTGAACAAAATCTCAATAATATTTGAATTTTCAAAGTTTATGCTTTTGTAATGTTTAAAATGAAGTATTTGATAAATACAATGTAATGTAACATATTAGCACAACAAGTGGGGTGGATTGATGGTAAAGGTGTTTACCTCCATTCCAAAGGTCAAAGGATCAAACCTCATGAATGTTGTTGTGTGTGGTCAACAATGGTATGTTGACTGAATATTCTTTTATCGAAATCTTAAAATAAATGCCTAGGTTGATTATATGGCCTACCTACCTAGGCTAGTTTTTTAACCTAACTTAGGTAGTGACACATGTCAATAGATCATAGGTTAAAAAATCATGAAATTATCAATAATATTATATATTAAATAATTAAATTTTAATTGATTTCCATGCTGGTTAGTTAATTAAGTAGCAAATGAATGGTTTGGTAAATTTGTATTTCACTTAAGAGTAACCTTGTTTCACTAAGTACTAGAGAAACAATTCATTGTCCGTAATAACTAGTCCCTGTTCACTAGGGGGTTAAACAATTTCATTAGGTGAAGATGTCCAAATTCACTCAAAATCTAATGAAACCCAAAGTGAACTAGGATGCATTTTGTAGTAGTGGGGGCACTAGTAAGTGGTGTGTGATTTGATAGAATTAAAGGGGTAACTAATGGGTGGTTTGTGGTTTGTATGGGGGATGAGTTGGAAAATAGGTTGGTGGTGGTGCATGATGAAATGAATAAGTGATGGGAACTACAAGGTTTGACGAAATATGATGAATTGGGGGACATGGGACATTTGATGCCCATGAAGTAGGAGGTCTATTATGAACATGAACCCCACTTCTTAAAACATGCTTACCGTTACAAAGCAATCCTAAATCTATAAAACTAATCACACAATATTAAATAATAGAAAAGAAAAAAGGTAAGAAAATTTCCAAGGAGTCCTTTGTTAAGGCATTATGCCAAGGCCGAACTTTAATTTTGTTATAAGCTTATGTGTCACAATGATAAACTACTGGATTTAACAAAACCTAAACACTCTAATACCAAAATATTAAATTGGGACCTATTTGCACAATTGCAAATAGGTCCCACGTTTTAAAGATGGCTTATTTCTCAAGCAAGTCCTATTTCAAAAGATAATTGAACTTTAATTTTGACATAACCTTTGACATCATCATCCTTACTCTATTGGTTTAACATAGCCTATATATATATTTTAAAACTATTGTGCAAGAATTAGGGGCCCAAAAAATTTTCATTTTTTATTCTTTGGACTACTCAACTAATGTAACATTCAACTTCAATGATAATAAAATATCCTAGATTTAATTTCTTTTTTTTTAAAACAAACATTTTTGAAAACATATTATTGGTGAATGACTAACCATTAAATATTGACACGTTCACACTTACAACGTATTTTTATTTATTTATATTCTTCTTCCTTTGTTATTTTTCTAGGACTATGACAAAAACTAAGAAAAACCAAGATTATGGCGAAGTCTCTCTTTATGTAGTAAAAATTCTCTATTGTGCTTCATTTGAATATGAGCTTGACAAAAACATAGAAAAAAAGGACCCACCACAAAACAAAACCTAGAACAAAATAAAAGCAAAAAAACATAAAACCCAACTTCTTTTAGCCTCTTTACCTTTGTTGTTTTGTTGTATGTTGATGTTGGTGTTGTTGTCGTCACTATCCTCCTACATTGCTCCATAAAGTGGTTGCTTTTATATGTCCCATCGTGCTAAGAAAATCTAGAAAGTTTAAAGGACTTAAGCTTTCACTGCCATTAGTTTTTCTTTTATTTTTTGGTTTTTTTTTCCAAGGAAGTGGGTGGATGTGGGTTTCTGTGTGATTGAGTTTGTTGGGTGCTTTGCCAACAAACCCATATGAGCTAAAAAAAACCCTAGATGAAAACCTTAGCTCCTTGCAAGACAATTCAAATTAACCTAATCACTAAAATGACATTACCATCAACTCAAGATCCAAACCAAAAATGCCTCTTACTTGTTAGTGTGTGAAGATTAGAAGTGATTCAACAATGGTGTCAGGGCTGTCAAATGGGTTATGGCCCATGGTGTCGGCAAAAGTAACATGAGCATCTAAATAGGAGCTCATTGATTGTTGGGATGGTGTTGCTAGTAGTGGCGATGGTGAGAAGGAGGGACAAAATATTGTGGTAGTTACTATTTATGCACATTCCCACCACCTTGCTATTTCCCATGCCCTCTTCATCCCCTTGTTGTTCCTCTTCCTACTAATCCTCCTCCCAACAACTTTGAGAAAGTCTAACTAAGGTTTGAGCCCTACCCTTAAGTAAGTGACTCCCTTCCTTACTACTTCCCTTCCTTGGGGATTTCACAATGTTTGGTGGAGGGTATGAAACAAATCATTTCCAATGTGCAATTGTTGATGTCTATGTTAAACTCAATTGATATTCAAGAATATTTTTGATACCTGCTAATTGGTATGGACTAAGGACCCATCAAGGTTTATCTAGCAAAATCAAAGGAGGCCCATTCCTTTGGGTTAATGTTCAATAGACCTTCAAGAAAGAAACATGGCAAAATCCCAACTTTGAAATAAAAGGTGTTGAACATAAGTTGAGAAATTGAATACTTGGATATGATTTTATGTCATAGCCCTAATAAAGTATTCAAAATTGTGAGTCATGACCATGGTTTTTTTCCAAATTTGTGAAGTGTGTGGGTTGGTGACCATCCACAAGAGGACTTAGCCAAATTTGGCTACAAGTGAAAGAGGACAGTAGGAAAATTAGGATTCCATGTATTATTTGTACACATGTTGGAAGTTGGGACATATTGTCTAAATAATGATAATTTCATAATTGTTTTTCTCATATTGTGGCAACTTGGGTCCATTTTTTCCAAAAAAACTCATTTGTATCATTCACACCTCAACTTCTTTTGTTGTCACAATGTGAAAATTTGTCCCCAAACTAGAAAACATTCATGACAATTTGGTGGCCACTAGGTATGTTGAGTCTTGATTAGCCTTCTTTTTGGTGCAAAATTGTATTTTTGTGAATTTTTTGAGAATTTTTGAGAATTTATTTAACAAATTCAATGATTTTAATTTTAAAACCTATAATTTTTTTGAAATTTTCCAAATCTCTATACATGTTTCAAGTAGATATCCAAATATATAAGGATATTATTTTTTTCCTTTCATATATTTAATAGCTAAATTTCATTAAATAAGTGAATGGATGATTGCCACCTTGTCTACATCTCAAAATTGAAAAAAACCACCGATACTGATGTCCACAAGTACTTTTTGTTTTTGCATGATCATTTGATACATTAGCTAAAACTATGAACATAGAGAGAGAAGGAACCAATAGGATAGCAACCCAAATTCACGTGAAATTTAGGGTAGATATATCTTGTTTGATCAAGTTCATAAACTTGTTTTATTTTTCACAATATTTCATATTCTTTTAGAATGCCCAAAGCATATAGGAAAACATAATGTGCAAGGGTAAATCACATAGGGTAGAATCATTCATCATCAAACATTTGCTTATCATTGAACATTTTCCAATATTTTTTTGATTCTTTAACCAAATTGAATGATTTTTGTGTCATTGGACTTGCAAATTGAAGGGCTACAAATGGTTTTTGGATGTCAAAAGTAAAGGAGCAACCCAAGAAACACAAGAAAAGACTAAGTGATAGTTTGTTTCAAATGTTTTTGGAAAAATAGCTCTAGACCCCTTTGTAGTTCCAACCTCATATCTCCTTCATTTTTTGATCGATTCGAGTGATTTAAAACATGATGGGTGCACTATCTAGTCCTTTACAAATTTTCTTTGTAATCCAAAAGCAAAGATGCAACTATCAAAAATCTTATTCTCAAAATCCTAGTTTTGTTTTATTCACCCATCATCAAATAATAACCCATTTACACCAAACACTTCACATGCCCATTCCTTCACCAAATTAAGATATTTTTGTCCTAATCACATATATAATGGTTTGGTTGAGACCAATGTTGTGCATGTAAGTATCAATAGCAATATATATGGCATGTAAATCTTTTATAAATGTAAATGTTTACATTTACACATCCGAACTTTTTACATTTATGTTTATGCTATTGTCATGTATATTTTTCTTTTACATTTACATGTACACAGCCATGTGTAAATGTTTTGGGACATGTAGATGTATATATTATATACCTTAGTAATTATCACACTTCTTGCAAATCCATATTAATTAGTTGTGGACTAGGGTTGTTAAAATCGATGTGATGCACCCATTTTGCATTGGGCATGACATCAGTGTCTGTTTTGATGCATTCATTATGTTCGTCAAAACGGAAGTAAGAAAATCCTTGTTCACATTCGGGCTACCCCTTTTACAATTGGTGACTGAAAACAAATTTCGATTGCTAATCTTGTGACAACCAAAAAAATTCAGTCACCATAGGCTTGTCGATTGAAATTTTCAATTGTTACATGTTTGGCAACCAAAAATTTGCAATTGCCATCTTTTTGATGTGTCATACTATGGCCTTGCCATTTGCATTAAAAAAAATCTTAAAGCAAAAGAAGAATTATGGAAATTCCAAAATTTCACCATGCAAAAATATAGTCTTTAAAAAGAATCCTCTAAAAGAAACCGAACTCCTCCAAGATATCACAACTCTATCATTAATTTCAAGTTTCAACATAAGCCAAAATATCATCTTTCAAAAATCCATGTATAAAAATAGACCTACTACATGGGGGAAAATTTTATTAAGCTATTACTCTATAATGAATTTAAACACAATATCCTTGCCTTCGTAGGCAATGCCAAAAAAAATTGAAAACCTAAACAAAAGTCTACAAAGTGAATGGCTAGTAAAGTTTGCATTAAAAAATGTTGTTTTAAATGAATTATATTGATTCTTTTTCCTTATTTAATTTTTATCAATTATATGGGAACATTTATCGGAACAAATTATCAATGATAAGTACAATAATCCTTAATTCAAAAAAAAAAAGGGCAATACTTGCGTAAAATTGTAAATGATCATTGTATTTTATGTTTACATGAAACCCATCATCATTATAGAACATAGATTTGGACACAAATTTCAAATATGTAAAGAGGATGGATTCAAAAATCTCAAATTTGATTACACATGACAACATGATTCGTTTACAAAATTGGGTTTTATAAAATCTGCAAGTCCAAAACATGTCATACATGAAAGATCGTGCAAATTAAACCATATTCCATATATAGTAACTACAAACTATTTATGGTTGCCTTCAATGATGCTCTTTAAGTGAAGTGCAATTATATGGAGGCCCCATCAATGTGCGCACAATGTGTTGAATAGTTGTTCGTGCTTTTGGATTTGAGTCATACATGTCATGAATCAATTTCCTTAATGACATCTTTGTTGAATTGTCCACAAAATATTCCGCATCCCAATCATCACCTTATATGACATTTGCCAACTTGCCCACCGAATATGTTTTAAACTTTAAAGTTGTGGCATGTTGTTTGGCCATTCATTAAGAGGAATTTGTAGTTCCCGACTAGCTATAAACAAAAAAAATTTGGGGCAACCCACCAAGACAATTTTTTTGCGTTGGTGGCATTTTCCTCCCATATAATAATGGTGTCACCTCTTGCACTTGCACCTCACTTCACCTCAATCGCACATGCCTATGTACACAACATCTGGTTTGTTTGCAGGAAAATGCAACATAGTGTTGTCCTTGGACAAGTTGTGCAAAATTCTAAAATGATGTATTGCATTCATAATGTTCATGAATGCCCATGCCAACTTCACACAATTTCACCTCAAGGTGACCAGTCGTGTTCACCCTTCCATATATGGTCCCCTTGTGTCACAACCCTAACCTTGGGTTCGCAACCAAAACAAGGGCTTGTGAAGGTGCAGGCCAAGAATGAAGACCACGAATCTCATTTCATGCTCTTAGGAGTGTGGGAGAGTGTGAGGGAATGAACCTCCACACTCCCAAATGAACTCCCACTTTGGGAATTGGAGTCCTGATGGACTCCCAAATTTTCATAGAGCAATTTCAAGGGTCAAAACCCATTGGATTGAAGATTTCCTTATATCATTGAAAAGCTCTTGAAACTTAGATGTCTAAAATGGGCTCCCATGACCCATTTGAGTACTTAAAACAAAAGTTATAGTGAAAATAATGGCCGAGAGTCAAATTGCCAATTTGACTCCTGGCCACTAAAAGTCAAGATTCGCCCTGATTTCCTTACGTGCAAGTGGCGTGCCACATACC